>Ga0247738_10000116_pt1 | contig 38632 bp, 72 predicted proteins | sample UWRJL013104B2_FD_180936 | JGI IMG/M metagenome (GOLD analysis project Ga0247738, IMG submission 180936) | Plant litter microbial communities from Arlington Agricultural Research Station in Wisconsin, United States - UWRJ-L013-104B-2 | ecosystem: Environmental > Terrestrial > Plant litter >...
GGTCTGCTCAGGAAACGGGACCGCCTCGGTCATCGGCCCCTGGCCAACGTCGAACTCCAGCTCGGCGAACGGCACGGTCAGGTTGCTGCGGTTGTCCTGCAGGCAGGGCGACGTGCGCTCGGAGATGAACTCCTCAGCCCCCTCCAGATAGTAGTCCCAGTTCAGCTCCCAGATGCGGCCATCCTGGAAGTCGCCGCCGTACCACTTCCCACCCCAGCGGATCGTGTCCATCAGCCGCCAGCGGCGCAGGCCGGGCGACTCGCGACGCGCCCACAGGCGCGTCACCACGTCGTAGCCCCACGTGCGCCCATCGGGCAGTGTCAGGTAGTAGATCTTGAAGCCGCGGTCTTCCCAGGTATGGGCGAAAGCCTCGGACCAGTTCTGGCCGGCCAGCGCCTTCTCGATGGGGCGGGTGGAGATCGGAACCGCTGAGTACCCATCCAGGCGGTAAACCACCCCGTCGTCGCCCAGCCAGATCGGGCTGTTGTCCAGGTTCTTGATCGTGTGCCGGCTCGCGCAGCCGCGGTCGAAGCCGCACTTCTTGTTCTGGAAGGTGCCGGTGTTCTGCCCGGTGTTGTAGAAGAACTCCGTGGTGCGCTGGCTGAAGACCACCACCTCCTGCGCGCTGACGATCAGGCCCACGATGCGGTCGGGCGCAGCTTCTGCCTCGTAGCGGTCCAGCGTGTTGTAGTCGGTGGCGTCGGCCAGGTTCGAATGGAACCAGTACCGGCCCTGCGGCTCCACGCCCAGCAGGTAGGAGTCCAGGTAGTCCGACGAGATCGACCCGGGATAGCCCTCGTCGGTGATCTTGGCTAACGTGTCCGTCGAGGAGGTGTAGACGTACCCGCCACCGCCCTGCCCGTTCTCCACCAGCAGCTGGTAGCCGGTCTTGAACTGGTTGTGCGTCATCGACACCCGGCCGACGCCAGGGATCACGCCCACGGGGACGCCAACACCAGCCGGCGTGATCCGGTACAGGTAGCGGCCCGAAACAACGAACCGGCCACCCTCCAGGTCGTGCATCCCGCGAATCGGCCCAGTGCCGATCTGCTGATACGGCTTCAAGCCCGGCGGCGTCGCCAGCTTCTTCGGCGTCTTGGTGCCCGGCACCTCCGCCATCACCGGCAGCCAGTTCACCGTGTCCTGGCACGACCACGACAGCGCGTCGTCGGTGTAGTAGCCGCCGATCAGGTCTACGGGCGTGGCGCGCATTAGTATTCGAACCCGTCGCTACGGATGTTGTAGCGATACCGCCAACCGGGGATACCCCGCTCCATTTCCATGGGGTTGGCGGCGAAGACGTCAGCCAGCACATCTGCCTTTAGCCGGCGGGCATCATCGAAAACGTCAGCATCCATCGACACGCCATAGTGCGGGCGCAGCCGAACAGCGAGGTTGTACATGATCGCCTCGTCCGCCTCGACTGGGCTGGGCATATCGTCGTCAGGATTGGCTACAGGTGACCAACCTACGGAGTACCCGTTGGCCTCCCACCTCGCCATCATTCGATTCAGCGTAGAAATCGCAGTTTGCGAGTCCTCCGCTTCGGGGGATTCGTTGGGATCCAGGACACGCAGCAGCCCTAGGGCGCCAGTAGTGATTTCTGCGACCTTGGTCATGCCCTTCCCTCAAAAAGAAGGGGCGCCCCGAAGGACGCCCCAATTCACTGACTGCTGCTGTTGGTTACTTCTTGCCAGCCGGCTTGGATTCGGCCTTTGCTTCGCGTGCATCCAGCTTCTCCTGGCGCGCACGGTTGGTCTTCTGAACTTCGGCAGCCGCATCAGCAGCGGAAACCTCATCAGCCGGAACCTCGGGGTTCCATTCCTCGCCGTTCGAACGCGGGAACTTCGGTTCCTCCCAGCCATCGGCCAGTGCGTCCTCGACTTCATCACCTGCGAACAGCTTTACCTCGCCGTCCTTGTGCAGGTATTTGGCGTGTTTGAATTCAGCCATGACGGCCTCCTTATGCGGTGGTCTTGATCAGGCCGATTGCGGCCAGGGCGGTAGCGAGCTGTGCGGCGGTGACCGTCGCCAAGCTCAGTGCAGCCGGCTGGGCGGTGGGGGTAGCGCCGTAGAAACCCACCTTGGAGTCGGCATTGCGGCCAACCAAGGTGCCATCCGGGGTTTCGGTTGCCGCCGCGGCGACGGTATCGGACGGAAGTGCCATGAATCGTTCTCCTTAGAAGTTGGTGGGATCGTTCGGGATGACCACGCCGAACTCCGGACGCAGCACAGCCGAACCCCACAGGATGTCAACGCGGTTCAGGAACTGATCGTTGACGGTGTCGTAGTCGCGGATCATGCGCAGGCTCAGGCCGTCGAACTGCATGCGGCTGGCCTCCTTGTTCTCCGGCAGCGGCAGATCGACCGTGGCGAAGGTGAGGAAGTCGCGCGCGAAGCCCAGGTTGACACCGGTCTGAGCGGTTGCGCCCAGGACCACGATGACCGCATTGTCGGCCGGTGAGGTGGTGACGTTCTGCTCCGGGCCGCTGGTGACGATGGCCGGAGCCACCTGGATGTTGCCGTTGCCCCCGGCATAGTTGGCCGTGACCACGAAGGTCTGCAGGACGCCGGTGGACACCTTGGTGGCCGGGTTGACCGCGAACACGCCAGCGAAGGTGACGTGCTGGCCTGCCAACAGGGTGCCCGTTCCGCCGTCCACGGCAATGGAGCTGCCGGTCTGGTTCGCGCCGTTGATCAGGTACGCGCCCGGAATGGCGGAGGTGCCGTACGCCTGTGCCGGCATGTTGGTGGTTTCGAACCAGTCGAAACCAGCCGCGCGCGCCATCAGACCGTCTTCGTACTGCTCAGCCAGGCGGTCCTGGGCATTGAAGAAGCCCTTCAACTGGTCAACCACCTGCACCGTGCCGCTGGTGTTGGTGACCAAGAAGCGTCGAGTGGGGGCCAGGTTGTCGGTGAGCACCTTGTTGGCTCGCAGGGCTTCCACGAAGTCCAGCTTGCCGTCGGCGTTGGGGACGAAGTTGGCGGCGAACGGCAGTGCGCGCTGCAGAACGGTCTGCTCGATGCGCGAAGCCAGATCGGCGATGGGCTGGTCCAGGTATCGGGCGCTGAAGTCATCGATCTTCAGAGCCATATCCGAGGAGTTCCACACCAGGTCCACGCCGGTCTGGTCGGAGATGGTCAGCGGGACGGTCTTGTCCACCATGTTGGACGCATCCATGATCCGGCCATTGCGGATCTTGGCGTGGGTCGGCACGCGGATGTTGACGGTATCGCCGATCTTGGCACCCGTGACAGCGAACTCGCTCTTGTACTCCATGTTGATCTTGCGCAGGAAGGTCAGCTTCTGGCGCAGGACGGACAGGATTTCTCGGGTGATCTTCTGGGTATTGAGGAATTGATTTGCCATTGGTCTCTACCTTTAGGAAAGCCCGCGGGCCTTGCGCTGCTTCCTACGCTCGGCGTCGTACTCGGCCATCGACATGTCATCGATGGACTTCACAACGGCGGGCGCTCCGGAGAGCGTGGTCACCGGGGGCGGGGCTTGGGTAACGGTTTTTTGTTCCGGCTGACGCTGGGTTTCAGCTGCAGGGCTGGCCTTGGACTCGATCTGCGCCTCAATACGCCCGATGGCGCGAGCTACCCCGGCAGGCTGAAGCGCGGCGATGCGCGCGGCCTCCTCCGGGTTCTGGCCCAGGTAGTAGGCGATTGCCGCCGGGTTATCCGACTCAGTGATGGCATCGGCCATCGCCGGGGAAACCGGAAGCCCGCCATGGAAGACATCGTGGAAGTCAGGGTGCGCTTCGGCAAAAGCCTGGACGCTTTCCTGGTACTTCCTGCCGCGCTCCTGCTTGGCCTGCTCTTCCTTGTCCTTCTGGGCTGCCTTGGCGTCTCGCTGCTTGTGCCAGTCGTACAAAGCCTTGGTGTAGGCGGCAACGTCCCAACCATGCTGCTCCATGGTCGGCTCGTCGGAGGCTTCGTCCTGCTGGGCTACCTGCTCCTGGCGCTGCTCGGGCTGCCGCTGGTTGCGGACAGCCTGCTCACGCCAGTAATCACGCTCCCGTTGCGCGTCGTACTTCTCCCGCGTCAGCTCATCGATGCGCTTCCCCACGCCCTTGTTCTTGGGCTTCTGGGCGGTTGCATCATCCGTTTCCGAAGCTGCCGATCCTTCGGTTTCGTTCTGCTCGACTTCCTGGCTCTGGGTGGTCTGCGCAGCGGCATCCGTATCCGCCGGCTTCTCAGCCTTTGCCTTTTCATCTCGCGCGGCAATGCCCGCATCCAGGTGGCTGTTGTCCACCGGCTGCGGCTTGGTCTGTTCGTCAGTCATGTGCGCCTCTGGGCGGTATTTGCCCGGTGAACCTCACCGGTAAGGTTTTGAATCACTGAAAAGAGAAGGGACCCAAATGGGTCCCTTGCATTCCGATCTGAGTTGTCAGGAACCTTCGATACAGCTCCTGTAGCTGTGCCTGCTGCTCCTTCGATAGGTTGTCCAACTGGATGGACTCGGCCTGCGCAGCGTCTTTCTGTGCCGTCGCCATATAGCTGAACGACTGCGCCTCGGATTTCTTCGCGTCGGCCTGAAGCTTCTGGGCCTGCGCCATCTGCTCTGGGCTGGGTTGCTGCTGTTGCTGGGGTGCCTCTTCGCCTTCTTCCGGCTCAAGCAGCCCAGCCTGAACAACGATGCGGCGCGCAGCCTTCCGGATATCTTCAAGGCCGGGCACATCCAACGACTTGATGAAGCCGTACTTGGCGACCATGCCCAGCGGGCTTGGGTCGTTGGCCAGCTGCATCATGGCTTCTGCTGCCTCCATGCGCTGAGTCGTGTAGCTGGGGCCAACAGTGACCGCGATGTCGTATCGGCCCCTCGACAGGTCGTTCAGAACCACATCGCGGCCGGTTTGCTGGTCCACCACCGACTGGTTCACCCGGATCACCTTCTCGGCGCCGTCCTCACCGATGATCCGGATCTGGCGCTCGGTGTCGTAAATCTTGCTGATCAGGTCGTTGGTGATCTCAAAGTCATACTTCATGGCATACGACAGGTTGTCGATGTAGTCGAAGTTGGCTACATCGCCCTCTCGCTGCCGGGCAAGGATCGCCCTGCCGCTCGTCTCATTTGACCTCGCGCCTAGGCTGGCGTCGTAGATGCCAGTGGCCGCCTTGATATCGTCACTGCTGATCGCCGCAGCCTGGGCAAGTGCCGCAGGGAACTGGGCAGTCGGTTCACGAGACGGCTTCCCGCCGTTGGGCAGCCCTGCGTCAGCCTTGTAGAACAACACTGGCGGCCGCTTGGTCTTGATGCTGCGCCACTGGCTCTCATAGCCTGCGACAGACTCCGCCGGCGCCATGAAGGGCGAATACGGCTGGTCGGCGAGGACTTCGATGAAGGTAGAGCGCTCGTAGTTGTACATGCGCTGTGCATCCTTGCCGAACCGCACAGCGCCGAAAAAGGTCTCCTTGCCGCCCAGGTTGAGGATCTCTCCCCACACCGGGACCAGCGGGATGAATCGACCAGCCCATGGGTTCGGGCCGTCCAGGATCTCCGCGCCAGATACGATGCACTGCCAGACCTTTTCGCGCTCAGCCTGCCGGCGCCGCTGGACCGTGACGCCTGCTGCGGCCATTTCGTCCAGGACATCGGCGATCTCATCTTCGGCGTAGGTAGCGCCGTCCGACATCAGAACAATGGTGTAGGTCTCCTTGGTTTTGTACCAATACTCGGAGACAGTCACCTCTTCCTCTTGGAACCAGTCTTGGTTGATGGCGGTGCAGTCATCCACAGACACCATCTCAGCGTCGGGCCAACGCTCACGGAATGCGGATCTCGCCCATACACTGTCCACGAACGCAAAACGGGCATCACGGCGGTCCTTAGACTTGGCTGCAGGGTCGAAGACCACGGAGTACGGATTGGAGATCTCCTCCTTCCGAATCACCATGTCGAACCCGCCGTCATCCTCGTAGCTGTAGTTGACCCGCCAGACGCCGTATCCGCCACCCACGGCGAACTGGAAAGCGGTATCGCGCGCTCGGTCCGCTTCGCTGGTCTGATCGATGTTCCTGATCAGCCCCTGCCGAATCTCGGCCAGGTCGGCGTCACTGTCCTCAACCGCCCTCACCTTTGCCTGCGGCCGGTTCTGGCGCTGGTCGTTGGTGATCTGCTTCATGGCCTGGCGCAGCTTGTTGACGGTGTACATGGGCCGGCCCTCTCGGGTCTGCGCCATCCATTCGTCCCACTGCGTATCGGGCAGGAACGCGAACTCCATGTCGCTTTCAGCCAGCTGGTACTGCTCACGCCAGTAGTCGCGGGCATATTGGTGCCGGCTGAGCATTTCCTTGTGGAGATCCTCCTTGCTCACGCCAGATCGCTCCGTCGCGAACTTCGGATCTTCTGGCGTGTTCTTGTACTCAGCCATTAGGCGAATTCCGATGCGAAGTTGAGGCTGACCGGCTTGGTCGGGGTGTGCTTGTCTGCTGCGTGGTCCACCGCCATCAACCCAAAGGCATCCGCGGCGTGGCTGGCCCAGTCATGATTGGGGCCAAAGCCAATGTTTCGTTGGTCGTCGCGCTTCTCGTGATACCAGCCCAGCGCATCACGGCCAGGCTCGGTGGGCTTCTCTTTGAACCACATGGACGGGAACAGCCGGCGGGCAGCTTCGATGCGGTTCATCGCCGCACCTGCCCCCATGTTGGGGATAACCCGGACATCGAATCCCGCCGCCTTCAGCGCGGACTCGTAGCTGACCTTGAAGACCTTGTCGTGGTTGGCGCCGTCGTGGGGCAGAACGCATTGAGCGCGCTCATACCCTGCCGACCGCAGCCATTGCACGTGAACAGCCAACTCCTGCCCGATAGCCTCGTAGTAGTCCAAGACCCTGATGGCCTGGCCGACGAACTGCACGATCCAGATGGCGCAGGCGTCAGCCTTCGCACCGGTTCCGCCGATGTCCCAATAGGCGCGAATCGTCATCAGCGGGTCCAAGCTGACATCGCCTACCCGCCCGGCTCGCTTGGCATCAGCCAATGCCTTGGCGTAGTAAGCGCCGCTGATGGCCGTCTTGAAGCCGCCTTCCCATATGTGGTCGTAGCTGTCCGGGCGCTTTTCTTCGTCCTCAACCCTCTTGCGGTTGAGCGATTCAGGGAAGAATGGGTTGTCCCGCCAGTTCAACTCTACGATCTTGCTGCGCGCCGGGGCGTCCTCTCGGAACCGCTTGTGAGTCGCGCTCGCCTTGCGTTCGGGGTTCCAGGTAACCCAGATCTCCGACCCTTCCTCGCGGACGGTCGGGATTGCCTTTTCCCAGGCTGTCTCGCTGACGTTCTCCGCCTCATCCACCCATAGCAGCAGAATGCGCGCCTTGGACTTGATGCTGTCCAGGTTGCGCCGCAGGCCAATGAAGGCGAACTCCACACGCCTGTCGATGGTCCGGATGTACTCCTCGCCGATGTCGAAGTGAGGGGCCAGCCAAGGCTGAGACAGGATGGCTCCCTTGATCTCAGCCATGGATGAATCAGCCAGCGAGTTCATGAACTCGCGCCCGCCCACCACAACCCCGGTCCTACCCTCTTGCGCCCACATATGCGCCCTGACCGCGGTCATCAGCGCAAAGCTTCGGGTCTTTGCAGACCCACGCCCTCCATAAGCGCCGCGGTAGTCAGCCTCCCCCGTAAAGACCGGGATCAGCTTGGGCGGCAGCTCAATCTGGACGGTCGTCATCCAGCACCGGCCCAGTAGCTGCCACAAGCTCAATTCGGGTGGTGGTCTTGATGTCCGCCCCGCCTGGGCCAGACAACTCGACACCCTTGCGCTCTTGGTAATCCTCAGGGAAGCGAGCCGCCATCGAGCGCGACCACAGCTGGGCGTTGAACTTGTCGGCTGTCAGCCCGCACTGGGCCTGAGTCTCCCACCAGTCCTGGCTCAGCTGCTTGGCTCGCGTAAAGGCGTCCAGAAAATCCGGGTTGGCCTTGCACCAGTCGTGGAGGGTCTGCCTCACAACGTCGATAGCACACGCCATCTGGACGACTGATTTCCCCTGTCGACCCAGTTCAATCACCAGGTCGCAATACTCAGGCTTGTAGTCGGTCGGGCGGCCCATGATCAAGTCGGCTCAATGATTTCGGGGGTGGCTACCAGCTGTTTCGGGCCGGTGGTCCAGTTGTCGTTCACCACGTAGCGAGCAGGCAAGATGCGGATGACGTGCCATTGGCAGTACCGCTCTCCATTGCTCAGCTCGGCATCGAGGCGGATGCAGCAGGCGCCATCAATCTGGGCCTGGACGATGACCGAGCACCTCCGGCCATCCACTACTGGGGCAGACATGACGCCGGTCCAGTTGTCCTGGGTGTTCCAGGTCGCCTTGGTGATCGTCACCCCGGCGGGCAGTGCGCCATTGAAGTCGGTCAGCAGCTGCCGCTTCTCGGGGCTGTAGATCTGGCCGTAGTGCACGCGGTCGCGGTTGAACGCAGACACGATGCACTTGGTCACTCGCCCCATGTCACTCACGATCCGCCCTCACTTGGGCCTGGAGGCCGCGGACTTGGGCGTCGCACTCGGCGGCGGAGCGAACAATTCGGCCCGCACTCTCGCCTCGGTCGTCGGCTCCTGCATCAGGCTGGGCGACACCGGCGCCAAGATCGGACACTCGGCCGGCCTCACAACCTTGCCAGCGCTGCTGCAGCTGGAGATTGCCAGCGCGCAGCCCAGCGGCCACAGCAGACCCTTTGCGCTCCGCATCTTGCTTCTCCTGTTCGTACTGGGCGGCGACCTGTTCGGCTCGTGCCACCCGCTGGCGCTCAATGGCCGTGATGGCCTTGGCGTTGTCTCGCTCGTACTCGGCCGACTGCTTGGCCGTGACGGCGTTGTCCCGCTCCATTTCTGCCTTGGCCATGGAGCCACGCTGCCAGATGGCGTGCAGCCCCAAGGCCAGGATCACGGCGATAAGGGCACGGGACAGGATGCTCATCTCAGCCCTGCGTCTTCCGCTGGCTGATGAACTTGGCGACCAGGCCGACGCCCGCGAAGACGCGGATGAACGTGGTGATCGCCCCCGGCATGGCCTCATCGGCCAGCATGCCCAGTGCCGCGGCAGCCGCGTACAGGCCATCCGGGCTGGCGAGCAGGACGCCCCACAGCCAGGTGGTCCAGTGCTTCAGCGTCTCTTTGACCGGCGTGATCCCCTGCGGCAGAAGGCTGACCTTCCTCGGGCGCGTCGGCGGCGGGGTGATGATCGGGGTGGGGCTACTCATTTGGGTTCGCGCTCCTTCTGGCGCTCAAGCTCTTTGTCGATCTCTTCGGCGGCGCGTGGAGCGACCATGTACACCGCAGCGCGGTAAGCCTCGGCCTGCCGCACGGCGACATCCACGCTGGTGGCCACATGGGAGATCCAGACGGCGCCAGCGATGACGCCAGCCATAGACAGACCGATGGCGATGCCGTTCCAGACGGAACCGGCGCCCTCGATCCGCAGGGTGTTCGTGTTGCTGCTCGCACTGGGCCTAAGCAGAACGCTCAGGTCGCTGATGCTGGCCTCCAGGCGGTCCAGAGGGTCCGTGAGCCGGTCAGTCACCGCCCGGACCCTCGGATCTCGCCCTTGATCTCTGCAACGGCCTTCAACAGCTCGGTGCATGTCTGGCTGATCGTGGCCATCGTCTGCTCGATTCGGGTGATCTCGGGCTTCTTCACGAACTCGTCCGACACCAGCACCCGAAGGTCGGTGATTCGCTTGGACAGGCTCACGATGTAGCCCAAGGCGAAGATGACCAGGGGCATCAGCACGCCCACGGCCACGTTGATCGCGATTTGCCAGTTCATGAGCGGAACACCTCCTGTTCATCCAGGCGGCGATTGGTCAGCCCCCTCATGACCTTTCCCGCAGCCCGGTTCCAGCGCGGGAACTCCGCCGCGGCGCCGGCGAGGTCGCCTGCGTTGAACTTGCGCAGCAACGTGGAATTGGTGAACGCCTTGACGCCGATGTTGTAAGCCAAGCTGGTCATGGCCCCGAGCTGGGCGTCCGTCGCCGGCTTCTTCAGTACGGATCGGACGCCTTTCAGGAATCGGTCCACGTCAAGCGCCAGGCGGTCGTTCGCCTGCGCCTGCGTCCACTTGACGCCCTTCTTGATGCCCGGCCCGGTCGCGCCGTAGCCGATTGTCCAGGGGTCGCCGCCCGTGGCGGGATCGGGATAGGCGGCCAGCTTGCAGCCTTCCCACTTCTTCACGAGTGAGACGGCATAGGCAAGGGCTGACACTTTCGGCTCCCGGAAAAAGAAAAAGCCCCCGGGGGTCCGGAGGCTTCTGTGTCACAGTGCCTGAAATTTAGCTTTGCAGGAGACACCTGTCAAGCGGCAGATTGCATTGTCACTCCCTCCAGTAGTCCCCTCACGCGATCTTCACCGCGCCGGGCCATTTCCAGGTAGGCCCTCTGGGTCATGACCCTTGCCTTTATGTTGGCCAGAAGCAGGTTGCAGGTCTCCCAGCGCTCCACCTTTTTCCGGCCCATCCCGCAGAAGTAGGCCCGCAGGACAATGGCCATCTCCACGTTGGATCGGGCGATGTGGGTCACGATGTCCTCGATCTTCTGAGCCCGCATGTCGGTTTCCAGCGGCTTGAACCCTTGGACCCGCCCGGGCATCTCGCCCTCGTGCTCGATCAGCACCGCCAGCAGGTTCTTGGACTGGTGGCCCAGGTACTCGCAGTCCCGGTGCAAGGCGAACTCGTTGCCCCAGTGGTCCAGCTCAGCCCGGACGTATACCCCGAAGGTGTCAATGTTCATGGTCTACCCCTTGTGAGTTGGACTTCTTTCTGCGGTTGATCTCGCGGCGCATCATCTTGGCCTCGGCCTTGAAGGCGCGGGCCTCGTGCAGGACCTCGCGCACGTCGTAGCCCTGGCGGTGGAGGCTGAACACCTCGTCGGCCAGGGCGTGGTCGATCCGGGCGACGACTTCCAGCTCTGGGGTGGTGTACTGGCTGAAGGTTGGTGTTGATGTCATGCGACCCTCCGCGACTCAGGCGTGATCCCAGCCACGGTCACGGCGACGCCAAGCGCGGCCCATGCGTGCGACTTGACGCCATAGGTCGGCCCAGGCTCCTTCTTTGTACCCTGCGGCCCCAGCAGGTCCAACAGCGCCTGCCGGATGTTGGCGTCCTTGGCCTTGGCGCTGCCGCACAGGTGCAGCTTCACGTCGCGGCGGTAAACCATGCAGACTTCGGTGGGCCTGTGCCATTGCTGCTGGAATCGGCCGATCCACACGCAGGTCTCGAAAACTTCGCGACCGACCGCCATCCCGTAACTTGCGATCATCTCGATTGCGAGAACGTCGCAAGTCCTGAAGATCGTGACGATGTTGCCGAGCAACTCAGAGTTCCGCGAGACCCCGCTACGGCGGACCTGACCGCCCTCAATGACGCACCACCCGCTCTCCTCGGTGCCTGGGTCGATGGCCATGATCCTCATGCCGCCACCCCGATGCCCAGCATCCTGTCCTGACGGGCGATCAGATCCTCGTCGCTGCCGAACACGGCGTGGAACGGCTTGCTGCCCTCGGCGAGGCTGGGGCCGTAGTGGGTGCGCATCTCCTCATGCGTGCAGCCGAAGCCGACTAGCCCACGGTGATGCCAGCCGCACAGGCCGATCCCGAACATGTGGCCGCGCCGCCGTCCGCCGCTCAGGAGGTGGTGGTAGTCGCAGCCTGGGTGCACCGCCAGATTCCACGGGGAATCGGGCAGCTCCGACCAAATGACGCAAGCTACGCACAGACCTTCCTTACAGGCCACGATGCGCGCTGCCTCAGCTGCGGTCGGGGTAGTGGTGGACAAGCCGCGCTTCACGGCTTCACCTCCGGGCGAGCGGCGTCCAGCTGTTCAACGATCTCAGCTGCGAGATTCTCGGCATTGTTTCGACTCATGCCATGGAAGCCAGTCACGAACTCGCGCATTGAATCGAAGATCTTCTCCTCAACCAACAAGTAGCCCTCGGGCGGCGTGAGGGCATCCACCAGAAGCCCCACAACGTCGTCCTCGAAATAGATCGTGTCGTCTTGGTCATAGCCATAGTCGGACAGGCGTGCGGGAGCCTCAGCCTTGTCAAGCAGCTCCCGCGCCCTCTTCTCGATGGCGTCCATCACTTCCCCTCCCCGGCGAGGTCGGCGCGGATGTAGCGGAGGCAGCGGACTTCTTTAACCCGATGCTTAGTAGCCCACTCTTTAGCTTCTGCTAAGGAATAAAAATATGAGGTCACTCGACTCCCATGGACTGCGATCCACACCTCATCCGGCCCGACCGGCTCGGCGATGATGGCGTAGTCCAAAGATCGCCAATCCCAAAATACCGGGAGCGTCAACTTGATCCAGCATTCTTCGGACTGCGCCTTGTACTTTCCGGCGATATCACGGCCCTGCTCTGCAAGCTCCATGACGCGGATCTTCCCCGCCGTAGTGCTGGTGTCGATCGGTTCGAGGTTCATGCGCGATCCTCCGGAGACTCTAAAGTCTCGATCCATTCCAGAGCCTCAGCCGTGTCTGCGAACGACTGGAATTCATCCTGTGCGTACAGCTCATCAATCTCTTCGCCGAACTGAACCTGCCACTCCATGTAGCTCTCACGGTCGCCACATGAGTGCCCCCATTCGGCGTACTCGACAGTCAGTCCCTTCCGCTTAGCGGCCGCGATGATCTTTCTCTTACTCATTACGCTGCCCTCTGCTGTTTGGTGGTCGGCGCAAACTGCGCCAGTCGGTCCACGGCGCTGTCCGACCACTGCACCCGGTCCGAAAACTCGGCGTGGATGAAGGTCAGGAAGTCGCCCATCTTTCGCTTGCTGTACTTGCTGGTGCGCGCGCCGAGCATCACCACTCCACCGCGCAGACCCGGAGCCCACTCGGTTTCTTCCTCAAACGCTGACGTGAGCACATCCTTCCAGTCGTAGGCCGTGGCCTGGCGGCTGCTGCCATCGCGCCGCGTGATTACCAGCGGCACCTGCTTGGCGATGTCCGTCAGCGCCGGCCACATCGCCGCGTTCTGGTCCAGGCTCCGCTTCGGCTCGTCCAGCGTGATCTGCACCGGGCCGCCCTTGATCCAGTCGTTGATGCCGCTCACGACGTTGGAGATCACCTGCGGCCAGTTACGGTTCCCCTGCGGGTCGATCAGGTAGGTGCGCTTCATGGCCTCTCCTCGATCTTTCCGACCCACTTGTGCATCCACTCGATACGGCGGGCGACAAACTTGGATTCGTTCCAGGCGTCGAACAGAGCGCCGCTCTTCTCGTAAGCCCACTGGAGCGATGATTCGAGAAGATGCAAGGCGTACTCGATGACGAATAGGGGCGAAAGAAGAACAAAAGCAATGCAGCCGCGGCATACCCACGCCTTGTTCTGCCAAAGTCGGCGCTTCCAATCTTCACGAAGTCTCATCCCACCACCTCCGGCGGAGCGGGCAGCGGCTGCCAGTGGGTGATCGTCTCGTGGTCATCGGCGCTACCAGCTACCCAGGCGCCGGTCACGGCATAGCCACCTGCGCGCGAGTCCCACAGCATCAACCGCGCCCCATCCTTAGGCGCCGACTCAATCGGCTGCCACTGCGGGGCGCGGTTTCTTTCAAATCGCTCAACGATCTCGCGCGCCTTGCGCAGACTCCTCATCGACGGGAACGGCGCGCCAGAGATCATCATGGCGATCTCATGCACGTCCATCGCTCTCCTCATCTCGCTCATGCCTTCCTCCTGATCTGCTCGTCTCGTTCGTCCCAGCCGGCCAGCCAAGCCCGGCGCATCTCGGCCCCTTCCTCGCCCATGGCGTAGAGCGGGACAGAGCTCCGGTCCTTGTGTGCGTCGCGCATCCACCGGCCGGTTTGGCGGGCGCTCTGGAGTTGATCAGCGCCGGGCATGGCGCAACCTCGCAACTTCAACGATTGATTCGGCGCTGATCCGGGACACGTGGTAGACCGCCATCACGTCGGCGATCACCAACCTGGTGGTGAGTTGCAGCATGGCGGGAGGGATTCCGTCGGCCAGTGCCTGGAGCTTCTGGATGGTCATCGACGCGCCCCCACCTTCCGACCCGGGCGCAGCAACCAGCCCAGCTCAGCAGCGGCAGCCTCGGCGCGCTCTGGGCTCGCAGGGATGGGCTGCTTGGTCAGCGCCAGCTGTACGCGGGGCGGCATTGCCTCCAGCAGGTCCGACGGCACCGGCCAGGAGGACCGATCGCGGCACAGGATCGCGAAACCGCGCTTGAACCGCGCCGTATCCAGCTCCTGATCAAAGACCTTGCCTTCAGTGACGGCCTCCAACCAGACGGCGGCGGTCAGCGGAATAACCTCCGCCGCCGGGGTCCGCTCCAGGCCCAAGCACATGAGCCGCTTCAGGCCCTCCGAAATTTCCCGCTTGATCCAGTCCGCCATTTCCGAATTCCTCCAATGCCATCAGTGCCTGCGCCGTCTTGCCCATCTGCTGCGGTTGCCCCGAATGAGGCCCTGCGCGTGCCGGCAGCTTGGGCACGTCCTCCCAGCGGGCTTGGTTGAGGTATGTCGAGCCCATCGGGACGTAGCCACGTGCCCAATCGGAGTCCTCGCGGGTCATCAGCGCCACGTGGGCAATCAGCTGATCGCACAGGGCGTCCAGCTTTCGGCGCTTCCAGGTCTTCTCGGCCTCCTGCTTGCCCTTCTTGTTCGGGTAAGCCGACCAGAACTCATCGAAGCGGCACGGTGCGGCCAGCGGCTGCACATGCTTTTGCTCTTGCTTCTCTGCTGTTAGGTCTAGTGTTGGTGTTAGTGGGGCCGGATTGTCGGGTTCTTTCGGACTTCTGTCGGACTGTGTCGGACTGCTGTCGGATTTCGAATTCCGCTGGTGTCCGCTGGGACGGTTATCGCGATCCCAGTTGCGCTTGTACTCACGACGTTCTTCAGTCCCACGGATGGATCCGTATTTGCCGTGGTTGATCAGGCGCCAGCCGCCGTCGATGACCTCAATGCGTCGCCCGTCATCGTCCTGGGTGCGGCTATAGGGGTCCGGCGACAGGAAGGAGTTCAGGGCGGCTTCGACCTCCTGTAGCGTCACGTTAGCGCGACGAGCTAGGCCAGGAATCGCGCCGTAGACCTTGCCCGAAGCATCAGCCATTGCCAGCATCGTCACCCACACGATGCGGGTGGCGTAGGACTCGCCCCACACCGTTGACTCGGTGATCGATGAGAAGAGTTTGGTGTAGGTGTCGGACACGTCAGGCTGCCTGCGGCTTGTCGCCGGGAATTTGGGTGTTCGGGAACCAGGTCACGCCACTTCGCCCGTTGCTGGCTGAGCACTTGCGGACGATGCCGCGCACAATCAGGCCGTTGCGCTGCAGCTCCGGCAGGCGCCGGGCCAACATGAAGCGGTCGAGCCCCGTGGCGCGCGCCAGCTCCAGGCTGGTGAGCCCCGGGTGCTTGCGAACGGCAGAAGCGGCAAGCGAATGCTGCTGCGCCTGCAGGCCGGATGACACGACGTGCTCGGCGGCCTCGTGGCTGCTGCTGGGGTCATCGTTGCGTGCGGGGTGGTTCATGGGCTACCTCTTCCGGCCAGGGGCCTGTTCAGGCCCTCGAATTGAGATGACCTGTGCTTCTGTCTGCGGAAGGCGGAACATCTGCTCCAGCCCCCGCTTGAACGCCTCCTGCGCCGCTTCCTCGACCGTCATTCCTAGACGGCTTGCCAGCTGCCTGAGCGCTTCCATTTCCGCCCGGCTGAGATTCGTTGTTTCCACAGGGCCTCCAGCGGGCCTGGAGCTGGCCTTCAGGCGGCAACCGCGTCGCGGCTACCCTTCTGCATGCTCTGAACACCAGCCAGCAGCACCTTGCGCACGAACACGGCGCGCTGCTGCTGGTTGAATCGAGCCAGGGCCTCGACTACGGCGAGTTCGTCGTCGTTGAGGCGGATCTTTACTTCGTTGTCGCGGATGTGGGTCGGGTCTGCGTACATGGGGGATTTCGTCAGTGATTGAGGTATTTGGTAAAAACGATCAGGAAGATCGCTTGGCGCCCAAACGTGGGGCACAACCGCGCGGCCGGACTTGCAAGCCGGCACGTTTGAATGCAATGCCTACCGCTTGTCGGGTAATCCCGTACTTGGTGGCAATCTGTTGCAGGGTTTTTCCAGCCACGTACTCCCGGTACGCCGTGGCGACGCAGGCGGTAATCCGCGGGGCTGAAGGCGCGGGATCATGCTGCAGCACGTCGCGTCCCCTTCTTTTTTGGGACCGGGCCGAAGATATCGGGCCGAAGCTCATGTCGAGAAACAAGAAAGGCCTTCTCGATGAGCAGCACGAACTTGGGAGGCACTGGGCGACGGCCAGTAACCCACTGACTGACGAATGGGGGGGCGGCACCAATGGCCTTAGCCAGAGCTGCTTGGCTGCCAGCTTCGAGTACAGCTTTACGGATCGGGTTCATGTCCATGCCTCAAGAGTAGCATTGCTATTTCCAATCCGCAATAGCATTGCTACATCTTTTGGCGCGGTGCCACTGATAGCTTTGCGCCATGGCTGAAAGACGCACCCTCACCCCCCAAGAACTGCTGGCCTCGGAGCGCTTTGATGCGGCTCTGGTCGCATCCCCCTACTCCCCGGAAATGCTCGCCAGGGCAATTGGGGTGACTTCCCCCGCAGTGGGGCACTGGCGCCGTGGCGAGGTGACTATCCCTCTCCGGAGAGCGGCCCATATCGCAAAACTGCTGGGCGTTCGCCCCGGGGAAATTTGCGTCGAATGGTCAACCTTCATCGATCCTCACCTGGGCCCAGTGCCGTCGCAGCCGGTGGGATTCGACTCGGTCAAGCTAGCCACGTCGATTGCTGCCTTGAGGCAGGTCGCTAGGTCCCAAGGTGTTGCCTATGACCCGGAGACCCACCCCGCAGAAACGATTGCCGCCTATCAACTGGCCGAGGCCCTGCCTGTCTCGCCATCGCAGGCGAACGTGATCGACTTTGGCGCGAGAGTCGCCGACATTTTGCGAAGGCGTGAGGAGGGATCAAGGTATGGTGGACAGGGAGTTGATGAACCGACTAGTGGGAGTCATCGAGGCGGGGCTAAAGCCTCGCTCTGAGGTCAAGCTTCTGGTCATCGAGGGCGGCAACGGTTCCCCCCAGACGATGCACCCGCTTGACCGAGAGTCGCATTGCAGAATGATTCGTCACTTCCGAAGGGTTTTAGGCGTTTCTGGCCAGATGCTTATCGATCAGGCCAACTTCGGACTTGGCGGGATTGAGCAGCTTTCAGATGAAGGCCTGATTTCCCTACATCGAGACATGGAAAGGGCCATGGAGTGCGTCCGAGAGGGCATCAGCTTCGAAGACGCTGGATTGATTCGCTATCGTTACGGATAAAGGGTTGCCATGAAAAGGATGCTCATTGCGGGGACGTTTGTTCTACTTGCTGGTTGCGTCTCATATGGTGAAAAGCTACAGAGCTGGCAGAACCAGCCTGTGGCAACGCTAGTTTCGGCTTGGGGGCCGCCACAGTCTTCTTACAATCTTCCGGACGGCAGCCAGGTCATTCAGTATTCTCGGGGCGGAAACATGGTTTTGCCCGGGGCGACCTATATGACTCCGCAGACCACGTACCACAACGGAACAGCCTCGGCCTATGGTTCTGGCGGGTACGCCAATGCTAATTACAACGGCACGTCCACAACCTACGTGCAGAACAAGAACCCGGACGTCAGCATTGCTCTCTCCTGCGTCACGCAGTTCACCGTGAGCCCTTCCGGGTACATCATTTCCTACAGCTGGCGCGGCAACAACTGCTGAACCCTTAATCTGAACGGATTGCGTTCCGTTCAGATTTTTATTGACCTTAAAAGTAGCAATGCTATTGCATTCAATGAATAGCATTGCTATCGTCTCTCCATCGCCCCACGACACCCTCATCCGAGGCGGGGCTGGAGAACGAGATGGACTTCATCGCACTCGTAATCGCTGTGGCTCTGATCGCCCTGTGCTGGGTGGGTGGCCTGGTTCTGTTCTGGATCAACCTGCGCGGCGTGAACGCACTGGTGCAGGGCCAGCCTGAGCGCGAGGCGGAGTTCCTGGAGGCTGAGATGGCCGCCAGCTACGACGCTGCCAAGCACCTGCGCGAGGAGGGCTGAGCCATGGCCCTCATGACCGCTGCATACGCCGACCACGACGGCTCTGGCCGCCCGGTGATGGACCCGGTGATCTTGGACCGCACTGTCGATGCCGTGTCCGCCCTGGCCAGCAACGCCAAGGTGATCGGCGAGCTGGTGATGAACGACGAGGAATGCGCGGGCGTTGGCCGGGCGCTGGCCGCTGGCGACGCTGGGGCGCTGATGCGGGTGTACCGCGCTGCGATGGACCGCCACGTTCAGGAGCTTCTGGACGATCAGAACCACAAGCGCTGGGAGCGCGGGCTGGGCGAGTCGGACCTTGAGGCGGCTTGGGCGCTGCAGGCGGTGTACGCATGAGCCGGTACGAAATCACTGTCTCGGTGACTGCCCTGTGCGTGTGCTGCGGCAAGGAGGTGGGGCTGTGAGCCGTAATCCTACGCACGATGAGCGCATTGCTCATATGGAATATTTGTCGCAAGCCACGGGCATTACGACCAGCGCCGACCATTTTCTTGCTGGCGTCGATTATGCCCGCGCCGCAGTCGCCGAGCTGATCGAGGCGGTTGCCGATATCCGCGCAACTCGCGGAGGCACCATGGCTCTTGGGGTCCAAGATGCTAGGACTGTTCGCCTGTGGGCCGCCCTCGCCCGCGTCAAAGGCGGTGCCGCATGACCGCCGCCGACCGCGCCGCGCACCGCTACGCCATCGGCCACATGGCCGCCTACTTCCTCGCGTTCTGCTGCGGGGTGGCCTTCTCTCTGATTGTTGGAGCTTTGTGATGAATTGGAATCCCATCAGCACTGCGCCTCTGGGCGTAGTGGTCGTCACCAAGATCGATGACGCCAGCGGTCCCCGCAACGAGCAGCTCCTGATCCAGAAGCAGCGCGGCCCGGAATTCCGCCCGATGTGGTGGTTTCCGGACATGAGCATGTACGTCTATTACACCCCAACGCACTGGCGGCCCAGCAAGGTGGATGCATGACCATCCGCGCCCACCTGGACTCTGCCTTCGCCGAGCAGTTCGGCGGCCTGCCGCAAATCGAGAAGCCCATCGCGCCCGGCCTCGCAGTCACCGAGTACCGCATGGACGGCCTGCTGCTGGGCAACGCGGACATTGAGATCAATAGCCACGAAGCGATCCACGGGATCTGCGCGCAGGGAGATTGCAGCGATGAATAAGGACAACGCAAAGGACTACCTCCCGCTGGTGCAGGCGCTGGCTGAGGGGAAGGTGATTCAGGTGAATGTCCGTTTTGACGCAGGCATCGAAAAGTGGGTTGACAGTGGCGATGTCGAGTTTTATCACCCGGCAGCCGCGTACCGCATCAAGCCTGAGCCGCGGGAGGTTTGGGTGAATCACTACCCGGATAAGGCTTGGGCCGCCAATGGCCCATTCGCCACCAAAGAACATGCCAGATTGGGTGGTGCGCCCGGAGCAATTCAGGTCCGCTACCGCGAGGTGATCGAGTGATGCGCCTCCTGACCGCCACCGGCTGCCGCAGCTGGTCCGACTTCGCAGCCTGCGCGACGGGATGGACCGAGGAAGGGGTTCAGGACCAATACGAGTACATCACCTTGAGAGAACAGCCATGACCCGCTTCCAGACCCTCCGCTTCCGCCAGTTGGTGATGAGCCGCGCCGAGCAGCTTGGCTATTGCAGGCTGACCCAGCTGCAGCTTGCTAGGACGCTGCACCCCTGCGGTAGCCACACCCTCCGCGCTCAAGCGCACCAGGTTGTTCCTTACCCCTACGAGTCGGCTACGACTCCGCCAAGTGCTGCAGGCGCTGACACAGCCGCCCTTCACTATTGAGAAAGGCTGAAAAATGTTCAAGCAAATGATCGATATCGAGCACCTTCTTACTCCGATAGCCATCGAACACCTCATCCAAGGCACCACCCGAGGAAAGCGGACCTTCAGGATCGTTTATCTGTTCGGCGTTCGGGTCGCCTACTGGTCAACGACCAAGTTTCGATGATCTACGGAGGGAATGCGGAGTGGTGATCCGCGACATGTGATGGCCTAGAGACAGAGACGGGCAAGCAGCGTCCATCGATAACCCGCAAAGCCGGAACCACACCACCGGCCCCTCCACCCCATTCAACACGCCGGGATGATTCCCGGCCAAGGAATTCTGAAATGAGCGCAGCACTGATGCAGCAAGACCAGCGGGCAGTACCGGCACCGGTCGTTCAGGCCGAGGGCGCAACGATCCTGGCGGTGATCTCACGGGCCGCAGCAGACCCGAACACTGACGTGGACAAGATGGAGCGCCTGATGCTGATGTATGAGCGCATCGAGTCGAAGCGTGCCGCAGCAGAGTTCTCCGCCGATCTGGCTGAGATGCAAGACGCACTGCCCTCCATCGGCGAGCGCGGCAATGCGGCCAACCGCTACACCTACGCCCTGTGGGAAGACATCAACGCGGCCATCAAGCCGATCATGAAAAAGTTCGGTTTCGCCCTTTCCTTCCGGACGGAATGCACCAAGGAATCGATCAGCGTGACCGGCGTCCTGAGCCACCGTGCGGGCCACCGCGAGGAAACGACGATTAGCCTGCCCGCAGATGGCAGCGGCAACAAGAACGCCGTACAGGCCGTGGCATCGAGCGTCAGCTATGGCAAGCGCTACACCGCTGGCGCGCTGCTTAACCTGACCAGCCACGGCGAGGATGACGATGCGTTTGCCTCCGCTACCGGCTTCGATATCAGCGAGTGGGCAGCGGCCATCACTGGCGCGGCGGACAAGGTGGAGCTGGATCGTGTGGGCAACGACCTCAAGGCACAGACCGGCATCCCCGCCCCAGCCCTGAAGCAGATTCGCGCCCTGTGGGCAGCGAAGGCGAAGGAGTTCAAGTGAAGGCCAACCAAGCCCAGGATTCACAGGACTGGATGCTGGCGCGGGCTGGCAAGTTCACGGCCTCCCGCGCTGCCGACCTCATGGCACGCACCAAGTCGGGGCCGTCTGCGGCGCGCACCAATCTGATTGCCACCCTCGTGGCCGAGCGGATCACCGGACAGCCGGTAGAGGGCTACCGGAATGCAGCGATGGAGCGCGGCATTGAACTGGAGGGTGAGGCGCGGGACGCCTATAGCTTCCATACCGGGAACGCGGTCGTAGAGACGGGCTTCATCGCTTGCGGGTGGCTTCCGAGCACGGGCTGTTCCCCCGACGGTTTGGTTGGCGATGGCGGATTGCTCGAAATCAAGTGCCCCTCAGCCATGGGGAAGCACCTGGGTGCATTGCTGACCGGCGCCCACGCAGTTGAATACCGCTGGCAGCTGCAACACCAATTGATGGTCACGGGATGGGAGTGGGTCGACGCAGCCAGCTACGACCCCCGCTGGCCCGAACACCTTCAGTTGGCCATCTGCCGCGTACAGCGCGACGAGGAAGCCATTAAGGAACTGGCCGCAGAAATCATCAAAGCCGACGCCGAAGTTGAGGCGAAGGTCCAACAACTTACCCGGAGCGCCGCATGAACAGCTTTTCCGCAGTAGGCCGAATTGGCCGTGATGCAGTGACTCGATTCACTCAGGGCGGTAAGGCCGTCACCGGCTGGGCGCTGGCGGTGGATAAGGGCTTTGGCGACAACAAGCAAACGGTGTGGCTTGACTGCTCATGGTGGGGTGAGCGCGGCCAGAAGGTGGCCGACTTCATCAAGAAGGGCGACCGGCTGGCGGTGGTTGGCGAGATCGGCACCCGTGAACACGACGGCAAGACCTACGTGACCCTCGACATCCGCGAAGTGACCTTGCTGGGCGAGAAGAGGGAAGGCGGCACCCAGCGCCCCGCCCGCCAAGCTCCGGCGCAGAACTCGCCTGCGCAGAACTCGACGCCGATGGATGACTTCGCCGCCGACGACATCCCGTTTTAGACCCCGACGAATTCAAACCACAACCTGTGGTTCGGGCCTGTGCGCCGCGAGCCGATGAGGAGCATCGCATGAAGAACGCCGATATGCCGATCAACCCGATGTTCAATGAGCACGGTTGCCCCCAGCATCACTCATCAGTTTTGCTCCAGGAGGGACAGGTCAACGGCCTGACCAAGCGCGAGCTGTTCGCCGCGATGGCGATGCAGGGGCTCGCCGCGAGACTCGACATGACGAGCGAGGATCGCGCCATCTACGCCGTTGAGTGTGCAGACGATCTTCTGGCCGCGCTGGAGGCATTGCCATGACTGGCATCCACGCACAGACCGTGTTCGACGCCGCCACCGCGCGGCAGAAGGCCGCCGAGGCCGAGCAGCTGACGACGGACATGGCCCGGTTCCTAGCAGTTGGCGGCCGGATCGAGATCCTGGGCAATACCCCCATCGACCGCTCGACCATCAGCCGCCGGAAGGAGATTGAAGGCGGCGCCAACGAACGCATCGCGGCGAAGAAGGAGAAGCGGGCATGACTACTGATACCAAGACTGTGGCGCGGTGGGATTGGGATTACGAGGGTGTCTATGAGTCGGATACCGGCGATTACGTTGCTCTCACCGACCACGAGCGGGTGGTGGGGGAGTTGGAGCAGCAAGTAATTGTTGCTGAGCAAGTGACCGTTGAACAAGATCGTGAAATCTCCAATCTCCGCACCGCCCTCGCTGCGAGTCGCGCCGAGGTTGAGGGGTTGAAGAAGGATACGGAGCGGTATCGGTGGTTGCGGGATAAGGCAAATGAAGCCAACAAGTCCGCCCCTATGGTCGCATCTAATCCGCTCGATCCAGATATTTCTAGGCTTATCCACTCTGATGAACTTGATGTAGCAATCGACGCCGCAATGGAGAAGGGAAATGTCTGAGAACAAGCTGATCGCTATTTTCGTCGTAGCTGTTTTCATCGGCGGCATTGGGAGCCTTGCGGCAGGCGCATTTGGCGCTCTTATCGCGGGAGTGATTATCGCAGCAATCGCATACGCCCCGGAGAAGAGAGATGGAAATGTCTGACACCAAGATCAGTGATCCTGCACCGAACTGGTGCCGCACCTGCGGTCGCCGCCCCAACGATCCGATGGCCGCGCTGTGCCTCGATACGCACCACCGCACATTGGAACGCCTCCACCCACAGCCCGCAGAGCTGGCCGAGCAGCAGGGGGCGGAACTGCCGCCGCTGCCGGCTTCCTCATCGCATGACCCGCACACCGGTGAGCCCCTTTTCACCGAGTCGAAGATGCGCATGTTCGCCAACGCCACCCTCGCCGCAACTGGCAAGCAGCAGGTTGGCGAGGTGCAGGGGAATGCGCTGCGCGGCCGGACACCCGCTGACTACGCCATCGAGCATGCTGGATATCTGGTGACCGCCGCCAACCAGGTGCTTGAAGCGCGCAATGAGCTTGATGCCCTGGTGCTGCGCCGCGAGGAAGATGACGACGTTGACGAAGACGAAATGCAGGCCGCCCAGGAGTGCGTTGGCGATGCCAACAGCGTCCTGCGCATCGCCATCCACGAGTTCGAAAAGCGTCGTGATCGCGCCCTCGCCGCCCGCCAGCCGGGGGCGCAGGTTCCGACTGCATGGCTGATCGAATGGAAGAACGGCGTAACCGCCCTGACCAAGGACGCCAGTGAAGCGGAGGCACACCGTGAGTACAAGAATTGCACGGTGGTCCCGGTCTACGCCGCCCTGCCCGCGCAGGGCATCGACCTGGGGCGGTTGCAGCTTTACCGCTTGGCATCCGGACCCCTTCGCACCCGTGGTCTGCACAAAGATGACACCGGATCGTGGGTAAAGATTCAGGACGTTGAGCGCCTGATCGGCCAGCGCGGTGCAGCGCCGGGGGTTGCGCCGCTTGAAATGCGTATCTGTGAAACGCGACACGTCATGCTGAAGCCTGGTTGTCAGTACGTTTTCACGGTCGATCCCAATTGCGATGCGTGCGCCGATGCAGCTGCGGCAGCGACGGGGGTGGGCAATGGCTGACGCGATCAAGCATACGGGCACACCGGTCACTGGCGAGTACACGCTGTGCGGTGTTGCCTGGGACTGCAACCACCTGAGTGACTGCGCCGAAGAGCCAGATGTTTCGTTCGTCGCACCGGGCGAGGCGATCACCTGCCCGGATTGCCGGAAAGTCATCGCCTACTGCAAAACCATCAAGCACTGGAAGGAGCCGACCAATGACTGATATCGAACAGCAGGCCCGCGAACGCATCTTCCAAGAGCGCTACACCCATCATGTGTACCGAGGACCTTGCGGACACTTGCCCTGCTATTGCTGGGCTACCAATGACCACTGGATCGGGGAGGAGGTGACTCGCTACGCGGAACAAGCCACCACCCTCGCCACCGTCAAACCGCCGAGCGACCTGCGCACGAAGGTCCCGGGTGTTGCTGAATTCAAGGAGCCCACCAATGGCTGACGCCCTGACCCTCTGGCTGGCCAAGTACCTGGTGCTGGCCCTGATGCTGACCCTGGGCTTCCTGACCGTGTGGCTGGTCGTCGCCCTCTGCCGCGCGGTGCGCTGGTGCTGGCGGCGGGCTCATCGCTGGAGCCGCGCGTGAACTACTACAACGAGTTCGAACCCTACGCCGCGCAGTGGCTGCGCAACCTGATCGCCGAGGGGCTGATCCCCGCCGGCGACGTAGACACCAGGAGCATTACCGATGTTCAACCCGATGACCTCGCCGGATACCGGCAATGCCACTTCTTCGCCGGCATCGGCGGCTGGTCCCTCGCAGCCCGACTTGCTGGGTGGCCCGACAATCGAGAGCTCTGGACCGGCTCCGCGCCGTGCCAGCCGTTCTCCGTCGCGGGTAAAGGAAAAGCCCAGGCTGACGATCGGCACCTGTGGCCCCACCTTTTCCGGCTCGCCCGTGCCCGACGGCCCGCTGTCCTCATGGGAGAGCAGGTTGCGGCGGCGGTTGGCAAGGACTGGATCGACGGAGTGTTCGCTGATCTGGAAGGAATCGGCTACACCTGCGGGGCGTCCGTTGTCCCGGCTTGTGCCGTCGACGCGCCCCACCGACGGGACCGCCTGTGGTTTGTGGCCCACGCCTTGCGCCAGGGATCACATGCCTGCGCACTCGGCGGAGTACATCGCGGAGAAGAAGGCGCAGGGACACGGGATGTCTGTGCTCCCCGACTATGTGGCGCTGGCAATGTGGCCGACGCCAACTGCGCAGGATTCGAGCCGAGGAGAAGGCACGATCCGAGCGAGCGACACGGGAACGCCACTGCCGCAGCGCGTTCTACAGGCGGTGACAGGGCATCCACTGGGCCTGTACCCAACTCCCAGAGCATCGGCGAACGAGAACCGCACGACCAGGATCCCACCATCTCAGTTGGATGGCCGACACGGCTTGTACTTGTCGAGCGTAGCCATTGGGATGGAGCCGGATGGGTCATCGGCCACGACGGAAAAGCCCGGCGCGTTGAACCCAGCATTCGTCTGCTGGCTCATGGGGTTCCCAGCCGGGTGGGACGCCTGCGCGCCTACGGCAATGCCATCGCGCCCCCGCTCGCCGCGGAAGTAATTGGTGCTTATCTGGACTGCTACCCCGATCCGGCCGAGCAGCTGCGCGCTGCCCTGGCCACGAACTGAAGGAGAGCTAGCATGACCCACAACCCCACCACCCACGCCGAGTGGATCGCTAATTCCAACGGGAGTAATGACCATGAGTGACGAAGGCCCGCTTTTCTTCATCGGCGTTGCTACTGCGGCGTTTATCTGTGCCCTCCTCCCGAATACAGCCGTCAAGAGCGATGAGTGGGACTTTGCGCGGACGGCCTGCCACAGCAATGGCGGCGTCGATTACACACGGGGAGCTGGGTTCATTCGCCAACTCAAAGTGATCTGCGCCAACGGCGCGGAGTTCACCCGATCAACGGATGACAAGCCCCTACCCCCGCCGCCGAAGGAGAGTGAGTGATGGACGAAATCGAACGCAAGGCGCGGGAGCTGCTGGCTGCGGAGTACATGAAGCAGGGGCTGAACAATCATGCAGACATGATTGGCAATAGCCGCATCCCGAATCCCGTAGATGCTTTCGCCATCCGCGCCATCATCGCCGCCCTCACGCCGCCCGAGGGCTACGTGCTGGTGCCGGTGGAGCTACTTCGCATAGTGATCGGCTGCGCCTATCCGGTTTCGACCGAGATTGACCCGCGCGGATACCGGTGGTCGGAAGCGTATTTGGACCAAGCACTGCCACACGTCAAAGCCGCATTGCTCGCTGCCCGCCCGGAGGTGAAGGGTGACTAACAACGAGCTGATCCGCAGGTACAAGCACCAGCGCCGCCGAAACGCGAGAACGATCCGTGAACGAAACGAGACGATCCGGAGGCTTGAATGGAAGGTCCAGGTTTACAGGGAGGTTGCAGAGGACCGCCGTTTCATCATCGAGGTCCTGCATGAGCTGGCTAGCTCTTTGCTGGCGGAGCGCGAACGAAAGGAGGTGCGCGATGGGAGCGGCTGAGCAGCTCATGACCCTGGCGCAGGCGGCTGAGAAGTGCGCTTGCTCCACCAAGACCCTTCGCCGGGCCATCGATGCAGGTAGCCTAGCCGCCTGCCGCCTCGGCCAGGGCGCGAAGTCAGATCGAATCCACCCCGCAGACCTAGCCGTCTGGTGGGCCAAATGCAGGTTGCAGGCATGCCAATCACCAAGCGTCCCAACGGAAGCTATCAAGTTACAGTTGGACACGGCGGAAGAACGTATCGCAAGACGTCTCGCAACTGGTCGTACGCGGACGCCAAAGCCTTTGAAAAGCGGTGGCTCGCGTCGTTCAACGCCGCTGCGTCTGGTCGTCAACCAGAGCGATCCATAGCCGACGCCATCGACAAGTTCCAGGTTGAGCACCTGCCCCGCTTGCGGTCTGAGGCCAAGACCAATTCTCACGTCAGGGCGCTGTTCCCCTACATCCGGGGGCGCAAGCTGACGGAAGCGGCCAAGGTATGGGCTGAGATCAAGGCGGCGGAGATCGGCAAGGCTCCGGCCACGGTGAACCACAAGGGCCGGATTCTGAGGCAGATCACGCGGATGGCATGGCGGGAGTGGGGTTGGCTGGAAAGGCCTGCGGCGATAGCCCTGCTGCCGGAGAAGCCCCGAGAGACGTTCCTGACGACCGAGCAGGTCGAGGCACTGGCGAGGGCTTGCCCCAACCCGCTGGCGGGCGACTACGTGCGTCTGGCGGCGTATACGGGGATTCGGCGGGGGCACCTGCTGCGTCTGACCCATCACGACGTGAAGGATGGCTTCCTCCGGCTGGATCGGACCAGTAAGACGAGGACGCTGCAGTTGGTGCCGCTGCACCCGAAGGTGCTGAGCGTGGCCCAGCGATTGCCGCTGGGTATCTCGGATGACGGGGTGCGGGCGTCGTGGAAGACGGCCCGGGAGGTTTGCGGGTTGGAGCACGTTCGGTGGCATGATCTGCGCCACACCTGCGCGTCCTGGCTGGTGCAGGCCGGGGTATCGCTGCACACTGTTTCTGAGGTGCTAGGGCACAGCTCGCTGGCGATGACCAGACGCTACGCTCACCTTGCGCCGGAGCACTTGGCCGACGCCATCAAAAAGCTGGCCTGAGCATTCACTGCACAAAAACTGCACATGCCGATTCGTGTGCAGTTGTGGATAACAGGCTGAAAGCGTTGGTGCCCGGAGCCGGAATCGAACCGGCATGGAGTTGCCTCCGGCGGATTTTAAGTCACACGTTGATGCGCAACCTATTGATTCATATGGGGCGCAAGGTGACTGAAATCACCACTTCTGCCCCATCGACTGCACAAAAACTGCACCGTGGGATTACGCCCCGCCCTTCTCCCACCACTTCGACCGCCCCCTACCCTTGCGCCTGGCCGACTCCTTCAACGAGGCGGCCAGCTTTTCCTCGGGGCTCCGGGTGTCATGCAGCAGCAGGTGGCCCATCCCTGGCTCCAGCTTCGTGGGGTCCGGGCGGTCTTCGGGTCCGGGGGTATCGGGGGCGTCCATGCCCGCAGCATACGCCCGGGCGTCTCAGGGGGTGCGACGCTATGCCGTCCAGCGCACGACTACCAAACCGCTGCCACCCGCGCCGCCTGCTGCAGCAGCGGTGTTGGATCCACCGCCGCCGCCGCCGGTGTTCGCTGTTCCAGCCACGCCGGGCACATCTGCCGTTGAGTTGCCCGCGCCAGCGCCGCCGCCACCAAGTCCGCCGGCACCTCCGACCGTGCCGAGCAACGCCGCCACAGATCCGCCACCGCCGCCTCCCACAGCAGACGGTGCGCCGCTGGCAACTGCGCCACCCCAGCCCATAGAGGCCAACGTCGCGCCATCACCGCCCTTGCCGCCCACGCCGGTTTCATTGAGGCCTGACCCGGTCAAACCCGCCTGACTCATGCCGCCGCCGCCGGCGCCAACGTTGCCGCCCACCGGCATGTGGTTGTTGCCGCCGTTGTTGCCCTGACCAGCCGTCCCAGCACCGCCCAGGCCAGTGCCTTCCGGGCCACCACCACCGCCGCTGCCGCCGGCGCTGCCGGGGCCGTTCGCGGTTCGCCCCCCGCCACCGCCGCCGCCTACGGTCGTTTCAGCGCCGAAGCTGGTTGCCGAGCCATTGGAGCCACGGCCGCCTGCCGAGCCGCCCGCGCCACCGCCGCCAATGGTTACGGTGACGCTCGCTCCCGGGGTGACGGGCACGGTGACCGTGCGCACACCGCCCGCGCCGCCACCACCACCCTGCCGGCTGCCGCCGCCGCCTCCGCCGGCCACCAGCAGCACCTGAGCTGAGGTGACGCCGGCAGGAACCACGAACGAACCGGACGCCAGGAACACCTGATAGGTGTAAGCGATGGCGGTTGCGTTCCGCAGCCGCATGGCAGCGATGGGCATCATGCCTGCGTCCCCACGGCGACCACGTCCCAAGTCGTGTCGGTCGAGTTGAAGATCATCGCCACGTAGGTCGTCTTGGTGGCCACCGTGGTGCTGGGCAGCGCCACCCCGATGCCGCGGTACTGAGTGCCCCATGTGATGGCGCGCGCGGTCCCGTTGTCCTTGATGCGGATCACCATACCGAGGCCCGGGATTGCGGTGCCGGTGGGGTTGGCCACGGCCAGTGCGACGGCCTGTGCGGTGATCGCTACCAGGTCGTTGCCGAAGGTCGGAGTCACTGTGGCGGCGGATGCCACGGTCTGCACGGCGGGCACGCGGGCCAGCGCGGCGAGGAGCGCTGAAGTCACCTGCTTGTCGGCGCCCGCTTGGACGATCTGCAGCAGTTCGGCACCGGTGAGCGCTGCCGCGGTTCCGTAGTCGGTGGCGTATTTGGGCATGGTCGTTACCTGTCGAAGTCGTAGCCCACCAGCGCGATGGACACCGAGCCGGTGAGCAGGCCCAGGATCGGGCCGATGAGGGGGAGCGTGGCGTTCAACAGGACCGTGAACTGCCTGTTCGCATCGAGGGTGATATCAAGCACGGGCGCGGTGCCAGGGAGCGCGGCATATTGGAAGTTGGTCGCCGACGGCGTGCCAACGTCAGACCGCGAGGTGTACAGGGTGAAGTTGGTTGGGTTCAGCACTTGGACGATGGCGCGATTGGCCGTCACCGGGAGCACAGTCGACAGGTCCACGGTCTGCGGCGTGGTCGCCACAAGCCCAGACAGCAGCATGACCGGCACGCTGCCGGCCGCCGTCGCTGCGTCCAGCATCACCCGGTTGCCCATCTCAGACGGGCGGGTGTGCTTGCCGGGCCGCAGGACGCTGCTGGCGTTGGTCCGGCCGCTAATCAGGTAGCGGCGGGTCGGGTCACCGGACTTGCAGCGGGCAGTCCCCAGATACGGTGCTGCCGGCGCGGTAGTGGATGCCTCCAGGCCCATCAGGCCGGCGCCCATGTCGTAGGCGTACAGGTGGTAGAACGTATTGGGCGTCGGGCTGGCGATTGTGACCGTCGCCGAGCCATCGCTCAGCACTCGGCCAGTGCCAGGCACGTAGCACATGCCCGGCGACACCGAGACGGTGATCCCATCCAGCGCCACCGAAGCCTGCAGCCCGCGGATGATCGAGATTGAGGGGTCGAGGGCCATCAGTTAGCGATGCTCCGGTCAGAGAAGCGGCGCCATTTCGTGCCGCTGGCCACCGTAGAGTCGTACCAGCACGGCTCGCGACCGCCGGCCAGGTCGGTGATTGCCACCATCTGGAAGTCAGCGACACCGGTCAGTGCGTTGGCAGCGGCTAGGGTCATCGGCGTCAGGATGTTGAGCGCCGGCACGTTGGAATACAGCTGGCGCCCGAGCTGGTCTGTCAGCGGGTTGCCGAGCTGGTCCGTCAGGATTGGATAAAGGCCGCTACCGCTAACGTCTGCCGAGACGATTGGCCGCTTGGGGTCCGTGTTGTCGACCGATATGTTGCTTCCGGCCTGCACCTGCTGAAGGGCTGTATTAGCGAGGGCAAGCGAGCTCACGACCGCAGCGTCTAGCGACAGTGTGGCTACGCCGTCGACGCCAACCGTCTTGACGATCTGGCCCGCCGTCCCAGCAATGGCGCTCTCGACGGCGAACCATCCCTTGGCCCCCGATGGTCCTGTGCCGTAGTAGCGGGTGTTCCCTGGAGCGTCCACGTCGCCCTCAAGCGTGACGATCACCACCCCGCCCGACTGCGGAACGCCGTTGACGATGATCGAACGCTCCCCAAATATCTGGAAGCTCAGTGACTGCCCATCCTGCAGCTCGTTAACTTGCCGCTGGATCTCCGCGACGATTGCCGCCAGATCCTCCTGGCTCGAGCGCGACGACATGCGCAGGAAGTAGTCCTGCCACGCGCGCGTGACCAGGCCCCGCTGGTCAACGACCGGCTGGTCAAAGCGAGGCTGTTCGGCGGGGGTCGGCATCAGGCCTCAACCTTGCCCACGGCGCGCCAGGAGAACTGGAACGCCTCAGTCAGGCGCAGGCCCGGGCGCAGGTCATCTACGCCGGTGTTCCAGTCCACGGTGACTGAGGTGGCCGACGGGCTGGCTTTGATCGTGCCGGTGAAGCCCTCAGACACCACGGGGCCGCCCTTGGTGATCAGGATCTGGATGGCCGGCACTTCGACGTAGGGGGTCGGGAAGCTGAAGGACATCGAGGCCGACTGGGCGTTGGTGGCCGGCATGGTCTGGGTGCCCCACTGGTCCAGCAGCTTGCCGATGCGGATGGACTTGTCCGCCGTCACCGGTGCCGGCGGGATCGTCTGCTGGGCCTGGAGAACGTAGCCGCCGTCGGAGGCAACCACAATCTTGCCGTCAGAGCCGGTCGGGTCCGGGAGTTGAAAGAAGTCCCCCCACAGCAGGTTGGAACCGTCGTTGGTCAGGTACTTGCCGGACGGCAGGGGCGTGGGGATCACCAGCCCGGCAGTGACCCCGCTGTTCACGTCCCGCGTCCATACCACCTGGCCAGCTGCATCGCGCAGGCGGACCGAGTAGGCGCCATCCAACCAGATGTTGGTGTTTGCCCGGCCCGAACTGTCCAGCAGCACCGGGTTTGTGTTGAGGATGGTCTGCGCCGAATCGCTCCAGGTGTCCCGGGGCGTCGTGGTGTTCAGATCGTAGAAGGCCAGCGAGCCGCCGGCGCACGGCTGCAGCCCCAGCAGGTCCATCAGCACCGGGGCGGGATTGTAAAAGCGGTACGCTGCCATGGGATCTCCGGGCAAGAAAAAGCCCGCTCAAGGCGGGCCGGGGTTTGGGGTGGTAGGATTTGCGGAAACCAAACGGACAAAAGAGATGAACTGGCTCTTCGCCATCGGCCTCAAGGCGCTGTTCGTGCCTGTGTTTGCCTACCTCTACTGGCTACTTGCCATCAAAGGGGGAAACAAGCTGGTCCGGTGGATCGTGCCCAGTGAGAAGTGGCGCGAAATACTCACCCGGAACCGATACTTCTAATCTCCCGCTGGCTGCGCACCGCGGCCCGAGGCCAGGGCGAGTTGCCCAAGCGTCCGTCGAAGAACACCAGCGTCTTCGTTGGTCAGTGCGTCCATCACTCGCCGCGCCTCTGCCGGATTCGCCATCAGATACGCCAGTCGGTCGTTGAGCCGCTGATTAGCCGCGCCCTCGAAGTGTTCAAAGAGCTGCCCGACCCATGGCAGTCGAGAAGCCACGCCGCGCATTGCAACGCGCTCGCCGACATTCATTCGGCCCATGGTCGGGCTGCCGGATGCAGCCTCGCGGTTCCGCAGTGCGATTCGCTGCATGTCCTGCTGGATTGCTCGAAGTGACGCAATATCCTGCGGCGTCAGGATGTCTTCAGCACGCGCACGACGGAAATCAGTAGCCCGTGCGGCAATGGCGTCAAGGTCGTTGGTCGCACGATGCACACCAGATGGAGTCAGGATCGGGTTGCCAAGGGTGTCCTGGCCTGAGCCAGACGAAGTGCGCAGCACCTCTCGGCCCACCTCCATGCGATTGATCGGACGAGATGCCTGCCGATAGGCGTTGAGGTACTCCGGAAAGCTGGGGGCGCGCGCAGCAAGCTCGTTGTCCAGGGCATCGCGGATCTGCATCAGCTCACGGGATGCCGCCTGAGCGTAGCCCTTGTCGGAGCCTGCCTTCCCAGAAAGCAGGTCGCCGACATACTGCCTCACTTGGTAGAGAGAACCTACAGACTCATCCGCGCCCGCCAAAGCCCTGCCAACGTCATTGATCGCCGACTGTACGCTGGGACGTGCCGCTCGCTCAGCGCGCATACGGCCGACCATGCCACGTAGGTTCTGCAGACCCTCGGACACTGTCGCGCCAGGTGCGGGAACCTCTGGGACCGGCGTGTTCCCCGCTAGCCCGAGGGACTGAAGGCGCTGATTCTCGGCTGCTGCCCGGCTCGCTGCTTCTTGGGCCGACTGACGCTCAGCCTGCTGCGCCGCGGTGAGGGCCTGTTCGTACTGTGCGCCCTCTTGGAGCGACTGAGCCAACCGCGTATCCACCACTGTCTCTCGCGCTGCCTCGGCGGCGGCCATGTCGGCTTCGGTGCCTGCGATCTGCTGCAGCTGATTCACTCTGGCGGCGTTGTTGCGCAGGTCGATAGGGTCGAATGCGCCACGGTTTCGGGCACGCAGGGCGTTTTCCAAAGACATCAGCCCAGGGTCAGCGCTAGCCTCACCAAGGGTGCGCTGTACGCCAGGAACCTGCGAGTCTTGCAGCACAAGCATGTTCGGGTTTGTCGCCTCTCGCGCCATGACCGCCGCGGCCTGCCTGTCTGCAGCTGTGAGGCCGGCTCGGGACAGGGCGTTTCTACCGGCATTCAAAAGACCGGCACCACTACGGACAACGCCTGCGCCTGCCCCGCCAAGGGCGCCACCAACCAGGGCATTCTGAGTACGATCAGCATCAGAGGTCGACGGCTGGATGGCACCAAGAGTTAGGCCCTGGAGCGCGTTTCCGCGAATCGTGGCGGGCAGCAGCGCGGGAGCCGCTGCAGTACCGCGGGCAAGCACGCCAGGGCCAAGGATCTGCGCCAGCGTGCCAAGGACGTTGCCCGACATGCCGGCGCCGGTATCCAGCAGGGCCGAATCGGTTTGGCGGCGGTTGGCAGCTTCAGCCTGGAGGCCGCGCCTGTCGTTGGCTACGTCCACAAGACTGTTGATACCACTCTGGACGACGTTCTCGCCCCTCAGTCCACCGAGGGCAGCGCCCGCCAGCGCAGTAACGGCGCTGGGCTGGCTGTCCAAGAAGAACTGCTTGCCGCCCTCGTAGGTGTCCACCAGCGACTTGCCGACGCCGGCGCGGAAACGGTCAAGGCCGCTCATGGAGTCGGTGGGGTTCCCGATCACCTCCTTCTGCACCGCCCCGCGCCCGGCATTGACCAGGCTCTCGGGGATGCCGCCGACGATCTCGATTTCCAGAGGCGGTCGACCGTCGTCGCCCTCGTCATCCCACACGATGGTCGCAGGATCGACCTGACCTGTCGGCATGGTGCCCATGGACTGCGGCGCGGGGGCTTCGTCATCCCATACGATGGTGGACGGATCAATTGCCATATTCGATGGTCCCGTCGCTGTACTGGATCACAGGGCGCCCCTGAGAGGTTCCGCGGCGCACGATGGTGCGGCCTTGACCGTTCCCGGCCTGGCCGCCGCCCTGGCCCGCTGCCTGAGCCTGCGCAATTGCCTTCTGGCTCAGTCGCTGCAGTGTCATGCCGGCCGACCGCCGAATCTCCACCGGTAGGCTCTCATTCGCCAGGTCGCCGGCGGCAGCCTTGTACTCCGCCACGTCCTTGTCCGACTGAGGGCCCTCGAATCGCGGCACCTTCGCCGTCAGGCGGGTGGCCAGGACGCGCAGCGACGCGTTTGCCTTGGCTCCGTCGGTAGCACGACCAACGAAAGCCGCACCGGCGTCCCTGAGTGCGCCAAGTCCGCTGCCTGTGGCCGTGTCGAGCAAAGGGAGCGCCTCCTGCAGCACCGCCACGGTTTCCTGTGCGTCGCGCAGGCGAGTTGCGCCGGCGGCGGATCGTTCACCCTGCTGTTGGGCCTGGATCTCGGCCTCCTTCTTCAGGCGTGCGGCATCAGCCTCAGCTTGGGCGACTCGCTCCGCTGCTGCCAGTTGCGCCTCGATCTTTGCTGCCTCCACCGCGGCGGCCTGGTCTTCTGCACGGCGCCCAGTGAGCGGAACGCCGGCCTGGCTGCCGCCGGGCGCGCCGGCGAATGCCATCTGTGCCGGCGGTTCCTGACCGCTGGCCAGCGACTGGCGGATCTGCTGCTGAACCTGCGGCGGCAGACTCGGGTCGATGTAGGTCTGCTGCCCGTTGATCTGCTGGTAGCCGCCCTGCGGCTGCTCTCCGGGCATCGGCTGACCTCCGGCCTGGCCGCCAAGCGAGGCGTTGGAGTAGCGCCCCGTGCGGCTGTCGAAGGTGACCTGCGTCGGCGTGCCGTTCACATCGATGGTGAGCGTGCGCTGGGTAGCGCCGGCGTCGTTGCCGCCGAGAACTTGGGTCGATCCATCGCGCATGATCGCCACGCGCTGACCGTTGTTGTCCACGTAGGTGGATTGGACGCCGGATGCGCCAGTTCCGCCGCTATAGGCCTGCACGAGCGATTGCGCGGCCTGGTCGATGATCGGGGCCGTCTGCGCGTCGTACTGCTGCGGCAAGTCGGTCAGGCCGTACTGGCTCAGGGTCGGCACCATGCGTTGGTATAGGCCAGGCCGGGCCTGCTCGGGCGCAGAGGTGAGAAGCTTTGCCATGTTCACCATCGTGGTGTTTCGGCGCTCCTCGTCACTGGCGAAGGACTTCTGCTGGGCCTGCGCCAATGCCGGGTCAATCGCCGCCATGTTGGTCAGCAACGACCGCTGCTGTTCCGGGGTGGTGGCGCCGTAGGCCTGCGAGGCCAGCTGGCTGAGCTGGTTGCGGTTCTGGATCCCCCGCACCTGCTGGCCGATGTTGAGGCCGCCTTGGAGGGATGCGAGGAAATTCTGCTGGAAGTCGGCCATGGCTTACACCCATCCCTTGAAGTCGTAACTGGATCGGCGGCCAGCGCCGGGCTGGCTCATCAGGCCGTCCATGTTGTTGCCGAAGCCGGCCAGGCTGTTCTGCTGACCACCGCCCTGCGACCCCATGCCGCCAAGCAGGCTCGACCAGCCACCGCCACCACCGCCGCCCATGCCGCCCAGATAGGCGCCAGCGCCAGCCGCCAGGGCATTGCCGTAGCCTGCCTGCGTCATCGCGCCTGCCGAGGCAATCTGCGCGTTCGCGTTGCCCTTGATGCCCATCGCGTTGCCGAACTGGTTGCCATAGTTCTGGCCCAGCTGGCCCAGGTACTGCGACTGGTTCTGGCCGGCGCTGGAAAGCTGCATCAGGCGGTTGGTGTAGTTGCCCAGGTTCTGACTGGCAAGGCCCGAGCTGAAGGCGATACGGTCAGCGTCGGCGCCGCCGGAATACAGGGCTCCGCGCGACGCAGCGCCTCGATCCAGCCCCTGGATGCCCTGATCGCGCGCATACAGGTAGTCCGGCGCGTTCTCGAAACCGGAGTAGTCGCCGCGGTTCACGGCCTCGAGCTGGTTCAGCGCGTTGGTGCCGGCGTTGTACCAGGGCATGGCCTGGTCAACCGACTGGTTGTAGAGGCGCCCCTGCTCATCGATGGCTTCTTGAGCCGCGCTTGCCTGAGCCCGCCCTGCCTTCTTGGCGGCTGCGCCCTGTCGGTTGGCGGCGTAGGCCGAACCCGCGGCCACGACCGCTGCTGCAGTGATTGCTGCCATGTCAGATGTCCTTGGTATAGCTGGATTCGGATTCGGAGTAGCCGAGCTTCACGTAGAGCGCTGCGGCCTGGGGCGGGCTGTTGGGCATGTGGACCATCTGGATGCGGTCGGCGCCGGCGGCGCGGCACGGCTCCTCGATGGCCTGAAGCAGCGAGGCAGCAACCCGGGAACCGCGAGCTTCCGGGTCGACCCACCACACCACCTCACCGGCAGACGTGGCGTGCCGGTTGAACATGAAGGGGATGATGAAGAGGCCGACCATGCCCACCAGGCGCCCCTCCACCTCGGCCACCAGAAAAATGTGGTTCTCGATGAGGTTGGATGCCAGATCGGCAACCGTCTCCTCGTCCATATCGCACCACTGCGCGTAGTGCGTGGTGGGGTAGAAAGCTGCGGACATGCGGACGATCTCCGGCACGTCGGCCAGAGTTCCTTTGCGGATGGTGGTCATCAGCCCCTCGGGGTAAAGAAGGCGACCGCGATAAGGCGGCCAGAGTCGTAGTCGGTGCCGAAGGCCTCGAACGGCCACCGGCTGTGGAACAGTGCGGATTCGTAGATCAGCAGGCGGCCAAGCTGCATCTCAGCCATGCCAACCTGATCCCAGCGGCTGGCGTCGTCCCAGTCGCCCTCGATCTGCCCAAGCAGGGCCAGGTCGCCCGGCTCGATGCGTGAGGCGCCGGTGGCCTTGTGCCGCCAGAAGGCAGTGCCGCCCTCGCCTTCGCTCAGGTAGAGGACCGCGGCATGCGTCCCCCAGCCCATATCGGAGTGAATCGAGGCGTTCGGCAGTTCCTGGTTGAAGTTGAGCCGGTAGCCCATGCCCAGCATCTCGACCGGGCCAAGCTGGGCCTCGATGGCCTCCTGCAGCCCTGGCACTTCGGTCAGGCAGACGCGCTTGTAGACCTCGCCGTCATACCCTTTCCAGTCGATGTACGGCGCGCACAGTGCTTCTTCCCGGAGCGCGTGCGCATCCTGGATTGCATCGTCAATGATGATCATCAGTCGTCCGTCTGCTCGACCGTAACCACCGCGCCCAGCAGGTCACGCTTGCGCGGCGAAGAAACGGTGATCTTGAACACCCACTGGCGGCCCCGGCCCATGCGCATCAGCTTCACGCGCTGTTCGTACTGGCCGATCTGGCCGATGGACCGGCGCTTCTTGTTCGACCAGTTGTGGCCGCCATCCTTGCTGTAGCTGACTTCTACGAAGTGGTCGGTGTCGTTCACTTCATGCCCCCACTGCGATGGTCTTGGCTGAGACGCTAGTTCTCGTTATCCATGTCGTACCGTCTACCGTCGTTTGCACAAACGCGTCAGAGCAAAGGATGAAGCACTCGCCATCAAAGACGAATTCATTGAATTCTCCGATGGCGCCTACTGCCCCGTTAGGGTCTGTCACCCGAACCCAGCTCGCGCCATCGTTCACTGACCTCCAGCACGAGTAGGGGTTCGTGAACAGCATCAGCCATATCCCATTTCCGTATCGGATGGCGAATGGAGCTGAATCAGATGCTGCCGGAGACGGGGTGTATGCCCAGGAAGCGCCTCGGTTAATGGACTTCCCTACGACGTACGTTGGACCACCGCCCTGGCCTGTTGCGCATAGCAGTACGTCCGTGACTGGGTTCCGATCAACTGAGTTTAGAACTGAGCTAAGAATCCCTCCATTGACCCAATTCAGGCCGCCGTCCGTGCTTCTGGCGCCACCAGCACTGTTCCCTTTGCTGATGATTATTACGTTTTCGAAGGAAATGCAGGCATTAGATACAACCCCTGCAAGTGCTGTGTAGACCTGCGGCGTGAACGCGATCCCATCAGTCGACTTGTAAAGCGTCGCGCCGGATGCCGGTACTGCGAACCAAGTAGTACCGTTGAACAGAATGGCCGCATACGCTCCGCCAGGAATCCCGGTGCACGGGGTCCAAGTCACTCCGTTGTTTGACGACATCGCAACGCCAGCGTCCGCAGCCACAATGATCTTCCCTGGCGAGCAAGCAGCAATGCCGAGCGCGGCACTAAACGGAAGTGCGCCTGCTACCCCAGTCCAGTCATAAGGAGCCGTGGTTATCCTTATCGTATTGCCTGTCGAATTGAGGGTCAGGAAGCTGGAGGGGCTTATATGGATTGAATCGGAGTACTCCGTCCATACCCCCGCGGTGTCGGTCACACGCAGTGTGAAGCTGAACACCCCTGCGGTGGTTGGGGTAGCAGTGCTGATGTGGCCAGAATTGTCTATGGATAGACCGGCAGGGAGCGCGCCGGACACAATTTGCACGGATGCAACTGGGTAGGTCCCAGCAGAAATTGAGTATGTGAACCCAGGGTAGGCGACGCCGGCGATGGAGTCTGGCGCCGCCCCAGAAATCGTTGGGGGTACGGGCTGCTCAGGAAACGGGACCGCCTCGGTCATCGGCCCCTGGCCAACGTCGAACTCCAGCTCGGCGAACGGCACGGTCAGGTTGCTGCGGTTGTCCTGCAGGCAGGGCGACGTGCGCTCGGAGATGAA
>Ga0247738_10000117_pt1 | contig 38498 bp, 34 predicted proteins | sample UWRJL013104B2_FD_180936 | JGI IMG/M metagenome (GOLD analysis project Ga0247738, IMG submission 180936) | Plant litter microbial communities from Arlington Agricultural Research Station in Wisconsin, United States - UWRJ-L013-104B-2 | ecosystem: Environmental > Terrestrial > Plant litter >...
ATCGCCAAGAACGGAGGGTTGTATGCCACTTCCGATTCGGTCGCTTGTTACAACCAGTCAAAGTAAGCGGCCTAACAATTCATTCAAGCCGAACCCGCTTCGCGGGTCGGCTTAATTCAGGCGTTAGACCTTTGTACGAGAATTTCGAAGAGTTGGTAAGAAAGTGCGGCCGGGAGGAGACTCTCGGCAGTGAGGACATAGACAGGCTTTGCGCACTCTCCGGTCTCGACCGCTCTCAACTCTACGACTCCCTTGCCAGGCACATTGCTCACGCCTTTGCCGCAAACAGACTCAACTTCGTGGACGCAGATGCTGCGATCAACTTCCTCTGGTCTGAGTCCTCATTCGACCTCACTGGTTTCGCCAAAGACGTATTCTTGGCCTTTGACGACGGCGAGCACCTGCCTAGAGGCGATCCTCAAGATACTGATCCAGTGGCTAAATACACTCGTCCACAAATCGCGGACCTCTTGGCGCGTGGGCCACAGGTCTAACAATTCATTCAAGCCGAACCCGCTTCGCGGGTCGGCTTAATTCAGGCGTTATGCAACATAGGGGGGCTCATGGCTGAGTCAGAAAAAAGCAAAGATTGCTTCATCATCATGCCGATTGGCGATACCGACGGCTATCCAGCTGGGCACTTCAAACACGTGTACGACAATGTAGTTGCGCCCTCTTGCGAAAAGGCGGGCTACACGGCTGTACGTGCTGATGACGTAAAGGCGACAAACCTAATTCACCTCGATATTCTCAAGAAGCTTATTGAAGCACCGATTGCGATATGCGATTTAAGCAGTCGAAATCCTAATGTTCTATTTGAGCTTGGCATCCGCCAAGCATTTGACCGACCAGTAGTGCTGATTCAAGAGGTAGGAACGCCAAAGATTTTTGACATCGCACCCTTGCGCTACCTCGAGTACTCGAAGGACATGCGCTATCACGATGTTCTAAAAAGCCAAATAGAGCTCAAGGATGCTATCCAAGCGACCGTTACTGCTGACGGTGAAGCGGGCAATGTCAACTCAATCGTGAAGCTTCTCGCGCTTAGTCAATCGGCAAAAATTCCGGAACTCAAAGGCAACAAAGAAGGACTTGCTCTTGGAGTTCTTCGTGCAGAGATGCAGGAGATGAGAAAACTTCTGGAGCTATCTGTCTATGAAAGAGGTCGCACATCTAGGCGTGGATCAATTGCAGCGATCGAGTATGAAAGGATACTGGCAACTCTTGACAAGATACAAAATTCAAAGCGGGTTCCTGGGCCGGAAAGGGTTGATCAGTTGCACGTACTGATGCGAGACACGGAAGAGCTGATGATGCGAAATGAAGACAAGTCTGAGAATAGGCACTTCATGCATTTAATGGAGCGCATCCATCGAGCCTTCAGCGATGTTGCATAACAATTCATTCAAGCCGATGCCGCTTCGCGGCGCGGCTTAATTCAAGTGTTAGCGCCCATGAGACGCTTACTGATTATCGTGTGCTTCATCGCTGGTTGCTCATCCACGCCCAATCCTCGGATGTCCGAGGCAGCGGGTTCACCGCTACCCGAGTGTTCCCCGGAACGGATTGCTGGCGCAGAGCGGGAGGTGATCAGGCTTTGGTCGCTAGTGCCCGATGTCCCCAATCCAGAACTAGAGTTCACGGAGGATGAGTTGGCAACTGCTGCCGAGCTCGGCGCGAACGCCGGAGAGGCTGCGGCTCTTTTTGAAGAACTACGGAAAAGCTGCGGTGTGCGCTAACAATTCGTTCAAGCCGATGCCACTTCGTGGCACGGCTTAACTCAAGCGTTAGGCGCTATGCCGTCATCACAGGGGATTTGATGAGAAATTTAACTTCTGCCGCTTTCTTCGCTCTTTTCATGAGCATCAGTTCATCTGCATCCGCGGAGAAGCAATGGCTTGTCACTGATGCAAGCCGATCTGATGCCATTGTCAAGGTTTCGTATGAGCGCAATGAGTTCCAGCGCGCCAGACCAGAGCAAGAGCAGGCGGATCAACTCGCCACAAGAATGTGCACGGGTTGGGGCTACACCGCAGCACTTCAGTTCGGCTCTGAGGAGACTACTTGTCTCACAAGGCGCGGCTTCGGCAACTGTGGCCGGAGAAGAATTACTCTTCCATACCAATGCACTGGCGCACCAAGCAACTAGCGCCTAACAAGTCATTCAAGCCGACGCCGCTTCGCGGCGCGGCTTAATTCAAGCGTTGGGCGGCTTATCTATGTACTTGCCACCTGAAACAATCTTCGGATTTCCAGCGAAGTACCAGGGACCGCCCGAGGCCGGTGTCGAAGCGCATGGGCTTGTTCTTCTACGTATCGGGGCAGCAGTTCCTACCACCTTCCTGAGATGGAAGCTTTCCGACTTCGTACCAAGCAATCCTGAGCCGTGGATGTCGGATGGCTGGGTTCGCACAATCTTGGTTGACCTGGGTACGGCTCAGTGGCACCTGAGCCAAGGATCATCTCCCTTCTGGTCAACTCATCCTGATCTGTGCTTTGAGAGCGCTTCGAACTCAGAGCGTCGGCACCCGGAGGAAGCGCCTGTATGGCACCGTCGATCCGATAGGTACTGGCCACGCTTCAACGGACGATTCTTGCCGTTTCTTGGTCAGGGATGCGGAGAGATGGTGCCAGGGACAATTACCGAGCGGTGCTGAAGGCCGCCCGCCTCCTGCGACTTGACCTGCGTGCGTCCGCGCAGGCGCCCGACTCAGCGGAGGATGGAGTCATGTTCACATCCAACGACGTGAGTGCTGGTTCCTCTGCCTAAACACACGCGCTACACCGCGCGTGCTGGCTACCCAAGAGCAGCCAGCGCATCATCCCCCCATGAGCATCCTCGACACCCTCAAGTGGCTCGCGCGCGACCTGTCGAAGGTGCAGGACGTGATCGTGCCCGAGCATGGCGAGCGCAAGGACAAGCGCTATACCTCGACGCCGGACCAGCTGGTGGGCGTGGAGGTGCTGCCGGAGTACGCGTTCATCCTGGAGGCGCTGCAGGCCGGCTGCCCTGCCCTGTTCGTGACCGGCAAGGCGGGTACGGGCAAGTCGACGCTGATCCACTGGCTGCGCAGCCAGCTCGATTCGTGCGCGGTGGTGGCGCCGACGGCCGTTGCGGCCGCGGCGGTCCAGGGCGACACCATCCATTCGTTCTTCGGCCTGCCGCCGCGGTTGATCGATCCGGAAGAGAAGCATCCGGTGAGCGCCAAGGTGCGGCTGGTGCTGGAGAACGTGAAGTGCCTGATCGTCGACGAGGTGTCGATGGTGCTGCCGAACATGGTCGACACCATGAGCAACATCCTGCGCAGCGCCCGCGGCGACGAGCGGCCCTTCGGGGGCGTACCGGTGATTTTCGTCGGCGACCTGCTGCAGCTGCCGCCGGTGGTGGGCACGCCCGAGGAGGTCGTGTACTTCTCGCACCGCTACCAGACGCGCTATTTCTTCTCGGCCGACATCTTCCGCGAGCAGCCGATCGTGCCGGTGGTGCTGGCCAAGGTGCGGCGCCAGGCGGACGCGGCCTTCATCGAGGCGCTCAACCGCATCCGCCTCAATGACGATTGCCGCGAGGCGGTGGCGCTGTTCAACCGCACCTGCTATCGCGACCGCGCGGCGGATGCGCCGGTGGGCACCTACCTGGTGCCGACCAACCAGGGCGCGCGCAGCATCAACATGCGCGAGCTGGACCAGCTGCCGGGCGAGGTGCAGCTGTACGAGGCGCGCGTGGGCGGCACGGTGGCGGCCAACAAGTGGAAGCTGCCGGTGCCCGACCGGCTGGAGCTGAAGGTCGGTGCCAAGGTGATCTTCCTGAAGAACCGCAAGCCGGACTGGATCAACGGCGACCTGGCGACCGTGGTCGGGATGGAGGACGACCACATCCGGGTGCGCAAGGACGAGACCGAGAACGTGCTGCTGGTGGGGCGCGAGACCTGGCACAAGTACAGGTATTCGTACGACTACCAGACGCGGCGGGTGGAGGCGGAGGTGGTGGGCAGCTTCGAGCAGTTTCCGCTGGCGCTGGGCTGGGCGATGACCATCCACAAGTCGCAGGGGCTGAGCCTGGATGCGCTGACCTTGAACCTGGGCGATGGCGGTGCGTTTGCGGAGGGGCAGACGTATGTGGCGCTGTCGCGGGCGCGGACGCTGGAGGGGATCACGCTGGCGCGGCCGATTTCGATGCGGGATGTGCGGACGGATCCGGTGGTGGTGGCGTTTTATCGGGAGTTGGGGATTGATCGGTAGGGTGTGGCGGGTCGCGGCTGAAGCCGCTCCTACAGTGGGGGTGGTTGGTTTGGTGGAGATCACGGGGTGCTAACGTCGGCGGCGGTAGTGGAATGCGTCGCGCATCGAGGATGTGCGCCTGACCCAGCAAGGAACTTGCCCATGCGCCTGTCCTGGTGGCTTCCCCTCTCGCTTGCCTTCGCCCTCGCCGGCTGCGACGAGGTGATCGTCGATACAGATCCCCGAGAGGACGCAACGGCCGACGCGGCACCAAGGCAGATCCCTGTTGCAATGGCGGTTCCAATGGCCGTGCGTACCCACGCCCAGGCGGCTCCGCAGGCCGAACCTGTCCCCGTGCGCTCACCCGCGGCGGCCACTCCGGCCGCTGTCACCCGCACGACCGGTGGCAACGGGCCGCGGCGGCGCATCGTCGAACCCGACCCGCCCTTCCGCAGCACCCCGGTCGCGACCTTCAACGAGCCCTGGGCGATGACCTTCCTGCCCGATGGCCGCCTGCTGGTTACCGAGAAGGGCGGCGCGCTGCGGCTGCTGAATCCGGCCAACGGGCAGGCCGGGACGATCAGTGGCGTGCCCGCGGTCGCCTATGGCGGACAGGGCGGGCTGGGCGACGTGATCCTGCATCCGCTGTACGCGAGCAATCGCCGCATCTACCTGAGTCATGTGGAGCGCAGCGGCAGCAACTATGGCGCGGTGGTGGTCCGCGCGCGGCTCACCCTCGACGGCGCGGGCGGCGGCCACCTGGACAGCATCCAGCGCATCTGGGAGCAGGTGCCCAAGGTGAGCGGCCAGGGGCACTTCAGCCATCGCCTGGCGTTCGACGCGGCGGGCAAGCTGTGGATCACTTCGGGCGACCGGCAGAAGTTCGACCCGGCGCAGGACATGTCGACCAACCTGGGCAAGATCCTGCGGCTCAACGACGACGGCAGCATCCCCGCCGACAATCCCTTCGCCAGCCAGGGCGGCGTGGCGGCGCAGGTCTGGTCGCTGGGGCATCGCAATCCGCTGGGCATCAGCTTCGATGCCGAGGGCCGGATGTGGTCGCACGAGATGGGCCCGGAAGGTGGCGACGAACTGAACCTGGTGCTGCGCGGGCTCAACTACGGCTGGCCGCTGGTGTCCAACGGCAGCCACTACGGCGGCGCGCCGATCCCCGACCACGACACGCGCCCCGAGCTGGAGGCGCCCAAGGCCTGGTGGACACCGGTGATCGCGCCGGCCGGCATGGTCATCTATTCGGGCAATCTGTTCCCGACCTTCCGCGGTGACGCCTTCATCGGCGGCCTGGCCTCGCAGGCGCTGATACGGGTGCGCTTCAACGGCACCAGCGCGGCCGAGTACCGGCGCTATCCGATGGGCCGGCGCATCCGCGAGATCGAGCAAGGCCCCGACGGGGCGATCTGGCTGCTGGAAGACGGTGGCGGCGGGCGCCTGCTGAAGCTCACGCCGCCTGCCTGATCCCCGGCGCTGGCCGGAGCGATGCGCCCTGCCCCGCAGTTGTCGATCGCGGGGCCGATGGATCGTCGTCCCCGACACACCCGGATGCCCGCATCGATGAAGCCGATCCTGTACGCACACCCACTCTCCTCCTATTGCCAGAAGGTCCTGGTCGCGCTGTACGAGAACGACACGCCATTCGAATACCGCGCGCTCGACCAGGGCGGACACATGGACGAGTTGGCGGCGCGCTGGCCGATGAAGCGGTTTCCGGTCCTGGTCGATGGCGGACGCACGGTGATCGAGGCCAGCACGATCGTCGAGCACCTGCGGCTTCAGCATCCTGGCCGCCAGCGGCTGATCCCGGACGACCCGGAAGCGGCGCTCGAGGTGCGGATGCTGGACCGGTTCTTCGACAACTATGTGTCCACCCCGCAGCAGAAGTGCGTCCTGGATGCTCTGCGGCCGGAGGGCTCGCGCGACCCTGCGGGCGTCGCCGATGCCAGGGCGATGCTGGAGACCGCGTACGCCTGGCTGGACGTACACATGGCCACGCGCACCTGGGCCGCCGGCGACGATTTCAGCCTGGCCGACTGCGGCGCCGCGCCGTTCCTGTTCTACGCCCAGTGGACGCATGCGATCCCGGACGCGCATGCGCATGTCCACGCCTATCGCCAGCGCCTGCTGGCGCGCCCCGCGTTTGCACGCGCGGTGGACGAGGCGCGGCCGTACCGGCACCTGTTCCCGCTGGCCCGCATCGAGGACTGATTGCGCGGTGGATCGCGGTCGTTTGATGTTCCTGCCACAGGTATCTGCATCGTCGCCATTCGAGTGAAAAGCGGAAAGCGTTCCTCGACAGCGCGAAGCACTGGTCATTCGAGTGGCCAGTTGAGGCATTGGATCCCCGCTTTCGCGGGGATGACGGCACATGTTTTGGCGAAGATGACGGCACATGCTTTCGCGGGAACGAGGGAACATGCCTTCGGGGTGATGATGGAACATCGGCACTGCGCTGAAAGCGCCTAACGGCAGATGCGTGCGCGGCCGCGATCGAAGTGGAAGTGATCGGCGTGGGCGGCGTTGTAGTCGGGGCCGAGCACGGTATCGAACCAGTCGCAGGCGCCGTCGCGAAGTTCGCGCAGGAAGGCGGCTTCGGACGCCGGCTGCGCCGCGGCAGCGTCTTCGCCCACGCCCACGCCTGAATCCCAGTCGCCCAGAACGCGGATCCGGCGGCCGTCCTCCAGCACGAAGCCGCCGATGTCGAAGGCGTCCGCCGTTGCGTGCTGGCTTCGGCGACCGCCTTCGCGGCCGTAGAGATTGCGACAGCTGTAGGAGCCGAAGTGCTCGATCCGTGCGACCGGGCTGCCGAGGTGGCGCTCGGCCGCCTGCTGCAGCGCATGCCGCTCCCACATCGCCAGCGACAGCGCCGCGCGGCAGCTGAGCGCAAACGGCTCGCCCACGGCGACGCTGGTGCGGGAGATGCGCACGGCGTTGTCGAAGCCGCAGCCTTCGCCGGTGCTGCGATCTTCGAGCGGTGTCGTACGCAGTTGCGCCTGGGCGAGGACCTCACGGCAGGCGGCGTCATCGGCAGACGCGCGCTCGAGCTTGAAGCGGGTGAGCATGTTGGGCGGATCGTCGATGCGCAGCGGCGCCCACGGATTCCAGCGCTCGGGAACGCGCAGCGTGCCGGACCACAGGGCCCAGCCGGCGAACGCAAGCAGCAACAGGAACAGCAGTCCGCCAAGTGGGCGGCGTCGGGGTTGTCGATCCATTGCAGCGCATCGTGTCGCGTCGGCGTCCAAGCTCGCGTGACGATGCGTGCACGCATGTCCGCCGACTGAACCGATGTGCGCGGGATCCCGTGTTTTCACCGGGGTTTTTCGACCGGCCGCGCAGCATGCGGGCCACTTGTCACCGACGGAGGTTCCGATGAAGCCCATCCACGGTATCGCGATCGCGACGCTCACCCTGGCGGTCATGCCGCTGGCGCATGCCCAGACCTACGGACCGCAGGACGAAGGACGCCGGTTCGACGACGGCAGCCGCGTGGTGTGCGATGAGGTCGAGGTCCGGCGTGCGGACAAGGATCCGAACAAGATTGCGGGTACCGCGGCAGGTGCGGTGATCGGTGGCGTGATCGGCAGCCAGGTCGGCAGCGGGCGCGGGCGTGATCTGGCCACGGTTGGCGGCGCGATCGCCGGTGGTGCGGTCGGGCGCAACGTGCAGGAGAACCGGCAGGAACAGCGCGGAGATCGCGTGGTCGAGCAGCGCTGCGAGCGCGTTTGGCGTTGAGTCGTTGAGTCGTTGAGTCGGTCGTCCCCTACGTCGTCATCCCGGCGAACGCCGGGATCCATGTTGCGGCCCAGCGCATCCGTCCGTAAGGGTTTGGTCGCGGGCTTTCGTCCGGTTTCTGGCTGTCGTTGTCCATCGAGGCTGAAGCCGCTCCTACAAAGTCCAGGTGACGGTATAAGTCATCCGGCAACCTGCTCTTTCCACGCCCGGAGGATCACCGCTTCCTGTTCCCGGCTCGGCCCGGCCGCAAGCTTGGCCTGGCGTTCGGCCGGCAACCCGCGAAACCATTCCAGCAGGTCGGCCACCGTCGTCGCCAGCGGCCGGAACGTCAGCCCGGCCGCGATCGCTCGCGCATTGCTCACCGCGCCGTAGCCTCCGTACTGTGGATGCTCGCGCGACACCCAGATCGGAAATCCGACCTCCCGCGACTCCAGGAAGTCCGCCGGCACATGGGTGAACGTCGCCGGGCCGCCGGTGACGGCATGGCAACCGTGCACCATCGCGTCGGTGCTCATGGCGTAGTCCGGGCCGCAGGCGTTGAAGGTGCCGGTGGTGCCGTTCTCGGCCAGGCGGATCATCCACTCGCCCAGGTCGCGGCCGTCGATGATCTGCACCGGGTCGTGTCCGTCGCCCGGCACCAGCACTTCTCCGCCCTGCGCGATGCGGTGCGGCCAGTAGGTGAAGCGGTCGGTCTCGTCGCGCGGGCCGACGATGTAGCCGGGGCGCACGATGGTCACCCGCGGGCCGAACTGGCGCTGTGCTTCCGCCTCGCTCAGCGCCTTGAGGGGGCCGTAGAGATTGGCCATGTCGGCGCGCACCGTCTCGCGCGTTTCGGCCATCGCGTCGCGGCCGCGGTATTGCGCGAGCGGCGCGTCCTCGGTGATGCCGGGCTTCGCGCCATCGGCATAGGTCGAAATCGTGGACACGAACAGGTAGTGGCCGACGCGCCCCTTGAGCGCCTGGCCCGCGTCGCGCACCCAGAACGGCAGTGTGGTGGGGTTGTCGATGCACACGTCCCACTCGCGGCCTTCCAGTGCACTGAGGTCGCCGGTGTTGCGGTCGCCGTGCAGTTGCTCCACCTCGCCCGGCCACTCCGGCGAGGGCGTCTTGCCGCGGCTGAACAGGGTGACGCGATGGCCCCGCGCCAGTGCGTACTGGACCTGGAACGGGCCGGTGAAGCCGGTGCCGCCGAGGATCAGGATCCGCAGCGGCTTGGCGGCGCGCGCGATGGGCGTACTCGATGCGGCCGAGGCCATCGACGGCAGCGCGGTTGCGGCGGCGGCGAGCGCGCCGAGCTTGAACAGGGTGCGGCGGCTGGTACGCATGGCAGGACTCCCCGGGAAAGTCCTGCCGTTCTACCACCGGCAGGCCCCGCCACGCCCATGACGAAAGTCGGGACCGGACGAATGGCCAGAGCCGGCAAACCGCGCGGGGTGCAGCTTGCCTGCGTTTTCCCTGCCAGCCCCGACGCACGGATGCTCGCGGCCCATTCGGTCGGTACCGCCGAAGCGAAGGATGTGCCGGTGCCGTTCTGTCCCATCGCCCCTGCCCCCTGTACTGCCGGGCAGCGGCGGATTGGCCAGGCCAGGTCAGACCGCGGCGGTCACCACGATCTCGACCTTCCACTCCGGCCGGGCCAGCCTGGCCTCCACCGTTGCGCGCGACGGTGCGTTGCCCTGTACCACCCACGCGTCCCAGGCGCGGTTCATGCCGGCGAAGTCGGCGATGTCGGCCAGGTAGATCTGCGCGCGCAGGATCCGCTGCTTGTCGCTGCCGGCCTGCGCGAGCAGCGCATCGATGGCCTCCAGCACTTCGCGGGTCTGGGTCTCGATATCCGCGCCGTCGGTCTCGGGCACCTGGCCGGCGAGGTAGACCACGCCGTTGTGGATGCTGGCTTCCGACATGCGGGGACCTGCGTCGATGCGCTGGATCATGATGTGTTCCGTCCTTAAGGGAGACGGCACGATATGCCACGGACCCGCCGGCGTGAAGCGGCGCGGGAGATCCTGATGCCTGGCCTTGCCGTCGCTTGCGGGGATGCCTGGGCTGGGCCGGCCGATCGGCGTGCCATCTGTCGCGCGCTTCGCGCGCCCCATGCCGGCCTTCCCCATACACGGGGCAAGAAGCACTACCCCGCGCGGCCTCCTCCCCTTGAACGGTGGACCGGGAAAGACTCCCGCGCCATCGCAACGGGTTCACCAACGAAGAAGGGGCAGGCTTTCGCCTGCCCCTTCGTGCGTCACCAGATGCGGACGCGATCTTCCGGTGCGATCCACAGCGGATCGCCCTGCTTCACGTCGAACGCTTCATACCAGGCGTCGATGTTGCGCAGCGGTGCAAACGCGCGGATGTGCCCCGGTGAGTGCGTGCCATTGACCAGCTGCTGCCGGAGCGCGTCGTCGCGCCAGAGCGTGCGCCACACCTGCGCCCAGCCCAGGAACAGGCGCTGCTCGCCGGTAAAGCCGTCGATCACCGGCGCCGGCTTGCCGTCCAGCGAGCGACGGTAGGCCTCCAGCGCGATGGTCAGGCCGCCGAGGTCACCGATGTTCTCGCCCATCGCGACCTTGCCATTGATGTGCATGCCCGGCAGCTGCGGGAACTCGTAGGCCTCGTACTGCGCGCCCAGCTTGGCCGCCTGCCCCTCGAACTTGGCCGCGTCCTCGGCCGTCCACCAGTCGCGCAGCAGGCCGGCACCGTCGGACTTGCGGCCCTGGTCGTCGAAGCCGTGGATGATCTCGTGGCCGATCACGCCGCCGATGGCGCCGTAGTTCACCGCCGGATCGGCGTCCGGGTCGAAGAACGGCGGCTGCAGGATGCCAGCCGGGAACACGATCTCGTTCTTCACCGAGTTATAGTAGGCGTTCACCGTCTGCGGGGTCATGCCCCACTCGGCCTTGTCCACCTGCTGGCCGAGGCGTGCGCGGCGGTAGTCCCACTCGAAGCTTTGCGCACGCAGCGCGTTGCCGAGTACGTCGCCATCGCGCACGTCCAGCGCGCTGTAGTCGCGCCACTGGTCCGGATGGCCGATCTTGAGGCCGAAGCCGGCCAGCTTGGCCCGCGCCTCGGCCTTGGTGTCGGGCGACATCCACTCCAGCGCGTCCAGGCGGGCGCCCATCGCGACCTTCACGTTGGCCACCAGGTCGTCCATCTTGGCCTTGGCGTCCGGCGGGAAATACAGCGCCACGTAGTCGCGACCGATCGCCTCGCCCATCACGCCCTCGACGAAGGTCACGCCGCGCTTCCAGCGCTCGCGCGGCTCCGGCTGGCCGGACATGAACTTCTCGCGGAACTCGTAGTGCGCAGTGACGAAGCGTGCAGGCAGCAGCGGCGCCATCGAGTCGACCAGCTCGGCCGCCTGCCAGGCCTTGAGGGTGTCGAGGTCGGTTTCGCCGAAGACCTTGGCCATCGCCGGGATCGCGCTGTCCTGCCGCACGACGGCGCGCTCGGCCTGGCCCACGCCCGAGGCCTCGAAGAACGTCGCCCACGGGAAACCCGGTGCCTTGCTGGCGAACTCGCCCAGCGGCAGCGGGTTGTAGGTCTTGTCGCGCTCGCGGCTCTGGGCACGGGTCCAGTGCGCCTCGGCGATCCTGGTTTCGAATGCGAGCACCTTCTGCGCGGCCGCCTGCGGGTCCTTCCACCCAGCAAGTTCAAGCAATTGTGATACATAGCTCAGGTAACGCTCGCGCTGCGGCGCGAAGTTGTCGCGCAGGTACATCTCGCGGTCGCCCAGGCCCAGGCCCGACTGCGAGAGGTACAGCGTGTAGCGGTCCGGGTCGCGCTGGTCGTCGGAGACCATCAGCCGGTACAGGCCGCCGCCGAAGCCGCGCGACACGCTGGCGCGCACCAGCGCGTCCTTGTCCGCAGCGTCCCGCAGCTGTGCGATCAGCGGCTGCAGCGGCGCGTCGCCGCGGGCCTCGATTGCGGCCTCGTCGAGGAAATCCTGGTAGAGCGTGGCGATCTTGGCCGCGTCACCGCCGCTGACCGGGTCGCCCTTCGGATAGCTTTCCAGCAGGCGGCGCACGCGCGCCTCGGACAGGTCGCGCAGCACGCGGAAATTGCCGTAGCTCGACTGGTCAGACGGAATCTGCGTGGTCTTGGCCCACTGCCCGCTGGCGTAGGCGAAGAAGTCCTGGCCCGGGGACGCACTGCGGTCCATGCCGGCGGTGTCGATGCCCCAGCTGCCGTAACGCCGTGCCTCGATGGCGCCCTGGTCGCCCGCTCCGCCGCCGGCTTCGACCGCAACCAGCGCCTGCATCGTGCAGGTTTCGTCCAGGCAGCCGTGCCCCTCGTGCGCGGCCAGCGGGGCCGACATGGCCAGGGCCAGCAGCGTCGCTGCAGACAGGATGTTTTTCTTCAAGATCGCTCTCCAATACTTTGAAAAATAAAGGAACGCGGTCTTCTGGCCGCGCTGCCCCGGCCGCAAGGATAGCGGCGCCCGGCCCGTCCGACCCGGGCCGAAGGGCATGGGTCGGACGTTGCGGCACGAATCGGGATGTCTTCTCGGAATGTCTTCCCGGGATGTCTTTCGTAGGAGCGGCTTCAGCCGCGATCGGGACCCAAGGTGCGGCGTGCCTTGCTGGGGTGCTCGCGGTTGAAGCCGCTCCTACGGGGGCTGATGGTCCGGACCTCAGTCCAGCCCGGGCCGGCCCGACTGCTTCTCTTCGTCGGTCGACTCGCGCACGTCGAGCACGCGCACGTCGAAGTGGAGGGACTGGCCCGCCAGCGGGTGGTTGCCGTCGATCCGCACCGTGTCCGCGGAGACTTCGACCACCGTCACCAGCAGCGGGCCTCGCTCGCTTTGCGCCTCGAACTGCATGCCCGGCTCGACCTTGTCCACGCCCTGGAACGACGCGCGCGGCAGCACCTGCACCATGCCTTCGTTGCGGACGCCGTAGGCCTCTTCGGGGCGCACCTGGACCTGCAGCGCGTCGCCGGGCTGCTTGCCGGCCAGCGCCTTCTCCAGGCCCGGGATGATGTTGCCGGCGCCGTGGAAGTAACGCAGCGGACGTGATTCGGACGACTGGTCGATGACCCGGCCCTGGTCGTCGGTCAGGGTGTAGTGGATGCTTGCGACGCGCGCAGCGGCAATCTCCATGGAGTGTCTCCTTGGACGGTGTGGGTAGGGGAAGCAGTCGCGAAAGGACACCGGAGAACCCACGGTGCAGGGCGAATGCAGCCCCACCTTATCGGCGCGCCGCCCACGACGCAAACGCCGCCGCCGCGCCGGATCGTCGCTTTGTTCAGCTGGGGACTGAGGATCCGGAAGCAGCGGCCGTTAACAGGATCGATCCAGACCATCCGACGATCCGGGCAATGTGACCGTCGATGACGGAATACACCAACAAACAACGCAGCCGCAGGCGCAAGCTGCGCTTCGTCCGACGTATCCACGGCATGCGCATGCTGGGGACGGCATTGTGCGTCCTGCCGATCGGCTCGGTGCTGGCCGAGCGCGAAGCGCCGCTGGCCGTGTGGATCCTGGTCGGCATCAACGCCCTGCTCTGGCCGCTGATTGCCCACTGCATCAGCATGCGCGCCCGCGATCCGGTCGCCACCCAGCTGCGCTGCCTGTGCCTGGATTCGGCCTTCTCCGGCATGTGGGTCGCATTCATGGCGGTCAGCGCCGCGCCGACCGCGCTGTTCGTCAGCATGGCCACGGCCGACAAGATCGCGGCCGGCGGATGGCGACTGCTGGGACGTTCGACGATCGCGTTGGCCTGCGGCTTCCTGATGACCTGGACCCTGCTCGGCTTCCCGTTCGCGCCCACGACGTCGCCGCGCACCCTGCTGCTGTCCATCCCCTTCCTGTTCGTCTACCCCGTGGTGCTCAGTGTGGTCACGCATCGCCTGGGCACCCGCATCGCCCAACAGACGCGCGAGTTGCGGCGCCTGAACCGCACCGACCCGGCCATGCAGGTGCCCAACCGCCCGCATTTCGAGGAGATGGCGACCGCCGAACTCGCATGTTTCCACCGCGCCGGGCGGCCGGCCGCACTGCTGCTGCTCGACGTCGACCGGTTCAAGACGATCAACGACACCCACGGGCACGGGGTGGGCGACCTGGTGCTCAAGCGCATCGCGGCCGTCCTGCGTCGGCACGTGCGCGGTACCGGCCTGCCCGCCCGCTACGGCGGCGACGAGTTCGCGGCGCTGCTGGTCGACGCGGACCTCGAAAAGGCCATCCAGGCGGCCGAGCGCATCCGCAGCGAAGCCGAGCAACAGGTGTTCGACGCCGTGCCCGGCCTGCGCTGCACGCTCAGCATCGGCGTGGCGGCGGCCACCGCGCAGCACGCCAGCCTGGACAGCTGGGTGCGCGCCGCCGACGCCGCGCTGTACCGCGCCAAGGCCGCGGGCCGCAACCGGGTGGTTGCGGCCTGAGCGGACTCAGGGCCCGGCAGGCAGCGTGGTGCCGAACTCCACCAGCACCGGGAAGTGGTCCGACACCGGGCGGCCGTCGACCGGCTCGGACAGGGTGCGCACGACGCGCGCCTGCAGGCCACGCGACAGCACCCAGTCGATGCGCGCCCCCGGCGTGCCGCTGAAGCCGTGGAACGTGCCGTCAGGCCCCTCGCGCCGCGGCGACTGTTCCCAGGCGTCGTGCAGCGCGCCGGTGAGCCGGCGATGCACCGGGCTGCCGGGCGTGTCGTTGAAATCGCCCGCCAGGATCACCGGCCCTTCCACGCGCGCGACCCGCTCCAGGATCAGCTGCGCCGCGCGCAGGCGTGCGTCGCCATCTTCCGGGCGGTACGGTAGGTGGGTATTGAACAGGTGGAAGCGCAGCCCGTCCGCCTTCCGCTCGAACAGGCCCCAGCTCACCATCCGCGGCAAGGGGTGTCCCCAGCTGATGCTGCCGGGCACCGAGGGGGTGTCAGAGAGCCAGAAGTGCCCCGACTCGAGCAGGCGCAGTACGTCGGGGCGGTAGAACACGCCCATGTGCTCGTCCCCATCGTCGCCGCGACGCCCGCGACCGAACCAGGCGTACTGCGGAAGGCGCGCGATCAGGTCGTCGGCCTGCACCCGCATCAGTTCCTGGGTGGCGAGCACGTCGGGAGCGCTGTCTTCGATCAACTGCGCCATGGCATCGCGCCGCAGCGGCCACTGGTTGGCGCCATCGGACTCCAGCGGCAGGCGCACGTTGAGCGCCATCACCCGCAGCGTGGGCGCAGGGGGCTCGAGCGTGCGGCAGCCGGCCAGTGCCATCGACAGGCAGGCGATGAGCGCGCCGGCGACCGGGAGCAGGATGCCCGCGAGCGGACGTCGGGGGCGGTCAGGCTGCATCGGCATCGGCATCGGCATCGGTATTGGTATTGGTATTGGTATTGGGTGCGGTGTCGACGCCGCGCCGGCGCAGCTGCCACGACGCCAGCAACACGGCAGGCAACGCGACCACCGCGCCGGGCCAGACGCCCCAGACCAGGGCGGCCACCAGGCCGAGGTACAGGGCGATGCCGCCAACCAAGATGCGGCCGGTTGCCTCCACGGCCGGCACCTCGCGATCGCGGCTGAGCTCGAAGCGCAGCACCACGGCGATCACCGGCGCCACCATCAGCAGGCACAGCGCGATCCAGCCGGCGCGTCCCAGCCAGAAACCCGGTTCGCCCGGCAAGCCTGCATCGATCGGCAGGCCCAGCCGCTCGCCCAGCCACGCGGCCGGCAGTTCGGCCAGCTTGTGCCAGAGATAAAGAGGCATGCCGAGCGCGCCGATCAGTGCGATCGCCCGTGCCGGCGCATGTCCGGCCAGCACGCGCCTGGCCAATGGCTCCAGCAGCAGCACCGCGCCCACCTGCAGCCACATCACGCCGATCAGTGCCAGCGTCGGCGGCAGCATGTTGTTGCCGGCCAGCGCGACTCCCACCATCGCGACTGGATAGCCGCTGGCCATTGCCAGCAGCAGCCAGGCTGCGCCCAGCAGCCCGAACGCGGCACCCGCGTCCACGCCCTGGAAGCGCCCGCGCTTCCAGGCGATGCCGAGCTGCTGGGGAATCAGCCAGACCAGCAGCATGTTCAGCCACGCGATCCCGGCAGGACGTTCCGCGACCAGGGCGCCGATGCTGCGCAGTTCGTCCGGCGAGGTCACACCCGCGCGCACTGCGTCGAGCGCGGCGGCAGCCAGCACCAGCGCGAGCACGGCGCCGGCACCGAACCGTGCATCGAGCCGCAGGCACCAGGGCAGCAGGGCCTGCACCGTGAGCAGCATCAGCAGGAACCACAGGTGGATGGTCAGCGACTGGTCGAACACCTCCAGCAGGCGCCCACCCGACAGCAGCGCGAACAGCGCCAGCGCGACCAGTACCGCGAGGTAGGTCACCGTCGGACGCGCCAGCGACAGCGCCCGCGCCGCCCACCAGGTGCGCTGCCGGTTGCCCGCCATCCGCCGTGCGACGCCGTCTGCGCTGACCGCCGCCGAGACGAACACGAACAGCGGGACGACCTGCACCAGCCAAGTCAGCATGCCGGCGGTCTCCCAGGCGGCCAGCAGGTGGTCGGTCCCGACCAGGCGCCCTTCGACCAAGCGCGGCAGCGTGGCCATCCAGTGTCCGAACACCACCACCAGCAGTGCGCCGGCGCGGAGGGCATCGGGATAGGGATCACGCTGCGGGGTGGACATCGGCGCTCCGGTGCGTGGACGGGGCATGGTAGCCCGGCCTGCGACTGGCCGGACGTGCGTGTTTCGCCGGATCTGCGCCGTGGGCAGGAGGTGTCGGAAGGATCGTGCGGTGGGTCACCGGAAGATCCCTCACCTGCGGTTCGGCATGACAAAGGTTTGTTGCGGTCCCGGTGACAGCGTGAGGCGGTCCGGGCTGACCAGGCTTGCAGCAGTACCGGTGACGGGGTTCGCCTCGGTCGAGCTGACAGGACTTGCCGCGGTTCGAGGTGCCAAGGTTTGCTGCGGTTCGAGGTGACAGCGTTTGCTGCCGCTTGAGATGACAGGTCTGGCGTGTCTCCTGTGCACTGGCCGCTGGATTTGCCTGACCTGCCCTCCCCTGACTCCGCCCTACAGCGTCTGCGTCACGTCCGCGCCCCGGGCCGCCAGGAAGTCGGCGGCGCTGGCGCGCTGTTCAGTGCTCAGCGCGTGCACCAGCACGGTGGTCCGGCCCTGTTCCATCGCCTCGTGGGTGGCGTGGATGTAACGGTCGTGGTCGGGTCGTAGCGAGACCAGCCCGCCCAGCAGCAGTCCGGCGGTGCAGCCGAAGAACAGCAGCGCCAGGATGGCCGCCACCGGCGACTGCACGATGAAGGGCACGCCGCCCCAGTACAGGATGGCGAAGGCGATCAATCCCAGCACGCCGCCCCAGATCCCCAGCCACATGTGTGCCCGGATGATCGTGCGCCAGATGCCGCCACCTTCGGGTTCGAGCTGGATGTCCACGTCGGTGGAGTCGGCGGTGATCAGCTTGACCTGCGCCTGCGACAGGCCGAGTTCGGTGCAGAGCGCCATCGCCGCCTCGCGTGCGGCACGCTGGCTGTCGAAGACCGCAGCCAGCTTGCTGTTGGAGACTTCTCCGGTCACGGGAAGGTCGGACATCGCGCGGTTTCCATACTGCCTGCGCGCAGGCTCGCAGATGCGCTGTCGCTCCGACGTGACGCGCGGCGGCGCCGCTCAATGCCTGGCCTCGATGTCGATCATCTGCCATCGCAATCGTCGCGCCATCGCAACCGGCCGGCCCCTCGATCGCGGCGGGCCTGCGCCATCGGCGATGCAAGATCCGGTCGCGACGCTTGCGACCGGACAGGCTTGCGGCCGGAAGACGCTCCAGCATGAAGGCGCTCCGGCGCTCCGGCACGCCGGCCGCGGGAGCGCCCCCGTGCTGTCGCGACAGACGTTACGGAACGGCGGCCGCAGGCCAGGCCGCGGGATGAGCGCCCGGCAGCGCTTCGCCAGTCCAGCCCAGCACCTTGCCTGCTTCGGCCGGGACAGCAGCGGGCTGCAGGCCTTCGGGCTGGCGCGAGAGTTCGAACCGGCCCAGGTCGACGCTGCGGAACAGCGAACCGTGCGGTGCATCCAGCGCCACGCCGCGCGACTCCAGGCCCGTGCCCTTGCGGAACGCGGCCAGGCTGTCGTAGCGCGCCAGGCAGTCCTTGCCGCGCACCGGGCTCCAGGTCACCAGTGGCTCATCGCTGGGGCCGCGCACGTAGGCGTTGCCATCGACCCGCGTGGACATCGGCCTGGTCAGCGTGCCGCACATCGCGGCGGGCTGGTCGAAGTGCAGCAGCGGCTTGGTGAACCCGTTGCCGCCCACCAGCAGGTTGCCTTCGAAGACATGGCCTTCGCGCTCGTCGACGTCCGGACCCGTGGCGGGATGCCAGGCGAAATGGTCGGCGGTGGCGCTGCGCTCGTTGCGATCGAACATCGCCGGCGAGTTGTAGAAGGTGTTGTGGTACACGCGCGCATCTGCGCTGTTGAGGATGCGGATGCCCTGCTCGTTGTCCACGAACACGTTGCCGGCCACGACCACGCCCTTCGAGATCTCGAAGAAGAAGCCGATCCCCGTGCCCTCGACGTGGTTGTTGGTGAACACCCCTTCCACGTTGCCCACGTCGTACCAGACGCCGTTGGAATGCGGATGCTCGATCACCAGGTTGTCGCGCACCACCACGCGGTGGGACTGGTTGAAGATCTTGACCGCCGCGGGAAAATAGCCGGTGAGCTGCTCGATGTTGTTGCGGCGGACGATGTTGCGCTCCAGCAGCACGTCGGACGAGCCGATCACGTAGATGCCCTCGGTGCCGGTGTCGCTGACCAGCGAGTTGCGGATGGTCAGACCGTCGCCGCGGAAGTAGCCGGCCACGCGCGAGGTGAAGCTGATGGTGACGTTGTCGAGGGTCGTGCCGACCACTTCCTTGCCGTGCTGCGACGGGTCGGAGATCCCGACCGGGTCGTCGGTGGGCTCGTCGTTGGGGCCGGTGGACGGCTTCTTGCCCTCGATGTCGATGGCGCGGAAAGCGTACTGGGTGAAGGTCAGGCCGCGGATGGTCGGGCCCTTGCCGTCCGATTCCTTGCCATGCACGGCACGCGAAGGACGGTGCAGCGCGATGTCGTGCGCGGTGATCTCGATCTCGTGCTCGGCCGGGTCGACGCCGACGTAGACGTAACCGCGCTCGTAATCGATGTAGTAGCCCGTATCGCCCAGTCCACCCGCCCAGTCCTGCGACAGCAGCGGCTTGCCGTCGACGAACACCATGTCGTTGTTGAAGCGGTGCAGCGGCGTGCGCATGCCCTCGCGCTCGACCCGCCACCACGCCAGCGGCTTGGCCGGGAACAGGCGGTCCCACTTCGTGCGCCAGACGTTGTCGCGCAGCGCTTCCCATTCGGTGGCGACCTGCGTGCCCTTCAGTACCGGCTGCTCGCCCAGATAGGGCTGCATCGTGATGCCCTGGTTGAGCTGCAGCCCGCCGGTGCGATAGGTGCCGCCGCGCAGGACAATCGTGTCGCCGGTGACCACGCGCGCGATGGCGGTCTCGATGGTGGTCGGCCGCTGTGGCGAGGTGCCGGGGGACGCTGCGTCGCCGTCGGGAGCGACATGGTGGACCGTGCCTGCGACGGGCACCGCATAGGACTGCGGAATCGGGCCATAGGGGCCACCGGAGGGCTGCGCCGCCGCCGACAGGGGCAACAGCAGCGCCACCACGGGCACGAGGATCGAAAGTACGCGCATCGAACGTACGCGCGGCAGGCGACGAGAACGCGCCGGCGGCGCGTTGACGGAAATCGGCATGTGGTTCCTCCCAGAACAGCCGGACAACGTGGAACACGCGGCTGGTCGCCCGCATGTTAGCGCTACCAGAAGGTAGCATCCGGCGTGGGCTTTTGGCGACACGCAGATCCACCGTTTCGACTCGTGGGGTCCTGGCGTAGGGTCAGTCGTCGTGTGCCCAGCGCGCCAGGTTCTGCCGGAGGCTGTCGATGCCCTCCCAGGGATCCTTGCGCCGACGCTTGAGGCGTGCCGGCACGTCGTCGATGGTGAACGCGTTGGCTGCGGGCAGCTTCGCCAGTTCCGGCCAGGCCAGCGGCATCGCGACCGGCGCGCCGGGCCGGCCCCGCAGCGAGTACGAGGCCACGGCCGTCGCGCCACGCCCGTTGCGCAGGTAGTCGATGAAGATGCGCTTGCTGCGCTTGCTCTTGGTGGCCGTGGCGAGGAAGCGGTCCGGCTGCGACTGCGCCAGCGTCTCGGCAAAGCCGCGGGCGAAGCGCTTGGTGAGGTCCCAGTCGCAACCGGGATTGAGCGGCACCACCACGTGCAGGCCCTTGCCGCCCGAGGCGCGCAGGAAGGATTCGAGCTCGAGCCGTTGCAGCAGCTTGCGGATGTCCGCGGCGGCCTTCCTGATCTCGGCGAACGGCACGCCCTCGCCCGGGTCGAGGTCGAACACCACGCGATCGGCCACGTCCGGATCCTGCGCATGCGCACCCCAGGGATGGAACTCCAGCGTGTTGAACTGCACCAGTTCCATCAGCCCGGCCGCATCCTCGACCACGAGGTAGTCGGCGTTGCGGCCGCTTTCCTCCTTCAGCCGGACAGTGGACACGCGCTCCAGGCCAGCGGTGAGGTGCTTCTGGAAGAAGCAGGCCTGGCCGATGCCGCCCGGGCAGCGGATGATCGACAGCGGTCGCCCGATGATTTCCGGCAGCAGATGGTCCATCACGGCCGCGTAGTAGTCCCACACCTCCTGCTTGGTGGTGCCGGTGTCGGGAAACAGGACCTTGTCCGGGCTGGAGAGCGTCGGCAGGCCGGTGTCGCGGGGCGACGCGCGCGTGCTCTTGCGCGATTTGGTCCTGGCGACCTTCTTCGCCGCTGCCTTGGCCGCTGGCTGTTTCCTGATGGCTTGCTTGCCGGCCTTCGTGGCCGCCTTTTTGGCGGCCACCTGCGTAGTGCCCGCCCTGTTCGAGGTGCCGCGCGTTGCGGCGGTTGCCTGTGCCATGTCGGTCACCCGGGTGCTGGTGGAGCCGCGGTCGCTGTCGGCGAGGTCGCCGATGTCCTTGTCCCAGCGCACCGCCTTGAGCGAGGGTTGGCGCAGCAGCGCCTGCCGGCCGATGCCTCGGAAGTTCACTTCGACCACGAAGCGCGGCGCGAACCAGGTGGCGCCGCGCAGGTCGGTGTCGGTGGTGCCGACAAAGGCGGTCGCCTTGCTGCCGCCGCCGCGCAGCCGCGCGTTCACCTCGCGCATCAAGGCGTCGTTGAAGCCACTGCCCACGCGCCCGACGTAGCGCCAACCGTGTTCCGCGTCGGGCCTGGCCAGCAGCAGCGAGCCGAAGCCCTTGCGACTGCCCTTGGGTGCGGTATAGCCGACCACCGCGAACTCGTCGCTGGCCAGCCGCTTGGTCTTGCGCCAGTCGTCGCCGCGACCGCCGTGGTAGGGGCGATCGCCGCGTTTGGAAATGATTCCCTCGAAATCCCGCTCGCCCGCAAGCGCATAGGCCGCTTCGCCGTCGCCCTCGATATGGGAGCTGTAGGCAAGTTGGGCCGGCGCGCCTTCAAGCAACTGCTCCAGCAGCGACTTGCGGGCGAGCAAGGGCGCGCCCGAGATGTCGACGCCGTCCACGTGCAGCAGGTCGAACAAGGCGAGTGCCAGCCGGCCCTGGCGCTCGCCCGACAGCGTGGACTGCAGCAGGTTGAAATCCTCGCGGGTGCCGCTGCCGGCGAGCAGCTCGCCATCCAGCGCGCCCGAACGCAGGCCCAGGGTCTCGATGGCGGCGCGGATATCGGGCAGCCTGTCGGTCCATTCCAGCGCATTGCGCGACCACAGCCGCACCTGGCCATCGCTGATGGTGGCGACGATGCGATAACCGTCCCATTTGAGTTCATGGATCCACCGTTCACCGGTGGGCGGCGCATCGCCGAGCCTGGCCAGCTGCGGTTCGAACGGACCTGAGGGCGCGGCCGCCTTGACCGCTCCTTCCAGCTTGAGCGCCCTGCGCGCCCAATCCTTGCGTCGTGCCTTGCGCACCGGCACCTCTGCAAGTTTCCTGCGTGCGGCCTTGCCCGCGCCGGCCCGCTTGACGTCCGACGGTGGCGCGCTGGCGACATCGGCCAGCAGGTCGTCAGCCTCCAGCGTGCCTGCGTAATCGTCGCGGTCCTTGAACAGCAGCCACTGCGGCTGCCGGGCCGGCTTGCCCGACCGCACCAGGTGCCAGCCGCCCTTGAGCTTGCGTCCGAACAGTTCGAAGCGCAGGTGCCCCTTGCGCAACTGCGCCTCGGGATCGCCATCGGTGGTCCAGACTCCGTGGTCGAAACGCGCCACGTGGCCTCCCCCGTACTCCTCGCGCGGGATCTCGCCTTCGAACGAGGCGTAGTCGAGTGGATGGTCCTCCACCTCCACCGCCATGCGCTTGACCGTGGGGTCGTAGCTCGGCCCCTTCGGCACGGCCCAGCTGCGCAGCGCATCGCCGACCTGCAGGCGGAAATCGTAATGACGACGGCTGGCGTGGTGCAGTTGCACCACGAAGATGGGCCGCTTTCCGCGCGGCGCCGCCTTGCCCGGCTCGGGCTCACGGGTGCGGTCGAATCGCCGCTTGCGCCGGTAATCTTCCAGGGTCATGGCGGCGTCCGGCGCGTGGTGGCACGTTTCCGCGGCGCCTGCGCGCGCACCTCCACCCAGGTGGGCGCATGGTCGCTGGCCTTCTCCTGCAGCCGCACCCAGCGGTCCACGCCGGCGTCGAGCAGGCGATCGGCCAGCACGGGGTTGAGCAGCAGGTGGTCGATGCGCAGGCCCCGGTCGCGTTCGGCATGCTGGCGGAAGTAGTCCCAGAACGTGTAGATGCGCGACCCGCCGTGCTCATGCCGCAGGGCGTCCGTCCAGCCCTGGTCGAGCAGTCGCGTGTACTCGGCGCGCACCTCCGGCTGCAGCAGGGCGTCCTTGCGCCAGCCCTTGGGGTCGTAGATGTCGTCGTCCGTCGGCACGACGTTGAAGTCGCCGATCAACGCCACCGGATGCGGCAGCCCGACCAGCGACGCTGCATGCCGGATCAGCCGCTGCATCCACATGAGTTTGTAGTCGAACTTCGGGCCGGGCTGCGGATTGCCGTTCGGCAGGTACAGCCCGGCCACCACGATGCCGTGGATCGCCGCTTCCAGGTAGCGGCTCTGGCAATCGGTGCGATCCCCGGGCAGCCCTCGCCTGCTCTCGACCGGGACCGTGCCCCGGCCCAGCAGCGCCACCCCGTTCCACGAACGCTCGCCCTGCCAGATGGCACCGTAGCCCGCCCGCTCGAGCTCGGCTGCGGGAAACGCCTCGTCGGTCGCCTTCAGCTCCTGCAGTGCGACGATGTCGGGCTGCTCGCGCTCCAGCCATGCCAACAGCTGCGGCAGGCGTGTGCCGATGCCGTTGACGTTGAAGGTGGCCAGCTTCAGCGTTTTCGCGCGCGGCATTGCGAGTGCCTCATGTCGGACCTGTCTTCCCGCAGCATCGCCATGCGGCGCCCGGGCGTACGTCCCTGGCGCCGCCGCCAGCGTTTCAATGGATGTGGACGGATTGGACGATCGCGCGATCACCGCCAACACATCGGTTTCGGTCCATTTTCGCGCGGCCACGCCCGGCGTTTCGTCCCGCACCAGGAAGGTGTTCGCGGGCCTCGGCCATCCTGGTTCTCCTTGCGTGGGGAACCTCGATTTTCTCGGCGTGGCCGTGAATGCTGCGAGACAGCCACGTCAAGGCAGCTTCAAGAGGCGCGGTGACCGGATGGGTGGCAGCCAGCCCCTCAAATCTTTCGCGGTTGCCCTGGGAGAACCTGGATGCGGAAACGTTCCGCCTGCCAATCGGCGGCAACTGCCACCATGCGCCTCAGTCGCGCTGCGTCGCGTCCGCAAGTCCCGAAACGTGTCCGGCGCCGGTCGATGCACCGGCCTCGCGTAGCGTCACCAGTGGCGGAATGACCAGGGTGGTGTACTCCTGGTACTGCGCATGCGGCAGGTCGCGCAGCATCAGGCGTTCCGCCCGTAGGCTCTCGATCGGCAGGCGCGCAGCCTCGTAGAGGATCACTTCGTGCTCGCCGGGGTACCAGCGCTGCAGTCGCTCGACCAGCGCCTGCAGGCCTTCGGGTTCGGCGTGGAACCGTGAGCACGTCAGGTCGCCCGACAGCGCCACCTGCCACAGCAGCACCAGTGAGCCGGTGTCCGGGACCCGGTCGTAGACCATGAAATGCGTGGCCTCCATCGATTGCACGCCGTGCCGGCCCGGGTCGATGCCCAGATCGGCGTACAGGCAGGCCTCGGCCGAGATCCCCGGCTCCATCCGCGCGGCAAATCCCTCGGCGCGGGCCTTGCGGACGACTGCGTGCGGCACGTCGGCGAACACACCGGGGTGTCCGTAGAACACCGCGCACACGCGCTTGCCTGCGCGCACCTCGGACATGATCGCGGCATCCATCTCGCGATAGGTCTCGCGGCGGTCCTTGCCGTCGGCGTAGTGCACGCCGAGGTTGACCGCGTCGGGACGGAAATCGCGGATCATGCCCAGCGAAAAGGCATCGACCAGGCACAGCACCACGTCGGCCTCGCGGATTTCCGACAGGCTGCGTTCGCTGATGTGGCGACCGAACTCGATGCCGCTGCCGACGACCACCAGGCCACCGGGCGGAGGCAACGGCTCATCGCCTGCGCTGCAGGCGTGCACGACGCGGTCCCGCCCTTCGTGCTTGGCGCGGTACAGCGCCTGGTCCGCCTCGTGGATCAGCTGCTCCAGCGTGGGCGCGCCGTCGTTGGCCTGGCAGACGCCCGAGCTGACGCTGAAGCGCACCGTCTGCCCGAACACCTCGATCGGTTCGATGCGCGTGCGCAGGCGCTGCAGCATGGCCTCGGCCGCCGCCGCGTCCCCGTCCAGCAGGATCGTGAACTCATCGCCGCCACTGCGCCCCGCGATGCCGCTGTCGCCGACCTCGTCGCGGATCCAGCCACCCAGTGCGCGCAGCGCCTCGTCGCCGGCGGCGTGGCCGTGGCGGTCGTTGACGGCCTTGAACCTGTCGATGTCGAGGACGATCGCGGTGAACGGGACGCCGCGGCGCTGCGCCTGCGCAAACGCCTCTTCCCCCAGCTTGCGTGCCTGCTGGTAGTTGTACAGGCCGGTCAGGCTGTCGTGCTCGGAGCGCCAGCGGTAGCGGCGGCGTTCGCGCAGCGAGTGGCGCAGCAGCAACCCCATGAGCAGCGCGATGATCGTCAGCCCGCCCATGCCCGAGGCCAGCAGCCATTGCCGCCGCCGGGTAGCGGTGACCTGCAGGGCCGCCAGCTCCTTTTCAGCTTCCAGCAGCGCGATCTGCTGCTCCTTGAGGCGGGTATCGAACTCGACCTGCAGGTAGGTCAGCCGGCGTTCGCGCGCGTCACGGTCGGCGATCGCGGTGGCCTCCGCACCGGCGCGGAAGTGCTCCAGCGCGGCGACCGGGTTGCCGCGGCGCTCGGCCAGCCGTGCCAGCAGGTTCTGGGTTTCGGCGATCGCCAGGTGCGCCTCCTGCTCGCGGTAGTAGGCCAGGGTGCCATCGAGCAGAACGTTGGCCTGGTCGAGGTCGCCGTCCAGTTCGATCAGGCTCTCGGCCAGTACCAGCCGCGTGCTCCAGACGCCGGCGGTAAAGCCGGCCGCTTCGAATTCCGCCAGCGCCTGGCGCGCCCAGTCCAGCGCTTCGCCATGGCGGCCCTGCCGCGCCGCCATCTTGCCCACGCCGTATTTGCCGTTGGCGGTGAAGACCGGATCGCCCGCGCGTGAGCAGGCCTCGATCTGGCGCCGGCGCCAGGCCTCGGCCTCGGCGAAGTTGCCCGAGTGGTCCTCGGCAAGCGCGACATCGCTCAACGCCAGGCAAATTGCCCTCGGATCGTCGCCCGGCAACACCACCTCGAGCGCGCGCATCGCAAGGTCGCGCGCCTTTCCGGTCTCGCCGACCAGGGTGTGCAGGTAGCTTGCACCGCTCAGCAGGCCCGCCGATCCGGAAGGCGCCTCCGACAGGTAGGTGAGGCCTTCACCCAGCCAGGCGAACGCGAGTGGCCATTGCTCGAGGTTGCCGGCAATGCTGATCGCCGTGTTGTACACGCGCAGCCGCAATTCGACGGGCAGGTCCTGTTCGAGCAGCTTGCCCAGCCCGTCGAGGGCCTTGGCCTGGTCCCCGGCAAGCGCGAGGTTGCGCAGGCGCACGAACTCGAGGCGATGGCGCTGGACCGCCGTGGGCGTGTCAGGCAGCTTCGCCAGGCGCGCGATCGCCGCTTCCGAGTCGCGCCAGTGCGCGGTCACCGCCAGCCGTTCGATCTCGCGGACCTGCGCCTCGAGCGGATCGTCCTGGGCAAGCGCCGGCATGGATGCAAGCGCCAGCCCCAACAGGGCACTGGCGATCAAACGGAACATGGCGGACGCACCGGGACGCCGGCGCGGTTACTCGTAGAGCTTGATGGTGTGGTTGGTCGCGAACTTGCCATCCTCAAGCCCGGTAAGCCGCTTGACCGCCGCATAGTCGCGATCGGCCATCGCCCGGTGCTCTTCTTCGGACAGGCCGGCGCGCTGCAGCACCGAATCAGGGTCACGCGCATATTCCTCGGCCAGCGCGGCCTCGCTGCCGAGCCTTCTCATCAGTCCAAGCAATTTCGACATTTCGAATCCCCAGTCGCGCCGCATCCATTGTCACGCCCGGGTATCGCCCGGTCCGGCGTTGCACCGGACCCTCCGCGACACGGGCGCCCTGCCCCCGCTGTCCAACAGGGAGCGACCTTAGCACAGCGCAGGGATGCCGCGGAACGTGGGGCCCGGGCGGCTTCCACCCGCCGTGCACACCCCGGCCGCTAGCCTCGGTGGCGATGCAGGCGCCCGCATCCCCGCCAGGCGGGAGCCAGGGGCAAAGCCGACTTCCCGCTGCCGAGACTGGCGGTCGCCTGACCGGGGCACGATCGCGCATCCACCGGTCCACCTTCTTCAACCGCAGGAGTTCCCGCGTGGCCGTCATCGTCGAGCACCGGTATCCGGACACCCTTCATCCGCTGCATGCGGTCATCCTTGCCGGCGCGCTGCCGCTGTTCGTCGGGGCATTGCTGAGCGACATCGCGTACGCCCGCAGTTACGAGATCCAGTGGAACAACTTCGCCTCGTGGCTGGTGACCGGCGGGCTGGTGCTGGCGGGCATCGCAATCGGGTGCGCGGCGGCCGGCATGTTCCGCGCGGTGGCGCGAACCCGTCGCCGGGTCGCCTACCTGGTGGTACTGGTCATCGCCTGGATCGTGCAGTTCTTCAACGCCCTGATGCATGCACGCGATGCATGGGCCAGCATGCCCGGTGGCCTGGTGCTTTCGGTGATCGGCACGGTACTGGTCGCGATCGCGGTGGGGCTCGGTTTCTGGACGCAGCGCGACGGAGGAAGGCCATGAGGATGTCCCTGCGATTGCCGGCCATTGGCCTGATGACGGCGGCCCTGGTGGCCTGCAACGTGGCCCCACAGCCGGTGGAGCGCCAGTACGGCGCCGAGCCGGACCTGCCGCAACCCCACCGCGGGCTGCTGCCCAACATGACCATTTCAACGCCCGCCGACTGGGGTGACCGCCTGCCCGAGGCACCGGCGGGCTTCACCGTGCGGGCCATCGCCACCGATCTCGGTATCCCGCGCCAGACCCTGGTGCTGCCCAATGGCGACATCCTCGTGGCCGAGGGCCGGGGCGGATATGCCAAGCCGCTCAAGCCCAAGGACGTGATTGCCGGCGTCATCAAGTCCCGGGGCACCACCTCGGTGCCCAGCGGCAACCGCCTGACCCTGCTGCGCGACGCCGATGGCGATGGCAGCTACGAGCTGCAGACCGTGTTTGCCGAAGACCTCGACGCGCCCTACGGCCTGGCGCTGGTCGGCGATGCGCTGTTTGTCGCCAACCAGGACGCGGTGGTGAGGTTCGACTACCAGACGGGACAGACGCGCGCGTCCGGGGCGCCGGAGACGCTGGCCGAGCTGCCCTCGAAGATCAACCACCACTGGACCAAGGCGATGACCGCCAGCGCCGACGGCCGCTTCCTCTACGTCGGCATCGGGTCCAACAGCAATATCACCGAGCGCGGCATGACCGCCGAGGCCGACCGCGCGGTGGTGTGGCAGATCGACGTCGCCACCGGCATGCACCGCACCTATGCCACCGGCCTGCGCAACCCGACCGCGCTTGCGATCCAGCCCGGCAATGGCCAACTGTGGGCGGTGGTCAACGAGCGCGACGAGATCGGGCCGGACCTCGTGCCCGACTACCTCACCTCGGTGCGGGACGGCGGCTTCTACGGCTGGCCGTACAGTTATTGGGGCAGCCACGTGGACGATCGCGTGCGCCCGCAGGATCCTGACAAGGTGGCGTCGGCGATCACGCCGGACTATGCGCTGGGTTCGCACGTGGCCGCGCTGGGAGTCGATTTTTCCGCGCCGGTGATGGGGCCGGAGTTCGCCGATGGCGCCTTCGTCGGCATGCACGGCAGCTGGAACCGCGCCGAGCCGGTGGGCTACAAGGTGGTGTTCGTGCCGTTTCGCGATGGCCGGCCTGCCGGGGATCCGGTGGACTTCCTGACCGGCTTCCTGGACTGGGAGGCGCAGAAGGCGCGCGGCCGCCCGGTGGGCGTCACCGTCGACCCGCGTGGCGCGTTGATCGTCGCCGACGACCTGTCGAACACGATCTGGCGCGTGAGCCGCGACGGTGCCGTGCCGTCGGTGGCCGGGCCGGATCCGGAATCCGGCGAAGAAGATTCGACCCCAGCGACCGACGAGTCCCCGGAAGCGCCAGCGGACCGCTGACGCGTAGCGCAGTACCCGGGACGCCTGCACGGGCTGCCCGGGCGCGGCGCACCGCTCAGGACTGGAACACGGACTCGAGCAGCCGGAAAGTGCCGGCGTCGGCGTCCATCTCCACCTTGCCCCCGACCGGCACGATGAACTGCTGCCGGATGTGCCCGATCATCGCGCCGCGATACGCGGGAATTCCGAGCGGCCTGATGGAGTCGTCCAGGATCTCGTCCAGCGTCAACGAGCCGTAGCCCTCGCCAGGATCGCAGTCGGTGCATTCGCCGAACACGAACCCGGCAATGCGGTCCAGCGCACCCATCAGCTTGAGCGTGCTCAGCATGCGGTCGACGCGATAAGGCGCTTCCGCCACGTCCTCGAGGAACAGGATCTTGCCGGTGAAGTCCGGCAGGTAAGGCGATCCGGCCAGCGCGGTCAGCACGGTGAGGTTGCCGCCGACCAGTTCGCCGCTGGCCTTGCCGCCGGCGATGGTGAGGGTGCGGTTGCGCCGCGGCACCAGCTCGTCGCCGGCTTCGACCAGGTTGCGGTACTGCATCAGCTCGCGCTGGAAGAACAGGCGCTCGAACTGGTCGGCGTTGAAGCGATTCCAGCTGCCGGTGCCGTTGGGGCCGTGGAAGGTGACCAGTCCGGCGCGGGCAAGGATCGCGTTGTGCAGCGCGGTGATGTCCGAATAGCCCAACAGCACCTTGGGGTTCGCGCGGATCGCGTCGTAATCGAGCAACGGCAGCACCCGCGCCGCACCCGAACCGCCGCGCACGCAGATGACGGCCTTGACCTCGTCGTCGGCGAATGCCGCATTGAGATCGCCGGCGCGCGCCGCGTCGCTGCCGGCCAGGTGCCCACGCCGCGCCGCGTGATGCGCGCCGGTCTTCACCCGGAAGCCCAGCGCTTCCATCACCTCCTGCGACAGCTGCAGGTTGAGGCGCTCGTCGGTCGCCGCCGACGGGCTCACAAGCGCCACCGTATCGCCCTTGGCGAGCGCGGGTGGAAGCACGCGACCGGGGCCGGACGCAGCCGCCAAGCCAGCGGCCGGCAACGACACCATCAGTCCTGCGAGCGCCGTGCTGCCGAGAAACTGTCGCCTGTGCATGCCGCCGCCCTTGGTTTCCGAAGTCGGGCCACAGGGTAGCGGCCGCCCGCGCGGTCAACAATCCGCGCGGCCGGCAGGCCTTCGCAGCCAGACGCGTGCCGAGGCTTCACTCATGCCTGTGCAGGCTCGGGCGCGCTGCCGTTGCGCATCTTGTCCTGGATGCGGCGGCCGACCGCGGGATCGAGAACCGGGCTGCGGCCACCCCCGGGCAGTGCGTCTGCGACGATGTCGACCGGCGACTGTTGGTTTCGCCGGTGCAGAACCTGATCGAGAATCCGCACACGTCGCGCCAGGCATTCAGCCTGCCCACCTCGCAGGGCACCGGCGGGAACCGGATCAGCATGACGTTCCTTGCGCCGCGCTGGAGCAGCGCGGCCCCCGTCTACATCGACACGTTGGCGGCCGTCTCGGACATGCCGGAGTCGTCGGTACTCATTGTCGAGCCGTTCGCGTGCCAGCTGTCCTGGGCTGCAATGGCAGTCATCCTGATGATCGTGTCGATGCTGCTCAAAGGGCTTCAGGTTTCTGCCCCACCGGTCGGCCAGGGCTGCAGCGGGCCCAGCGGCACCACACCCGTCGGATTGATGGTGCGGTGGCTCTCGTAGTAGTGGCGCTTGATGTGCTCCAGGTTCACCGTGCCGCTGATGTCGGGAATCGCCATCATCCTGCCCACGTAGGCGCTCAACGCAGGATAGTCGGCGATCCGCCGCAGGTTGCACTTGAAGTGGCCGTGATACACCGCATCGAAGCGCACCAGCGTGGTGAACAGCCGGATGTCCGCCTCGGTCATGCTGTCGCCGACCAGCCATTGCTGCCCCGCCAGGCGGGTTTCCAGCCAGTGGAGCGTGTCGAACAGCGGCCGCACGGCGGCCTCGTACGCACGCTGGGTGGTCGCGAACCCCGCCTTGTAGACGCCGTTGTTGACCGCCGGATACACCCGCCCGTTGATCTCGTCGATCTGCGCGCGCAAGGCCTGCGGATAATAGTCGCCCGGCTTCGCCCCGAGCTGGTCGTAGGCGTCGTTGAACATGCGCATGATCTCGGACGATTCGTTGCTCACGATCGTGTCGGTGGCCTGGTCCCACAGCAGCGGCACCGTGACGCGTCCGCTCATGCCTGGTTTGGCGCGTACGTACAGCTGGTGCAGATACTCCGCACCCATCACCGGATCGGGAACGACGCCTGGGCCGGCCTCGAAGGTCCAGCCGTGTTCCAGCATGCGCCAGTGCACGACCGAGACCGGCACCAGGTCCTCCAGTCCCTTGAGTGCGCGCAGGATCAGCGTACGGTTCGCCCAGGGGCAGGCGTAGCTGACATAGAGGCGATAGCGTTCGGGCTCGGCGCGGTGGCCGCGTTGACCGTCGGGGCCGGGCCCGCCCCCGGCGGTGAGCCAGTCGCGGAAGCTGGCCTGCTCGCGCTTGAACTCGCCGTCGCTTGTGTCATACCACTGGTCATGCCACTGGCCGTCGATCAGCAGTCCCATGCATCCTCCACCGTGTGCGCCTGCGCACAGGGTAGCGGGCCTGGGATGAGCGGGGCGTCGCGCCTGCGGGTCAGTGCGTTCCCTGCCGCGACGCTGATCTTCGCGTTGGCCAGCGACATGGCCGCGCCTTCAGGCTGGGCCTTCGCGGGCGGCGCGCCCGATCCTGTAGTCGATGGGTTTATAGCTGAAGTTGTTGGACTGTCCCGCCGAACACGCGGTCATCGCCACCACCATCGGCATCTGCGCGCGCAGCCGCACGAGATCTCCCGCCACGCTCAGCGGCGGGCGCACGGCGACTGCGCCGGTCTGCGCGTCGACGGTAACGTGCATGAAGATGTTGAAGGCCACCGGGATCCGGTCGACCGCAATGCCATAGGGCGCCAGCGCTGCGGCCAGGTTGCCTTCGCAGCCCGGGCGGCCCTGCTCTTCGCCGTACAGCAGTTCGAACATCCGTTTCGAGCACGGGGTCAGGGTGAAGTCATGGCGGCCGCAGGTGTCCTCGACAATGGTGAACATCGGGCGGCTGCGATTCGAGTACAGCACGTCGCCGGTGGTGAGCCAGAGCTTGGCCGCATAGTCGATCGAGCGGCCGGACGAGAGATACTCGTCCAGATCGTCGCGGGCGAATGCGGTGAGATCGCTCACCTGCTGGCCGAGTGGATCCATCACGATCAGTTCGTCCCCGGTCTCCAGCTCGACTGCAACGCCGGAGCACGGGGCGATGCGCTCGAACCCGGCATGGGCCGGCACCGACGGTGATGCGCCCTGCCCGCTCATCGCGTCCTCCGGATCCGCAACGGGCACGCCCATTCCGGTTCCACCGCGCGGCCGCTGTACTGGCGGGTTTCGCTGGCGGTGCCGAAATCGGCGAGGTTGGGGTTGATCGAACCCTGCAGCGCGCGGTCGCGTGCGCGGGTGGCCTTCTGCATCTTTGCGTAGCGTCCATCTGCGCGCAGCCGCTCGAATTGCCGGTGCGAATTGAATACCAGCGCAGGAGCCTCGAACCGCCGCGCGGTCCGCGACGCACCCGGATGCAGGCCGATCACGAAGAACGGATGGCCGCCCAGGCTCAGGCTGAACGCGGGACTGTCCGGATCCCGGCTGACGTCGTCTGCCCAGGGATTTCCGGCGCGCACGTCCAGGTCGTGCAGGCGCTGCAGCTGCGACCACAACAGGGCGTCGAACCGTCGCTCGTCGGTGTCGCGGGGCCCGTCGAACAGCGCCACGAACGAGTGCAGGCGTGTCGCATCGCCATCGGCGCTGTCGTCCAGGCCGGGAATGAAGGCTTCGATCAGGCCCAGCAGGCGGGCATCGTTGGCGCGGTCCCCGAGGGCGGCGAACTCGTGCACCTCGAGCGATTCGCGCGCCAGCGCGGCCTTCGCGCCCACGCAGGGAAACGACGCTTCGCCCACGAATTGCCGGAACCGCGCGGCCAGCCCGTTGCCGGTGGCCGGGCAGTCCCGGACCGGCGGCTGCGCGACGGGATACTTGCGGGCGGTGGCAAACGCTCTCATCTGATGCGTAATCCTGGCTGTGTGTGAAACCCCGGAATCAGCGGGTTGCGTGCACCCTATCGATGTGCACGCCAAGGCCGCGTGTGCGGCGCACGCGACCGCGACCGCCCAAAATGCGACACTGGGCATTCGTTCAGACGTGGAGTACCCGTGGCCAAGCCCAACTATTCATTCGAAAAGCGCCAGCGCGAACTGGCCAAGAAGAAGAAGCAGGACGAGAAAGACGCAAAGAAGCGCGCCGAGCGCGAAGCCAAGGCGGGTACGGCACCCCCGCAGGACTAGCGCCTGCCGGCTCATCCAGGTCGCTGATGACCGGCGGCCAGGCCGGATCCGCCTGCCTCGACGCATGCCGCGAGCGGGCACGCCCCTGTCCCGGCGCGGCCCGCGCATGCCGCTGTCGATTTCCGCAATCCACGTTCGTCGCAGGAACAGGGAATCAATTCCCTGCAACGTCCACGACAGCGGAGCGGAACATGGACAACCCGAACACCATCTGCCTCTGGTTCAACGGCACGGCGCTCGACGCCGCGACGTTCTACGCGCAGACCTTTCCCGACAGCGCGGTCACCGCCGTCCACCACGCGCCCGGCGACTACCCCTCGGGCCAGGAGGGCGACGTGCTGACGGTCGAGTTCACCGTCCTGGGAATCCCTGCCTGGGCCTGAACGGCGGCCCTGCCTTCCAGCACAGCGAGGCGTTCTCGTTCCAGGTGGCGACACGCGACCAGGCCGAGACCGACCGCCTGTGGGACGCCATTGTCGGGAATGGAGGCCAGGAGAGCGCCTGCGGCTGGTGCAAGGATCGCTGGGGCCTGTCCTGGCAGATCACGCCGCGTGCGCTGACCGAAGCCATCGCCGACCCGGACCGCGCTGCGGCCAAACGCGCCTTCGAGGCCATGATGGGCATGCGCAGGATCGATATCGCCGCGATCGAGGCGGCGCGGCGCGGCTGACCGGCAACCTCGGCTACCAGTGGTCTTCGAGCATCCGCGGCCGGCAGGCCTGCCACGCGCCTGCCAGCATCAGGCCTACGCACGCGACCAGGAAGACGAAGGACCAGGTCCAGCCGCCCGTCACCTCGTGCAGCACCCCGAACAGCAGCGGGCCGGTACAGCTCAGCGTGTAACCCACTCCCTGGGTGAAGCCGGACAGCGCGGCCGAACCACCCGAGGTGCGCGTACGCAGGTTGATCAGGGTCAGGGCCAGCGGGAATGTGGTCGGCCCCAGGCCCAGCAGGATCACCCACAGCACGGGCCACTGCATCGGTGCCAGCCACAGGCCGGCAAACGCCGCCAGGTAGGCCAGCACGCAGGCGGCCACCAGCGGAAACGGATTGCGCACCCGGACCGCCCAACCCGGTACCAGCAGCGCGCCGAGCAGTCCGAGCGCGGCGAACAGCGCGGTCATGGTGCCGCCAAAGGCTTCGCTGGCGCCGGATTCGGCCAGCAGCTTCGGCAGCCAGGTGAACATCGTGTAGGTGATCAGCGAGGTCATGCCGAACATGAAGCTCATGCCCCAGGCCAGCGGCGAACGCCACACCCGGCCGCGGGCCGGCGCCACGATGAGCTCGGGTGCCTCGTCGCCGGGTGCGACCGCACGGTCGTGGATCGCCGCAAGCACCCCCTCGTGGCGGCGCTCCTGCCACAGCACCGACAGCCACGACAGCACCGCCGCCACCGCCAGCAGCGACCAGATGCCCAGCGACACGCGCCAGCCGGCGGCTTCGGCCAGCGGCACTGCCGCCAGCGCCGGCAGCATCGTGCCAAGCTGCAGGATGGTGATGTAGAGCGTGCTGACCGTGCCCACACGGTCGGGGAAATAGCGCTTGACCAGCGGCGGCAGCACGACATTGCCGATGCCCATGCCGGCCAGGGCCACGATCGATCCGCCCAGCAGCCCGCCCGTTCCGCCGGCGCAGGAACGCAGCAGCAGGCCGGCGGCCGCTAGCAGCATCGACAGCAGTGCGGTGCGTTCCAGTCCGATCCGGTGCGCCAGCCGCGGCGTCAGCACGCCAAACACGGCGAATGCCGCGGTCGGCACCATGCCGAACACGCCGGTCATGGTCGCGCCGAAACCGAAGGTCTGGCCCAGGCTGTCGAGCAGCGGCGTCAGCGAGGTCACCGCCGTACGCAGGTTGAACGCGGACAACAGGATGCACGACAGGGCCAGCAGGCGGCCGGCCCAGGGTAGACGGGGGGAGGTCATCCCGACATTTTCGGCCATCCCGCCGCGGAAAGGCAGGGCGCCGCGCGCGCCGCAGTGTTTCGCTCGACTGCACCTGCATGGACCGGTGACGCCCTTGCCACGTATTCAGACTGGGGAAGCGCGGCCTTTGGCAAGCAGGTGGACGACGCGCGCGACCACGCCGGTCAGGACGCCTATTCGACCGGCACCAGTCGATGCGCGGCGTCCTGGCACACCACCAGCCCACCCTCGCCGCCTGCCGCGCCGACGGCGCGAACGCGCATGCCGACGGCCAGCGCCGCCACGTCCACCGGAGCGGCCCTGCACAGGTTCCAGCGCGCCGGCAGCTCGACGTGCACGCTGCCGCGATCGGCGGTGTCGATCCGGATCACCGCATTGCCGTCGTAGGTCCACGGCTGGGTATCGATGGCGGCAATCGTGCCTTCGACGATGGTGCCGCCCGCAGCCGAAGCCGGAACACCTGGCGCCGTCGTACAGCCCACGACGCACAGGGCAAAACAGAGCGCACCGGACACTCGCACGCAAGCAGGACCGCGCATCGGAACTCCAGATCATCGGGGGTGGCGGCACGATGACACGACGGCGTGCATGTCCTGTCAATGCACGCAGGGTCGACGCATCGTATGGACCCACCCTGCAATACTGGCGCACCCGCTTTGCAACACGGAGTTCGACCGCATGCGTCTTGTCACCGCCTGCCTGCTGCTGTCGGCAATGGCCGCCTCGCTGCCGGCTTGGTCCGGCAGCACGTTTGCCGGTGGAGCCGACGTGCGCAGCGCGTCGGTGGATGCCGCGTTGCCTTCTCCACCCGCGTGGCTCGGCGAGCTGGACAGGCTGTACGACGCGCAGGTCCGTGTCGCCGGCCTGGAAGACCGCCGTTTCAAGCCCGAACAGTGGTGGACGGTCGTGCGACCGCTGATCGACGGTGCCCGTGGCTTCCGGAGCGAGGACACCGGCCGCAGCGCCGAGGGTCGCCCGCTGCGGCACGTCTCCTGGGGCGAGGGCGACACGCGCGTGCTGCTGTGGTCGCAGATGCATGGCGACGAGAGCACCGCGTCGATGGCGCTGGCGGACCTGTTCCATTTTCTCGGCGGGCACGCCGACCATCCCCTGGTCCAGCGCCTGCGCCAGGGCACCACCCTGCACGTCCTGCCCATCGTCAATCCCGATGGTGCGGCGCGCTTCCAGCGCCGCAATGCGCAAGGCATCGACATCAACCGCGACGCACGGGCGCTGGTGTCCCCCGAAGCGCGCGTGCTGCACGACCTGCGCGAGCGCGTGCAGCCCGACTACGGCTTCAACCTGCACGACCAGCAGGTGGGCTATCGCGTCGGAGCTTCCGACCGCGGCACCGCCATCGCCCTGCTCGCGCCCGCCTTCAACGAGGCGCGCGATGTCGACGCCTCCCGCGGCCGCGCCATCGAGGTGGCGGTGGCCATCCGCGCCGTCCTCGAACCCTACATCGGCGGATACATCGCCAAGTGGGACGACACCTACAACCCACGCGCCTTCGGCGACCTCACCGCGAAGGCCGGTGTCTCCACCCTGCTGATCGAATCGGGCGGCATCGAGGGCGACCTGCACAAGCAGCGCCTGCGCAAGCTCAACTTCCTGGCCCTGGTCGGCGCGCTGGACGCCATCGCCTCGCGTTCGCACGTCGGCCTTGCGCACGCGCGCTATGACGAACTGCCGCGCAACGGCAGGCCCTGGCCGGACCTGCTGGTGAAGGGTGGAACCCTGCTGCTGCCCGGGCAACCGCCGGCGCAGGTGGACGTGCTGGTGGACTTCAGCGAACCGCTGCTCGAGCGCGGCGGCCGCATCGAGGATATCGGCGACCTGGCCGACACCGACGCCCGTCGCACCATCGACGCCCGTGGTCTCTACATCCTGCCTTTCGCGCCAGCTGTGGCGGATGCCGGTCCGACAGGATTCTCGCCGGGGGCGCCCGCCTACTTCCTGCTGAGCCGGGATGCGGCCGGCAGCGAGCCGGTCTGGACGCTGGCCGGGGACGTCGACCCTGCCAGGCCGGCACCCTGATGCGATACGGCGCCGGCGTGCGCGCTGGCCCTTGGGGGCCCTCGCGGATCGAACGCGCCGGATCTTGAGCCCGTCGCCGTTCCCATTGCGCTGGCCCTTCTACCAGATGAGTGACGACATGCGTCGGCCACCGGGCCGCCGCAGGAGCACGCCGGCACCTCCCCGCAATGATGCATGAAACATCATGTTTCAGTGCCCAGGCATGAATAATCCGGCGCAGGCCCTTACAATCGGCCGCATGCAGGAGTCGTCGTGATCACCGCCCCGCAACTGCGCGCCGCCCGTGCGCTGCTCGGCATCGACCAGCGCAGGCTGGCCGAACTGGCCGGTGTGTCGTTGCCGACCATCCAGCGCATGGAAGCCAGCGACGGCACGGTGCGCGGCGTGGTGGGCACCCTGGTGAAGGTGGTGGAGGCGCTCGAAGCTTCCGGCATCGAGCTGCTCGGCGAAGGCCAGGCCAGCGCCGGGCAAGGACGCGGTATCCGGCTGAAAGCACCACAGGAGGGCTGAGCCGTGGCAGGCACCGACCGCAGCCCGTACCGGCGCATGTTCGAGCCGAAGCTGCTGACCGTGCTGCGCGAGGGCTACGGGCTGCAGGCGCTCAGGGCCGATGCGCTGGCGGGCCTGACCGTTGCCGTGGTCGCGCTGCCGCTGGCGATGGCCTTGGCCATCGCGTCCGGGACGACGCCGGAAAAAGGACTGCATACGGCGATCATCGCCGGCTTCCTGATTTCGTTCCTGGGCGGATCGCGGGTGCAGATCGGCGGGCCGACCGCCGCGTTCATCCCGGTGGTGTTCGTCGTGATCCAGCAGTTCGGCTACGGCGGGCTGATCCTGTGCACGCTGATGGCCGGACTGATGCTGATCGCCGCCGGCCTGCTGCGGCTGGGCACGCTGATGAAGTACATGCCGCAGCCGGTGATCACCGGCTTCACCGCAGGCATCGCGGTCAGCATCTTCTCCAGCCAGGTCAAGGACGCGCTCGGCCTGCACATGGACGAGGTGCCTGCGGGATTCCTCGAGCGCTGGGGCGCGTACGGCGCGCACCTGGCCAGCACCCAGCCGGCGGCGGTGGCGCTCACCGTGCTTGGACTGGTCGTGATCTTCGGCCTGCGGCGACGGCGGCCGAAGTGGCCGGGCTTCCTGATCGCGCTGTGCACATGCACCTTCGTGGCGATGGGGCTGGGGCTGCCGGCCGAAACGATCGGCACGCGCTTTGGCGATCTGCCGACCGCCCTGCCCCGGTTCGACTTGCCGCATATTCCCTTCGACCGGATCGTCGACCTGCTGCCGAGCGCATTCACCATCGCCTTCCTGGCCGGCGTGGAATCGCTGCTGTCGGCGGTGGTGGCCGACGGCATGACCGGAGGACGCCATCGCTCCAATGGCGAACTGGTGGCGCAGGGCATCGCCAATGTCGGTTCGGCCCTGTTTGGCGGGCTGCCCGCCACCGGTGCGATCGCCCGCACGGCCACCAACA
>Ga0247738_10000118_pt1 | contig 37392 bp, 38 predicted proteins | sample UWRJL013104B2_FD_180936 | JGI IMG/M metagenome (GOLD analysis project Ga0247738, IMG submission 180936) | Plant litter microbial communities from Arlington Agricultural Research Station in Wisconsin, United States - UWRJ-L013-104B-2 | ecosystem: Environmental > Terrestrial > Plant litter >...
CTCGAGCTGGCGGATCCCGGCACGCTCACGAACGCGGCAGGCGAGGTCGACCTGCAGGGTGCACTGTTCGAACTGCTGCAGCACGTGCCTGGCGCCGGCATCGTCAGCGTGGGCGCGCTTCTCCTCATCGCGATCTTCTTCGTCACCTCGGCGGATTCCGGCGCACTGGTGATGGGCATGATCGCGACCGGCGGGCAGCAGAACCCGAAGCGCTGGATCCGCACATTCTTCGTGCTGGTCACCGCAGCGCTCGCGATCGCGCTGCTGTTGGCAGGTGGCCTGACGGCCCTGCAGACAGCGGCCATCACCATCGCGTTGCCGTTCAGCGTCGTCATGCTGCTGATCTGCTGGTCGACCATGGTGGCCTTCATCCGAGAACGGCGGGCGTACGCGAGGGCAGAGCGCGCGCAGCTCATCGACAAGATCGGCGACTACTACGGCCTCGAGGTGGAAGCGCGCGACGAGACTGGTCTGCTCGGGGCGCAGCCGCGCTGGCTGCGCAACCTCCAGCGCCGCCTCGGTCTGCCGGTCGCGCCGACCACGCCGATCCGCCTCCCCGTCGAGCTTCTCAGTGCGGAGGGTCGGGCGGATGCCGGACCGGCGACGCTCGATGTCGACGACCTCGTGTCAGCGGACGAGCTCTCAGCGCATGACGATCAGGATGTGCCGTCGCACGGAGAGGACCAGGAGCCACCGGTACGCTGAACTCAGGACTGCGCAGCGCCGACGGTCGGCACCCCTCACGTGCCGTCACGTCTTGGCAAGAAGGATTTCCCGGCTGACATTCGTCGTCAGGCCGGAAAATCCTTCTGCTCTCACGCGAACGCGTGTCGCGAGCGCTCAGTGCTGCGATGCAGAGCTCTCGAGTACGAGCCGCAGCTGCTCGAGAGCCCAGTCGATCTCGGTGCTGCGGATGACCAGCGGTGGAGCGATGCGGATCGTCTGGCCATGGGTGTCCTTCACGAGGACGCCGCGTTCCATCAGCTTCTCACTGATCTGCCTGCCGGTGCCGCGAGCGGGATCGATGTCGACGCCGGCCCACAGACCCGCGACGCGCACAGCCGTGACGCCGCTCCCGATGAGCTTCTGCAGCCCCTCATCGAGGTGGGCCCCGAGTGTGCGGGCGCGCTTCTGGAACTCCCCCGTCTCCAGCATCTCGACGACGCGCAGTCCGACTGCTGCGGCGAGCGGGTTCCCGCCGAACGTCGAACCGTGCTCCCCCGGCCGGATGACGCCGAGCACGTCGCGGTCGCCGACGACGGCCGACACCGGAAGAATGCCTCCGCCGAGAGCCTTACCCAGCAGGTACAGATCGGGGACGACGCCTTCGCGGTCGCATGCGAACGTCTCGCCGACGCGGCCGAGGCCGGCCTGGATCTCGTCCGCGATGAACAGCACATTCTTCTCGGTGCAGATCTCGCGGACGCGCGTGAGATAGCCCTCCGGGGGAATGATCACGCCGGCCTCGCCCTGGATAGGCTCGACGAGCACCGCCGCCGTGTCATCAGTGATGGCGGCGGCGATCGCATCCGCGTCTCCGAACGGCACCGCGTGGAACCCAGGAGTGTACGGCCCGAAATCGTCGCGCGCCGACTCGTCGTCGCTGAAGCTGACGATCGTCGTGGTGCGGCCATGGAAGTTGCCGGCGGCGACGACGATGCGCGCCTTACCCGGGGCGATGCCCTTGACCCGGTAACCCCAGGCGCGGGCGACCTTGATGCCGGTCTCGACGGCTTCGGCACCGGTGTTCATCGGCAGCACGATCTCCTTGCCGCACAGCCGTGCGAGAGCGTCTGCGAAGGGCTCGAGCCGGTCGCTCATGAACGCGCGGCTCACGAGCGTCACGCGGTCGAGCTGCGCTTTCGCCGTCGCTACGAGATCCGGATGCCGGTGGCCGAAGTTGACGGCCGAGTAGGCGGCGAGCAGATCGAGATACCGCTTGCCCTCGACGTCGGTGACCCAGGCACCCTCACCGGACGCGACGGTGACGGGGAGCGGACTGTAGTTGTTCGCGACGTGCACCTCGGTGCCCACCGCAGTCGCGCTCATGACCGTCCCTCCTGGGCCGCGCGCAGTTCGAGTGTGCAGCACTTGATGCCTCCACCGCCGAGGAGCAGCTCGGACAGGTCGACGGTGATCGGGTTGTAGCCGCGTTCACGCAGCTGCTTCTCGAAGCCTGTAGCGCGCGGCGAGATGATGACGTTGTACCCGTCGCTCGCGGAGTTCAGCCCGAAGACGGCGCCGTCCGCATCGTCGACGAGGATGGCGTCCGGGAAGCGCTCCTCCAGGATCGCGCGGCTCGCATCGTCGAAAGCACCCGGCAGGTACGCGATGTTCGCGCGCTCCGGCCCGCCGTTCGCCGCGCCCTCGACCGGGTCGAGGACCGAGAGGGCCGTGTCGAGGTGGTAGAAGCGCGGGTCGACGAGATTCAGCGAGATGACCTCACGACCGAACACCTCTCCGACCTCGCGGTGGCTGTCGCCGGTGGAGCGGAACCCGGTGCCGGCGAGGATCGTGTCACCGACGAGCAGGAAATCGCCCTCGCCCTCGTTGACCTCTTCCGGCTCGACCGTGTCGAATCCGCTCGCACGGAACCAGTCCGCGAATGCCGGTGCCTCACCGGCGCGCTCGACGAAACGGAACTTCGGCACATATGCGCGCCCGTCAATCACGAAGCCGCCGTTAGCCGTGTAGACCATGTCGGGGAAGCCTTCGAGCGGATCGATCAGCTCGACCTCGTGACCGAGTTCCAGATAGAGCTCGTACAGCTTCTGCCACTGCGCCACGGCCTTCGCCGTGTCGGTCGGCTTCGCCGGTTCCATCCACGGGTTGATCTTGTAGCTCACCGTGAAGTGCTCAGGACGGCACATCAGATATCGGCGGTGCTGCGCGGTGCGGGCGGACGTGGTGGTGGTGACGGTTTCTGGCGTCGACATCTTGCTCCTCGAAGAGATGCGGCGGACGCTGTCCAGGGGCCCGGCGGAAGTTCGACCCGCTCGACCCTTCGACTGACTCAGGGATCGAGGGCGGGGAAGATGCGACGCAGGCACGCCAGATCCCATTCTGACATTCGAATCTGTACGCGCGCCAGCGGCGCGACGAAGCCGGGCTCAGCGGGGCAGTCCGACGGCGAACCCGTCACTCCTCGACACAGACGACGACCTTCCCCACCGCATGACCGGTCTCGACGCGTGCAAGGGCAGCGGTCGCCTCGGAGAACGGGTACCTGCGCTCGATCACCGGAGCGATGCGGCCCGCGCGCACCAGTTCGATCAGCGCGTGGGTCATCTCCGGCTTCGGCACGGCGAGAAGCGGTCGGATGTGCCGACTCGACCCGATCGAGAGGAGGGCGGCACGCAGCATCCGCGGCAGAGGGCCGAGTACACTCCCGCCGGCCCCGCTGACCATCACGATCGTTCCCTCGGGGGTCAGGAGATCACGCAGGGTGGGCAGCGGTTCGCTCCCCACGATGTCGATGATGGCGTCGTACTGACCTGCCTCCAGAACGGATGCCGGCGTCACCCGGTGATCGAACGTGCGGGTCGCACCGATCCTCTCGACCAGGGCGCGATTCGACTCGCCGCATGTGGCGTCGACCTCAGCACCGCGGTCGACCGCGAGCTGCACGGTGAAGGTGCCGACTCCGCCCGATCCGCCCAGCACGAGCACCCGGTGACCGGCTGCGACACCGGCGAGATCGAGCGCCTGCTGAGCAGTGCCGGCCGAGACCGACAACGTCGCCGCGACATCGGGTGCGACATCGTCCGGTCGAACGACGATCCTGGCTGCGGGCGCCACGACGAAGGCAGCGAGCCCTCCCCCGGCGTTCAGTTCGACGATGACCTCGTCGCCGATGCGTTCTCTCGGAACACCCTCGCCGACGGCGACGACAGTGCCTGCGACATCGATGCCGCGAATCGGCTGCTTCGGCCGGCGCAGTCCGAATGCGAGTCGCGCCAGCTGCGGGTCTCCGAGCAGAAGACGCACGTCACCGGCGGCCAATGCCGTCGCCCGCACTTTCAACAGCACCTCGTCCCTGCCGGGGCGAGGGACGGTGACGTCCTGCTGTGCCGTGCCTGCGGCAGGGCCGTAATCGGCGCGCAGCCAAGCGGTCATGGTGGCGGGAATTGCTGCGGTGTCCATCTCAATCCTCCGGATACTGGAAGAGGTCGTCGATGCCGACCTCGAATGCACGGGCGATCTGAAAAGCGAGCTCGAGCGTGGGCGAGTACCTGCCCTGCTCGATGGCGATGAGTGTCTGGCGCGTGACGCCGATACGGCCGGCGAGATCGGCCTGGGTGATCCCCGCCTCGTCGCGTCGGGAGCGGATGCTGTTGGTGACGAGAGTGGGCTTGACCATCAGACGAGACCCCGACGGTAGGCGATGATCCTTGCGATGCTGCCGACGAACGAGGAGATCGCGAACCCGAGGAACATCGCGTTCGCGATCCAGAAGACGTCTGCACCGACAGCGCACAGAGCGATGACGCCGAGACCTGCGATGACGAGGAACGCATGCTCGACGCGCGCGCCCATGCGGTCGATGTCTCGATCGCGGATGTCGGTGGCCGTCGCGCCCTTCGGGTCGCGCAGCCCTGCGAAGATCCCCCACAGGATGCTGAGGATGATGGTGGCCGCGATACTGATCCCGATCGCCCACAGCATGATGGGGAACCAGTCGACCGACGTGAGCGGTCCTCCGGCCGCCTGCTGGAGGACGACGATTATGTAGCCGGGGATGATGACAGCCGTGGCGATCAACGTCGACCAGGTGTTGCGCTCCGTGTAGACCATGACGCCTCCGATGTAAAAGATTCTTGACACCTTGAAGGTATCGCCGCCACGGCGTCGATGTCAAGAATCTTTTACACGAGCGTGAGCGATCGCTCAGATGACGTCGGCACTCCAGTCGTCGGGGTTGCCGAAACGATGAGCCGTGATGCTGATCGCCTGCTCGTGCACGAAGGGCAGAAGCTCCAGCCGTCCGGCTGACGTGACCTCGTTGTCATAGACGGCGACGTCGGGGTCGCCTCCCAGAGCCTCGGCCAGCGAGCGGTGCAGTCGGGCGACCGCACCACGCCCGCCGATGAGTCGCACGCGGACACCAGACGCGCGCTCCGGCTCGTGGGCGGCGACCGCAGCCGGGGCCGGTTCCTCGCGCCGCAGCATCCGCTCGATCCACTCCGAGTCGCTCTCCACCGCGATGAGCGCACCGAGGTCACCGAGCGCACTGCGCACGTCGGCAGGAAGCCCCTCGGCGATGGAGACGAAGAAGCCCGCGCCTGAGCGGATGCCGGCGAGCACCACTCGGAGCACGTCCTGCAGCGGGGCGTCCGCCGTTGCGCGCATGACTACGGGCGTCGGCCGATAGCGGAAGAGATTCCGCTCGATGCCGAGCTGCGACACGTCGCGCACCTGGCCGAATTCGCGATCCCATGCGACGGCATCCGACAGAGCCGACTGACGCAGCCATTCGAAGGCTTCGAAGTCCAACGATGACTGCGCCGATTCGATGAGTGCCGAGATACGACTGTCGAGTCCCCGCAGGTGCAGGGTGCTCGATGCCCTGCCACGCGGCAATGAGCGCCAGGTTCCCAGGCCGATCAGGTAGTTCGGGCCGCCCGCCTTCGCACCGGGTCCGATCGAAGATCGCTTCCAGCCTCCAAAGGGCTGCCGCTGCACGATCGCGCCGGTGATACCGCGATTGACGTAGAGGTTGCCGGCTCGCACCCGATCGAGCCAGAGGGCGAGGTCGTCGGGATCCTGGGTGTGCAGCCCTGCGGTCAGGCCGTATGCCACGTCGTTCTGCAGGGCGATCGCGGCAGAAAGGGTCGGCGCGTGCATGATTCCCAGCATCGGGCCGAAGAACTCCTCGCGGTGGGTGCGGGACCCGGGCTGTACGCCGACGCGGATGCCGGGGCGCCACAGCCGTCCGGTCTCATCGCCGCCCACCAGGGAGGGCTTGATCAGCCACTTCTCGTCGTCCTGGAGTTCGCTCAAGGCCCAGGCGAGCTTGCCCCGCGGCTCCTCGATCACCGGGCCGACCTCGGCGAGCGGGTCGGTGGGCCATCCGATGTTGAGAGAGCGCACGGAATCCGCCAGTTGTCGGGCGAAGCGCTTGGAGCGTCCCACCGGGCCGACGAGGATCGCGAGCGACGCGGCGGAGCACTTCTGCCCCGCGTGCCCGAACGCGCTCTTCACGAGGTCGGCGACGGCGAGGTCGAGGTCGGCGGACGGCGCGATGACGATCGCGTTCTTGCCACTGGTCTCGGCGAGAAGCGGCAGGTCGTTACGCCAGGATCGAAACAGCGCGGCCGTGTCCCAGGAGCCGGTGAGGATGACACGATCCACCGATTCATGCGCGATCAGCCGCTCACCCAGATGGCTCTCTTCGATGTCCACGAGAGTGAGGACGTCCCTCGGGATGCCTGCCTGCCAGAGCGCTTCGGCGACGACTGCCGCGCACCGCCTGGCCTGCGGCGCCGGCTTGAAGAGCACGCCTGAACCCGCGGCGAGCGCTGCGAGCACACCGCCCGAGGGGATCGCGATGGGGAAGTTCCACGGCGGCGTGACGACCGTGACGCGGGCCGGCTCGAATGCGGCACCGGCGACGGCATCCAACTCGCGCGCCTTCGCGCCGTAGTAGCGAGCGAAATCGACAGCCTCGCTGACCTCGATGTCCGCCTCGGAGAACACCTTGCCGGTCTCGGATGCCGCGACCTCGATGAGTTCACCACGGCGGGATTCCAGTGCGGCGGCGGCGCGCAGCAGGATCTCGGCACGCTCGGACGCGGGGCGCGCACCCCACGCCGGTGCGGCAGCACGTACCTGTGCGATCCTCTGCTCCAGCACGGCCCCGTCATCGATCCTGGCGTCCATCAGAGTGGAGTCACCGACCGTCGAGGTCGCGATGCGGCCGCGGATGGCGTCTGCCCACTCTCGGTTGGCCGGTAGAACAGGATCAGTGTCCGTGGTGTTGGCGAACCCCGGCGCTCCTGCGGAATCGGATTCCGCCTCGCGGCGCGAATACACCGCAGTCTCGACGAACGCCTCGTCATCCGACCCATCGGATCCTCTGGCGATGCCGAGCACGGCCTTCGTGAGCTCTGCGTCGTCGCTCTGCGCGGCAGACGTGGGCCGCAGCGATTCGTGCACCGGAGTCTGCCTGTTCTGGATGCGGAACGGGACGCGCCTCATCGTGCGATCGCCCGCCCGCTCCAGCGCGCGGAGGAACCGTCCCTGCTCCCTCTCGAAGAGTGTCGGATCATCGTGCAGATGGAATGCTCCGGAGAGAAAGTTCTCCGGAGCCGCATTCTCCTCGAGCCGTCGGACGAGGTAACTGATCGCCACATCGAACTCGTCAGGCTTGACCACCGGCACGTACAGGAGCACAGGTCCGACTTCGCGCGAGACGGCCTGTGCCTGCCCCTGCGCCATGCCGAGCAGCATCTCGAACTCGACGTCGCCTCTGACGCCACGTTCGCCGGCGAGCAGCCACGCGTGCGCGATGCCGAACAGGTTGTGTCCGGCGACGCCGATCCGCACCGCAGCGGTGTTCTCCGGACGCAGCGCCTCATCGAGTAGCCGCAAGTGGTTCGCATCGGTGTCGAGCTTGGAGTCGTAGGTGGCAAGAGGCCACCCGTGCATCACGGCGTCCACTCGCTCCATCGCGAGGTTCGCGCCCTTGACGAGTCGGATCTTGATCTTCGCGCCGCCGTGTTCGACTCGCGTCTTCGCCCATGCGGTGAGCTCGCGCAGCGCCTCGAGCGCATCCGGCAGATAGGACTGCAGAACGATGCCCGCCTCCAGAAGCAGCAGACGGTCGTCTTCGAGGATGCGGGTGAACACCGCGATCGTGAGATCGAGATCGCGGTACTCCTCCATGTCGAGGTTGATGAAGGTTCCGTTCGATGCGGCGGTCACATAAAGCGGCAGCAGGCGGGCGGCTACGGCATCGACGATCTCGTCGAATGCCCACATCGACACGTGACTAATGACGGACGAGACCTTGACCGATACGTAATCGACATCGTCCCGCTTGATCAGGTCATGGATACCGTCGAGCCGGCGCTTCGCCTCCGCCTCGCCAAGTACGGCTTCGCCCAGCAGGTTGAGATTCAGTCGGGCACCCGTCTCACGGAGCTTCTGGATCGCAGGGCCGAGCTTCGCGGGACGCGCGTCGACGACCAGGTGCCCGACCATCTCGCGCAGTACACGTCGAGCGATGGGCACGGTCGGGCTGGGGATGACGGGGGCGATCCCGCCGCCGAGGCGCACCGCGCCGCGCAGATACCAGGGCAGGAAGTCGGGCACCATCGGTGCAATCCGCTGAAGCTGGGCGGCTGCGGCGCTCAGCGACTCCGGCCGCATGACGCCGTCGACGAAGCCGAGCGTGAACGGAAGACCGTTCTTGTCCTGCAAGAGATCGGCCAGGCGCGCAGCCGCCGGATCGACCTCGATCTCTGCCGCTTCGGCGATCCAGCGGCGCGCGAGTTCGACCGCTTGAGCGGCGAGTTGATCGGTCCCATGGGACGACGACTCTGACATGTGCCCAGCCTAAGAGCGCGGCCGCACCATGACGCGAGTGACACTGCAAAGCGACCGCTACTCGGCCCACCCGCACCGCTCTAAGATGTTGCTGTGACCGACCAGGGGGGCAAGCGGCGCTCTTCGAGCACGCCCGAGACCGGCGCGGCCAGGGTGAAGAATGCTGCGACTCCGACTGCCGCTGCGCCTGATGCTTCGCCGCGAGTGGGTCCCCCGGCATCCGCAGCGCCGCCGGCGTCCGTGCCGCGGCGCAATCAATGGGCTCGTGCGGCCATCGACCGCGTGCCGGCGAGGTGGCTCGCAACCGGCGCGACCGGAGTCTTCCTCGCCGTCACCGCCGCATTCGGTGGTCTTGCCTCCGTACCGGAGCCTCCGCTGCCCGAGATCGGTCCAGGCGAGACGTTCACCGGCGCAGAACTGGCGATGACGCCCATACGGGTCACGGTCGCCGAGGAGCTGGAATACTCCGGCCTCATCGCCGACGCCGGGGTGGACGAGCGCGTATTGACGCTCATCATGGATGTCACGAACCTCAGCGACGTCCCCCGCCGTGCCGAAAGCGACGGTTCTGCTTCAGAGGTGCGCATCGAAGGCTTCCCCGATGTCGCGCCCGCGATCGCCCGACTCGAAGATGAGAACTTCGCTGTGGCGTGGCTGCAACCGAACGTCCCGACCCAGATCGCGTTGAGCTGGCTCGTCTCGGCCGACGATGTCGCTGATCTCACCGAGGTTCGCGTCGTACTCCACACCGCCACCGAGTACGTCGGCAGCTCGGTGATGCACGGACGCTACTGGGACGACGTCACCGTGGCCGGGTTCGCCGATCTCCCCGTGGAAGAGCTCCCACCCGCCGAGGACCAGTCATGATGAAGAAGGCATTGCCGTGGGTCGCCACTGTCGTCCTGCTCATCGGCGCCTGGTTCGTCCAGCTCATCACACCCTCGGATGATGTGGCGGCCGAGCCCTTCCTCGTTGCCGCCTCCATCGGCTCCGAGGCCGTCGGACGCGAGATCGTGGTCACGGTCCTCGAGGTGCGTGCGGCCAGCACGGTCACGAGTTCGAGCGGATGGAGCGCGGAGGGTACCTGGCTGCTCGTCGATCTGAATGCCGAAACCGTCACTGCCGACCGACTGCTACAGGGGGCGACGCTGACGATCGACGGACTCGAGTTCCGCGCGAGCGAACGGATGGACTCGATCTTCTCGACCAAACTCGTCCCCGGCATCCCCCGCACGGGCACCATCGCTTTCGAGCTCCCGGACGCATCGCTGACCGGCACCGGCATCCTGCATCTCTCCCTCGGAGACGACACGCGTCTCGATTCGGTCATCGAGCTGACCATTCCGCTCGACGAGCTCACCACCAGCGCCGAGGAATCGGTGCACGTCACGGAATGGGCGACGTCATGACCAGCTGGTGGCGACGGAACACGGTGCCGCTGATCGCCTTGGCCGTGCTCGCGCCGGTCACGGCCGGAGTCATCGGATGGAACGAGTGGCAGGAGTACTTCCAAGGCCGCTCGACCTCCCCCGTCGCGCCCGAGACCGAAGACGGCGCTGTCGAGCTCGCCGGTGCGACCTGGGGGCCCATCCGCGGTCAGTATCTCGAGAACGTCGAAGGCCTGACGCTGCCCGACGGCGCCGAAGTGGTCGTCGCCGTCATCCCCGTCGCTCCAGGCGAAGACCCGCCCTCCTGCCCAGCGCCGACGCTGATCGAGCAGAGCAGCGGACGCGAATGGAGTGAGGGACGCTTCGATCTGGGGGTGTCGTCGAACCCCGACGAGCCGACCACTTGCGACAGCACCGCGACTGAGCCGTACGAGCTGCTCCTTCCCTACATCGTGCCGGAGGACGCCGAGGGTCCGTTCTGGGTGAACATCGCCCCCGCGGCGACCACTCCGAAGATCGTTCAGTTCTCGATCGACCCCTGACTCGGCGCGGGACTCGGATCGACCACTTCGACGGCCACCCGATCGGCGTTCGCCGACGCGGTGCCCTGCGTCTCGGCCACCTGCGGCATCTCCGACGCCTGTGGCTCCTGTGTTTCCTCGGCCACCTGCGCCCGAAGGGCACCGAGTGTGGCGTCGTACGATGCCGCCACGAGCACGAATCGGATCGGCTCGAGGATCAACGGCACGAGCAGGAAGATGAGGCTGTCTGCGACCTGCCAGAACGATGCGAGATCGTTCGGGCCCAGCACACGCGTGATCGCGAGGCTCAGCAGGGCGTCGGCAGCGATCACGACCGTGTAGAGGAACACGTAGGTGGCGATCATCACGGGGCCGGCTCGCCACATCAGCACGATCGCCTTGCCGAGCGGACGGAAGCGGCCGATGAACTGCTCGCCGAACTCACTCAGCCAGCGGGACACGGGTCCGGGGAGGCTGTCGACCCGCTGCCGTGTGCGCTTGAAGAAGCGGTGACGCAGTCGTACGTTCTCGGCCACGATCGCCTGCCCGTAGATCACACCGGCGATGGCCAGCCACGCGAGCGGCTGGAGCAGGATGCCACCGGCTTCGCCGAGCAACCATTCCACGCCGTCCCAGATCCACGCGACCGGCGTGAGCTGCGAGCCGATCCACTCACGGATATCGCCGATCCACACCATGGCGGCGCGGCCGTCGACCCACGAGGTGACGGCCGCGATGCCATCACTGATGAGGAAAAGGGAGAAGCAGACCCAGACCGCCTCCAGATAGACGGCGAGGAGTGAGAGAACCTTCGGCAGTCGCGCTCCGTACCGCTTCCACGCCCAACGCCCGGCGAAGGCCACCACGATGACGGAGACGCTCGCGACGTTGAAGCCGAGCTGCAGGACGGCATCCGCGGGCAGCGCACTCGCATCGGTGGCGGTGTCGCCTGATTCGATCTGCTCCGCGAGCTGCGTCCATGCCACGCCGGTTCGCACCTCCAGCGCCTGCGCGGCGTAGTCGGTGACGTCGTCTTGCAGGAAACCCCAGGCGGCGTAGATCGCGAAGAACGGCAGGATGCTGACGAGCAACGTCTCGAGGAACGTCTTCCGGCGCTCGGCCGCGTCCTCGGACAGGGGCGCGATCGCCTGCAGGTTGTGCAGTCCGTCGCGTACGACGAGGAACATGGCCACGAAGCTGATGAGCTTGGAGAGGATCGCCAACGGCAGCAGCACGAATCCCCAGGTGGAGCTCCACGCGCCGACATAGCCGGCCAGCTGGATCGCGAGATAGTGCCCGAGCGTGCCAGCCGCGAACCACGCAAGCAGAGACGGCCAGTGCCGCAGCAGCACGCGTCCGGTCGTGGCGAGGATCGTCAGCACGCCCCTACGTTAGCGCGCCTCACATCCAGATGCTCGGGGCATCAGCGCGGGTGGCAGGCAGAGCAGATGCGATGGCCCACTCGTGCACCCACGGTTCTACGTCGGGCAGGCCCTCCGGCCGTCCGACGGCCGCGAACAGCTCCTGGTGAGACAGTGTGCCGCCGCTGCGCTTGAGCATGCGCGCGCGGACGATGACCCTGGCGTATATCTCACCGTCCACGACGGCACGGTGCTCGAGATAGATGGCCTTGTCATCATGACCGAGCAGACGCGACTCGATGTCGAAGCGCTGCCAGAGTTGCAACGATTTGCGGAACGTCACGGTCTCCGCTGACACGACGGCATACCACCCGTTGCGCTTCATCGCGTCGCTCATGCCGGTGCGCACCAGAAGATCCCAACGACCGAGGTCGAACAGCGACAGATAACGCCCGTTGTTCATGTGGCGCAGGACATCGAGATCCGTGGGGAGGGTCGTCACCCTGATCCGCCCTACGTCGCCGGGCGCGAGCTGCCCTTCGCGGCGCAGTCTCCGGCGCGCACGCCACATCACGAGGAGGGTTCGCCAGATCACGTTCACGAGGATCGATAGTAGCCAGCGACGCACGAACGTTGAACTCCTTTGTGGGAACCGAACAGGAGCGCCGCTCGATTTCATCTTCGCCCGAGGCGCGCGTAGAGTCACGGGCATGAGCGCCGAAGCCCAGCCAGAAATCATCATCCGTCCGGTCCGTGATGTGGATGCGGAAGCTCTGGGACGCGTGCACGCGCAGTGCTGGCACGAGACCTACGATCACCTCGTCAGCAAGGCCGCTTTGGAGCGCGTGTCGCCCCGTCGTATGGCGGAGCTGTGGACTCACTGGGCCGCGCAGGGCGAGGACTTCCGAATGAGCGCAGCTCTCGTCGACGGCGAGATCGTGGGCTTCGTCGGCTCCGGACCCGCTCGTGACAAGGATGCTCCGGCGTTCCGCGAGCTGTACTTCATCTACCTGCTCGACCAGTGGCACTCCACCGGCCTCGGCCAGAAGCTGTTCGATGCCGCTGTCGAGAAGGACGAGCCCCTGTACCTCTGGGTCGCCGAGGACAACCCTCGTGCCCACCGCTTCTACGAGCGCAACGGCTTCTCACTCGACGGCGCGAGCCACACCGAGCCCTTCCTCGGCGAGACGCTGACCGAAGTCCGCTTCGTGCGCTGAGACCCGCGCTTCGCGTCGAGGCCCCTTCATATGGACGCCCATATGAAGGGGTCTCGACGATTACCGGAGGCGTCGACCGATACTGAAGCTCAGCGCATCTCAGCCACAGCACTTACGATCTCGGATAGGGCGCGCTCAACGTCGTCCTGCTGATATCCGAGCAATGCCGTCTCGTCGGGATCCGTGTCGTAGGCGATGACGGCCCCGCGCCCCTGCACGATGAACCTGTCCGGCTGGAATGGATGCTCCTCGTCGCGCTCTTCGATGATGCGCGTGCTGCCTGCGGCATCCGCAAGCTGCTGGAAGTACTCGCGGTAGGTGAGGTTCTGGTCGCCGATGAGGTAAGCGCGACCCCCCTCTCCAACGTCGAGTGCACCCTGCACGGCCTGGGAGAGCGCTCGCACCGACATGTAGTTGGTTCCCCCAGGAGGGGCGAACAACTCCGGCTCTTCGACTTCGCCGCGCGCCCACGCGATCATCCGCGAGAATCGTCGCAGCGCACGCTCGTCTGCCCCCACGATGGATGGCGGGTTCAGCGTCATCGCAGCGAAACCCTCATCGCTGAGCGCACGAGTGCGCTCATCTGCGTCGCGACGCGCTGCGACATAGGCAATGCGCTCCGCCCACTGCGGATTCAGCTGATGGTAGTAACTGCCGATCTGCACGAAGCGCCCGACGCCAGCGGCCTTGGCGCGTGAAGCGAACCTCGGCACACCACCGCGCTGCGTGCGCTCCCAGAACTCATCGTTCTCCTCGTCCGCCGGCACGTGGCGGATGTCGTTCCCTGCGGTGAAGACGACAGAATCAAAGCCCTCCAACTCACGCGGTGATGCATCGCTGTCCGTATAGTCGCCGATGAGGCGGGGCATGCCCGCCACAGCGCTCGGGTCGCGGTCTGACGGCCCTCGTCGCGACATCACTGTGACCTCATCGCCACGCGCAGCGAGATCTGCGGCAGCATGACTGCCGATCATCCCTGTCGCACCCACCACCAGCACGCGGCTCATACGAACACCGCCTGCGCGTCGGAGATCACGGACGCCCCGTCACGGCGCAACTCGAACGACCCGTCGGGCCACGACTCGAGTTCGAGGTCGTCTCCCGGCACGACGAATCCACTGAAGCGCCCCTTCAGCCGGGTCAGATCGGCGGCATGCGCTCCCTGCTCCTCGGCGAGCACCAGAGTGGTCGCCGCCAGGGTGCACAATCCCTGAAGAATGGGGGTGGGTTGCCCGATGCGCATGGATGCCTCCGGATCGATGTGAATGTGATGACGGTCGCCGGTGAGCCGATAGAGCGCCGCCTGGGTGGGGAAGGTGTGGACGGTCGCGAGTGCACCCGCGGTGCGCTCCTCGGATGCACGGCCGCTCGGCCCGCGCTCGCCGTCGAAGCCGCCGCGGCCAGGAGCGAACAGCGACCACATCGCCGTGAACTCATCGCACTCGACGATCACCTCGAAGATGGCGGCAGCTCCCTTGTCCCAGACGTTGCCGACCCGCGCCGAGAGCTTCAGTTCGCCGGAGCGCAGAAGAGGGCGATGCACCTCGAGCGTCTGCGCACCATGGACGGCACGGTCATCGAAGGCACCGGCGTCAGCGAGGATGTCCGGCGCCCACTGCGAGAGGGTGAGCCCGAACGACGGCAGCACACGCAGCCGATCCTCGAAGACGAGTTCCAGGTCTTCGGCCTGTGCCCCGACGGACAATGCATAGAGGATGGCGTCTGCCTCGGTGTATCCGACCGTCCGCTCGCCGAGCGCTTTGCCGGCCCAGTCGCCTGCGCTCATGCGCCGTACACCGGCTCGGAGGCGCCGCCCTCTTCGACCATGGCGCGTACGGCGTCGCCGACCTCTTCGGCCAACCAGCGCCGTCGAAGCTCCCGCGTCGGGCCGTGCCTCCATCCCTCCGCCAGGCAGATCCGGCCGCCCTCGATCTCGAGCATGCGGCCGCTGATGGTGCAGTCGGCGCTGGCCAGCCAGGCGACGACCGGGGAGATGTTGGCCGGGTCCATCCGATCGAAACCCTCCTCCGGTGCGGCCATGGTCGCGGCGAAGGGCCCTGCCGTCATGCGCGTGCGCGCGGACGGTGCGATCGCGTTGACGGCGACGCCGTAGCGGCTGAGTTCCTCGGCCGCTACGAGAGTCAAGGAGGCGATTCCCCCCTTGGCCGCAGAGTAGGCCGCCTGGCCCACGCTGCCCTGCAACCCCGCGCCCGAGGACGTGTTGATCACTCGGGCGAGCGGCCGGCGGCCCTCTTTCGATTCATTACGCCAGTATGCGCCGGCATGGCGGAGCGAGGCGAAATGCCCCTTCAGGTGCACTCGGATGACGGCATCCCATTCATCCTCGGTGGCGTTGAACAGCATCCGGTCGCGAACGAAGCCGGCGTTGTTGACGAGGATGTCGAGGCGACCAAACTCGGAGATCGCCTGCGCGACGAGTTCACCGGATTGAGTGAAGTCCGCGATGTCAGCGCCGTTCGCGACCGCTTCGCCGCCTTCAGCGCGGATGATGTCGACGACGTCCTGCGCGGGGCCGACGGAGTCGCCTGCTCCGTCGAGCGTCGTGCCGAGGTCGTTGACGACGACTTTCGCGCCCTGCCGGGCCAGTTCCAGCGCGTGCTCGCGTCCGAGGCCGCGACCAGCGCCGGTCACGATCGCGACTCGCCCTTCGAGGATTCCTGCCATGTTCGACTCTCCTTTGAGACAGCGCCTTCGGACGCGGACGATGGAACGGTCGCCAGCTTAGCAACCAAGCAAACGTTTGGGCAAACGAAGAGATGTCGCTTGCCCGAAACCAAGCAAGTGCTAGGGTCTGGTGCAAACGAGAGGCGACCGTCGAATGACAACTCCCCCATTGCTGCAGACCCCGCTCACCCGGCTCACCGGCATCGATCACCCCATCGTGCAGACCGGCATGGGCTGGGTCGCCGGAGCTCGTCTCGTATGCGCCACGGCCCAGGCCGGCGCGCTCGGAATCCTCGCGGCATCCACTATGACGCTCGATGAGATGCAACGCCAGATCATCGAAGTCCAAGAGCGCACCGACCGTCCGTTTGGAGTGAATCTGCGGGCGGATGCCGGCGACGCCGCGCTAAGAGTCGACGTGCTCATCAAGCGCAAGGTCAAAGTGGCGAGCTTCGCCCTGGCACCACGCCGCGACCTGATCGAGCGCCTCAAGGAGCACGACATCGTCGTGATCCCCTCGATCGGCGCAGTGCGCCACGCCGAGAAGGTAGCGGCATGGGGTGCGGATGCCGTCATGGTGCAGGGCGGGGAAGGCGGTGGGCACACCGGTGCCGTGCCGACATCGATTCTCGTGCCGTCGGTGGTCGATGCCGTGGACATCCCGGTGATCGCTGCGGGAGGCTTCCACGACGGTCGCGGTCTCGCCGCAGCGCTCGCCTACGGCGCCGTAGGTGTAGGCATGGGCACGCGATTCCTGCTCACGAGCGACAGCGCGGTGCCGGAATCGATCAAGCAGCGATATCTCGACTTCGGCCTCGACGGCACCGTCGTCACGACCAAGGCCGACGGCATGCCGCACCGCCTGCTGCGCACCGAGTTCATCGAGAGGCTCGAGCATCAGAGCGGCCTGCGCCGACTGCTGCCGACCATCCGGCGCTCACTGGAGTTCAAGACGCTGTCCGGGATGACCTGGCCGCAGATGGCGAGGGATGCCCTGTCGATGAAGAAGGCATCCGGTCGCTCCTGGGCGCAGATGACTCTCGCCGCGAATACTCCGATGATGATCAAGGCCGGTCTCGTCGATGGCGACACCGAGGCGGGCATGCTCGCATCCGGCCAGGTCGTCGGCATGATCGACGACCTCCCCAGCTGCGAGGACCTCGTCGACCGGATCGTGCGCGACGCCGCAGAGCACCTGCGTGCCGCGGCGCGGCACCTCATCGGCTGACGCGCCGCCCTCAACGGAAGAAGGCCCCTCCACTTGGAGGGGCCTTCTTGAGTGATGGCTCAGAGACGCTCGATGATCGTGACGTTGGCCACGCCGCCGCCCTCGCACATGGCCTGCAGGCCGTAGCGGCCACCGGTGCGCTCGAGCTCGTTCAGCAGCGTCGTCATCAGGCGCGTGCCCGTGGCGCCGATCGGGTGGCCGAGAGCGATGCCGCCGCCATTGACGTTGACTTTCTCATGCGGAGCTGCGGTCTCCTTCATCCACGCCAGCACCACCGATGCGAAGGCCTCATTGACCTCGAACAGATCGATGTCATCGATGCTGAGGCCCGTGCGCTCCAGCGCGTACTTGGTCGCCGGTATCGGCGCGGTGAGCATGAAGACCGGGCTGTCACCGCGCACCGAGATGTGATGGATACGCGCCCGCGGAGTGAGTCCGTGATCCTTGATCGCCTGCTCACTCGCGACCAGCACCGCACTGGAGGCGTCGCTGATCTGCGACGCGACCGCCGCGGTGAGGCGCCCACCGGGCTGCAGCGTCTGCAGTTCGGCCATGCGCTCCAGCGAAGTGTCTCGACGCACACCCTCATCATGAGCGAGGCCGTTCAGCGGTGCGATCTGGCCGGCGAAGCGCCCCTCGTCCTGAGCGCGTGCAGCACGCTGATGACTCTCCAGCGCGAACTGCTCCATCTCCGCGCGGGAGATGTTCCACTTCTCGGCGATCATCTCGGCACCGACGAACTGCGAGATCTCCTGATCGGGATAGCGCGCCTGCCAGCCCGGCGACTGCGCGAAAGGCGTGGTGAAGCCGTATGCCTCGCCGGCGAGCATCGCGGACGAGATCGGCAACTGCGACATGTTCTGCAGGCCACCGGCGATCACGAGATCATTGGTGCCGCTCATCACGGCCTGCGCGGCGAAGTGCACCGCCTGCTGGCTGGAGCCGCACTGACGGTCGATGGTGACGCCTGGCACGTGCTCGGGGAATCCCGCGACCAGCACGGCGGAGCGTCCGACGTTGCCGGCCTGCCCGCCGATCGTGTCGGTGGCACCGATTATGACGTCATCGATGGTTCCGGGGTCGATGCCGGTGCGCTCGACCAGCGCCTTCAGGCTGTGTGCCCCCAGGTCAGCCGGATGGATACCGGACAGCGATCCGCCGCGCTTGCCCACGGGCGAGCGGACGGCGTCCACGATGTATGCCTCTGCCATGATCTTCCTTCTCTCTGAACTCACGCGTGCTGACTGCTGACCGAGACGACCTCGCCGGTCATATATGAGGAATATGCGCTGGCGAGGAACACCATCACGTTGGCGACCTCCCACGGCTCCGCCGCCCGGCCGAACGCCTCGCGGGCCTTGAGCTGCTCGAGCAGTTCGGGCGAGGTGACCTTCTCGAGGAACGGATGCATCGCGAGACTCGGCGAAACGGCGTTGACGCGGATGCCGTGACCTGCGAGATCCATCGCGGCGCTGCGGGTGAGCGCCATCACGCCCGCCTTGGCTGCGGCGTAATGGGCCTGCTCGGCCTGGGCACGCCAGCCGATCACCGAGGCGTTGTTGATGATGACGCCGGCGGTGCCTGCCGCGACCATCCGCTGTCCCACCGCGCGGATGCACCGGAACGTCCCGGTGAGAGTCACATCGAGCACCTTGTCCCACTGCTCATCCGTCATCTCCAGAATCGACACCGATCCGCCGAGACCGGCGTTGTTGATCATCACATCGATCGCCCCGCCGTCCTCAGCGAGGTCGAGGAACGCCTGCACCTGGTCTTCTGCTGTCACATCGCAGACGCTCGTGCGCACACGATCTGCCCCGAAACGGTCACCGAGCTCCTGCTGCGCCTGAGCCAGACGGCCGGCGTGAGTGTCACCGAGTACGACCAGCGCGGCGCCCTCTTCGAGGCAGCGGATCGCAACGGCTTGGCCTATGCCGGCGCCAGCGGCTGCGGTGATGGCGACACGTTTGCCTGCGAGCAGATCGTGTCCGTCGACATATGCGGGGGCGGGACTCATGGGCGGGCCTCTCTTGGCAGGCCGAGCACACGCTCGGCGATGACGTTGCGCTGGATCTCATCCGAGCCGCCGTAGATCGTGTCGGCCCGACTGAACAGGAAAAGGGTCTGCAGATCATCGAGGGCATAGTCCTCGCCGACAACGAGCGACCCCGGACCGGCCACTTCCATCGCGAGCTCGCCCAGCGAACGGTGCCACCTGGCCCAGAGCAGCTTCACGACGGAAGCCGCGTCGCCCTGCTCACCGCCCAAGGTGCGCAGGGCGTGCTGGCGGATCACCTCGAGTTCCATGCGCGCTCGCACGATGCGGTCGCGGATCACGGCGTCGTCGATCGCTCCCGTGCGGGTGGCCGTCTCGATCACGGCATCCAGCTCGCGGCGGAATGCGATCTGCTGTGCCAGTGTCGATACGCCTCGTTCGAAGCCGAGCGTGGCCATCGCGATCTTGAAGCCGTTACCCTCACCTCCGACGACGAGCGAGGCATCGGTGCGCGCGTCATCGAAGAACACCTCGTTGAACTCACTGGTTGCGGTCAGCTGCACGATCGGTCGCACCTCTACGCCGGGCTGCTCCATCGGCACGAGCAGGTAGGAAAGCCCGCGATGGCGGGCGGAGCCGGGGGTGGTGCGAGCGATCACGAAGCACCATTGGGCATTCTGCGCCAGGGAGGTCCACACCTTCTGGCCGTTGATCACCCAGGAATCACCGTCGAGAGTGGCTTTCGTCGCCACCGCGGCAAGGTCGGAGCCGGCACCCGGCTCCGAGTACCCCTGGCACCACAGTTGCTCGACCCCAGCGATTCCGGGCAGGAAGCGCGCCTTCTGTTCGACGGTGCCATGGGCAATCAAGGTCGGACCGACGAGCTCCTCGCCGAGATGGTTGACCCGCGCGGGGGCGTCCGCTCGTGCGTACTCCTCGTGGAATATGACCTGCTGCGCGAGGCTGAGCCCGCGGCCGCCGTATTCGGCGGGCCAGGCGACGCAGCTCCAGCCGGATGCCGCCATATGACGGTTCCATTCCAGGCGCGCCTCGAAGTCCTCGTGCTCTCGCCCGGATCCGCCGCGTCCGCGCAGACCGGCGTAGCGGCCCGTGAGGTTTTCTTCGAGCCACTGGCGGATCTCGGCCCGGAACCGCTCATCAGCGTCGTGCTGCGTCGCGTCCATCTGTGCTCCTCATCGAGTCGTGGTCTTCGGCATGCCGTTCACGTATAGTATCAACGAAACCAAGCGATTGTTTGGTTTATTGTTCGAGTTCAGAGAGGAACCCGTCATGACCGACGAATCCGCCCGCGCGGTGGTCACCTATGAGGTGCGTGACTCGACCGCGATCATCCGATTGAACCGCCCCCAGTATCGCAACGCTCAGAACTCCAAGGTCACCTATGCGCTGGATGCCGCATTCATCCGCGCGGTCGACGACGACGACGTCAAGGTGATCGTGCTCGGGGGCAACGGCAAGCACTTCTGCGCCGGCCACGACATCGGCACCCCTGAGCGCGATATCGACGAGAGCTTCGAACGCAAGGCTGTGGTCTGGTGGGACCACGTCGGCGCAGAGGGCGTCGATTCACGCTTCGCCCGTGAGTCCGAGGTGTACCTCGGAATGTGCCGCCGCTGGCGCGAGATCCCCAAACCGGTCATCGCGATGGTTCAGGGCGCCTGCATCGCCGGCGGACTGATGCTCGCATGGTCATGCGACTTCATCGTCGCATCCGACGACGCCTTCTTCCAGGACCCGGTGGTCTCGATGGGCATCCCCGGTGTCGAATATTTCGCTCATCCCTGGGTGACGAACCCCCGCGCGGCGAAGGAGATGCTGTACACCGGCGATCGGATGCCGGCCGCCAGGGCGCACGAACTCGGCATGGTCAACCACGTCGTTCCCCGTGACGAGTTGGAGGCACGCACGCTCGAGCTCGCCGAGCGGATCGCCCGGATGCCGAGGCTCGGCCTCGCACTCACCAAGAAGGCGGTCAATCAGGCCGAGGACCTGCAGGGCATGCGCGCCGGGATGGACTCGGTGTTCGGCCTGCACCATGCCGCCCACGCGCACAACGCCGAGGTGGGCGGTGACTCCCTTGGCGGCGTCGATGTCAAATCCATCAAAGCAGACACGCCGGACGGAGCAGCGAAGTGAATCTCGATCTGACACCCGGGCAGGAGGCGTTCGCCGCCGAGGCGCGCGCCTGGCTCGCCGAGAACGTCCCGAAGACGCCACTGCCCTCGATGGATACCGAGGAGGGCTTCGCCGCGCACCGGAAGTGGGAGTCGGCCCTCTCCGAGGGTTGCTGGTCTGTCGTGTCGTGGCCAGAGCAGTACGGCGGTCGCGACGTCGGCATCACCGAGTGGGTGCTGTTCGAGGAGGAGTACTACCGCGCCGGCGCGCCGACGCGCGTCGCGCAGAACGGCATCTCGTTGCTCGCCCCGATCCTGTTCGAGCACGGCACAACGCAGCAGCACGAGCGATTCCTCCGGCCGATGACCGACGGCTCGCTGATCTGGGCGCAGGCCTGGTCGGAACCGGGCGCCGGCAGCGACCTGGCCGCGATCCGCAGCACCGCGCGGCGTGACGATGAGCGTGGCGGCTGGGTGCTCAACGGGCAGAAGATCTGGAGTTCCCGCGCCGTGTGGGCCGACCGTGGCTTCGGACTCTTCCGTTCCGATCCAGAGGCGCAGCGGCACCGCGGGCTCACCTACTTCCTCTTCCCGATGGATGCCGAAGGCATCACCGTCCGCGCCATCGCCCAATTGGACGGCACGACCGGTTTCGCAGAGATCTTCTTCGACGACGTGTTCGTCCCGGACGAGGACGTGCTCGGCGCGCCGGGCGACGGGTGGCGGGTGGCGATGAGCACCGCCGGCAACGAGCGCGGGCTCTCGCTGCGCGCACCGGGAAGATTCCTGGCGGCGACGGATCGCCTGACAGCGCTGCAAGGCGAGCACGGCCAGCGCCACGAGGTCGACGCAGTCGTGGATTCGTGGATAGGCGCCGAGGCGTATCGGCTGTTCACCTGGCAGACGGTGAGCACCCTTCTCCAAGGCGGCTCCGTCGGCGCCGAGGGCAGCATCAACAAGGTGTTCTGGTCGGAGCTCGATGTGCACATCCATGAGACGGCGCTGCGCATCCTCGGCCCGGAGGGCGAGCTGCGTGGGCCTTCCGCGACCGCCGGTGGCCGCTGGGTCGATGACTATCAGTTCTCACTCGCGGGGCCCATCTACGCGGGCACCAACGAGATTCAGCGCAACATCATCGCGGAGCGGATCCTCGGTCTCCCCCGCAGCGAAGACGGAAGGCGTGGCTGATGCGATTCCTGCCCACTGAAGAACAGGTCGCCTTCGTCGAGGCCGTCGACGAGATCGTCGCGGACTCCGGCGGTGCCGACGTCGCTCGGAGCTGGGCAGACGGCGATACCGCCGCCGGCCTGGCTCTCTGGGAGCAGTTCGCCGAACTCGGACTGCAGGGCCTTCGCGTTCGAGAGGAGGAGGGGGGCTTCGGCGGCACCCTGAGCGACCTCGTCGTCGTGTTCGAGCGCCTAGGCCACCACGGCGTTCCGGGTCCCTACCTTGAGACGGTGGCCCTGCTGCCCACCCTGGTCGACGACGCCACCAGGGCCGAGCTCGCGGCTGGCGCCGTCGCGACCGCCGCGGTCGACGGCGTCGCCCCCGCGGCCCTCGACGCCGCCCTCGCCACGCACCGCTTCCTCGTGCGCGACGGCGCGCTGCATAGGGGCGACATCGGCGAGGAACTCACCTCGGTCGCCCCGACTCGGCGGCTGGCCCGGCTCACGCCGAGCGGCACACAGACCCCGCTCGCGCCTGACGCTCTCGCTGCAGCACTCAACGAAGCCGCACTCGCGGCGGCAGCCATGCTGGTCGGCGCGGGAGAACGGATGCTGACGGAGGCGGTGACGTACGCGAAGGTGCGTGAGCAGTTCGGCCGCCCGATCGGCGAGTTCCAGGCGCTCAAGCATCAGCTCGCCGACGTGCGCATCGCGCTGAGCTTCGCCCGCCCGCTGGTCTGGAACGCGGCCCTGCGGTTCGGGGAGTCCGACGAGGACCGGGCGATCTCCGCGGCGAAGGTGGCCGCCGGAGACGCAGCCATGCTCGCCGCACGCACATCGCTCCAGGTACATGGAGCAATCGGCTACACGGCGGAGCACACCCTCCGGATCTGGCTCGGTCTCGCACCAGCACTCGCGGCGACCTGGGGCACTTCCGCCTTTCACCGTGCACGGATCGCTCACGATATCCTCCCGAAGGAGCAGTGATGTCTTTCGAACCCGATGAAGAACAGCAGGAGCTCGTCGCGCTCGTCCGCGGCATCCTGAGCCAACGCGCCGACAGCGCGGCGATCCGTCGCGCGCTTGCGAGCGATGAGCGCTTCGACGTCGACCTGTGGCGTCTGCTGTGCGAGGAGATCGGAATCGCGGGGATGGCCGTCCCCGAGGAGTACGGTGGCGCCGGCTTCACGCTGCGCGAGGCGCAGCTGGTACTGGAGGAGATCGGCTATTCACTCGCGCCTTCGCCGTATCTCGGCTCCGTGGCGATCGCCGCACAGTCGATCCTCGCCAGTGGCGACGAGGATGCCTCGGCCCGGCTCCTGCCCGGCATCGCGGAAGGCTCATCGTCAGCTGCACTGGCGTGGGCCGATCCATCGGGCCGGTTCTCGCCCGAGAACACGGACGTGCAGGCCACGCAAGACGGCGGATGGACGCTGACCGGCTCCGCGGGTCTCGTGCTCGACGGCGCGATCGCCGATGTGATGCTCGTGATCGCTCAGACCATCGATGGCCCGCGCCTGTTCGAAGTGCTCGACGCCGACGCCGTCGTGCGCGAGGACGTTCCGACCATGGACCTCACGCTGCGTCTGGTGACGCTGCGATTCGACGCCGTGCCCGCCCGCCCCCTCGGCGATGGGGATCCCGCCGTACTCGAGAACGTGCGCGCCCTCGCGCTCGCTGCGATCAGCGCGGTACAGGCCGGCACCGCTGCACGTGCGCTTGACATGACCGTCGAGTATGCCATGCAGCGCGTGCAGTTCGGACGGCAGATCGGCTCATTCCAGGCGATCAAGCACCGCTTGGCGGATACGCACGTGCAGGTCGAGGTCGCCCGCACGGCATCTCGCGCAGCATCCGATGCTCTCACAAGCGGGGCCGAGGACCGATTTCAGCTCGCAGCGATCGCCAAGGCGACCTGCTCGGAGGCTCTGCAGTTCATCGGCTCAGAGACCATCCAGCTGCACGGTGGCATCGCGATCACTTGGGAGCACGACGCGCACCTGATCTTCAAGCGCGCACACGCCCTCGGCCAGCTTCTCGGTACTGCCAGGGAGCTTCGAGAGCGTGCGGAGAGTTGGGCTCTCGCCCGCCTCTGAGCGTCGATCGCCCGCCACTCACCGACGCTCACCGACGAAGAGGCGTCGACTCCGTCCAATCCGTGTACTTTCGTCGCTCCTGGAAGAGCCAGCGATCCCCCTCGCGCACGAGGGTGTCGTCATAGCGATCGGAGAGCGTGAACCGCACCTTTCCCTCAGGGGTCTCGCTGATGTGATGAGACATGCAATAGGTGTGCGCGCGTGCCGTGTCTCCTTCGACCTCGACGAGGCTCGGCGAGAGCACGTGACTGGTCGAGACGAAGGCGGCCAGTGAGTCGAAGGCGGCGATCAGCTCGTCGCGTCCCTGCGGCGAATCGGCGGGCTCCTCGGTGCGCGGACGGTACATCAGCATCCGTCCGTCCGTCGCGAACAGACCAGCCATGTCGACCGTCCGGCGTTGGTCGGCGAGGCGGCCGTAGTCGGCGATCGTACGAGTGATCGCCCACCAGTCGGCGAATTCCGGCATGGTCATCTCTCCTCCCGAGCACGTCTGATGTGGAGTGGAACGGCTGCATCCGGTGGCCACGACGTACGCCGGCGGTCGTCTTCGACCTGGGTGAGCGGGGCAACGCGCGCCAGCGTCTCCCGGCTGCGCTGAGCGAGTTGTTGATAGAGGCGCACGCCGTTGCGCTTCCAGGCGAGCGCCTGCTCGTCCAGCGGCCCGATGACCTTGGCCGGCGCGCCCAGCGCCTTCGTGCGCGGCGGGATGACCGTGCCTGCCGTCACCACCGCCCCGGCACCGAGAAGCACCTCGGCGCCGATCTCTGCGCCGTCCAGCACCGTGGATCCGATGCCGATCAGGGCGAAGGAGCCGATCCGGCATCCGTGCAGGATGACGCCATGGCCGATGTGACTGTTCGGTTCGAGCACGGCATCCGAGCCGGGGAAGGCGTGTATGACGCACGAATCCTGCACATTCGATCCCTCCCCGACGATGACGCGTCCGAAGTCACCGCGCAGGCTCGCGAACGGGCCGATGTAGCATCCAGGGCCGATGATGACGTCGCCGATCAAGCTGGCGGTCTCATGCACGAACGCGGTCGGATCGACAACCGGCACGATCCCATCGAAGGCATAGCTGGTCATCAGGCCACCTGTCCGCCGTCGATGATGAAGTCCTGCCCGGTGCAGTAACTACTCGCGTCGCTCGCGAGGAACGCGACCAGGTTCGAGATTTCTTCCGGCCGCCCCGCTCGCGGAATCGGGATGCGCGAGATGAACCCGACGCCCGCCCTGGCATCCTCGGAGATCATCGGGGTGTCCACTGCCCCGGGGCACACGGTGTTCACGCGGATGCCGGTGCCGGCGAACTCGCGGGCAAGCGCCTTCGAGACACCGCGCAGCCCCCACTTGGATGCCGAGTACGGCACACGGTTCGCATAGCCCGCCACACCGGCCGTCGACGCGATGTTGATGATCGAGGCGCCTTCACCCATGAACGGCAGCAAAGCCTGCACGCCCAGCATCGGCCCGATGAGGTTCACATCGAGAGTGAGACGGATGACCTGCTCCGACGTCTCAGCCAGCGGACCCTCCGGGCAGAAGCCGGCGTTGTTGACCAGCACGTCCACCCGCCCGAACGCCTCGTTCGCCGCGGCTGCGACCTCGGCCCACGCCGATGCCGAAGAGACGTCATGCTCAAGTCCGACGGCCCGGCTTCCGAGCTCTGCGGCGAGCGCCGTGACCGCGGGGCCGTCCAGGTCGGTGAGCACGACATCGGCGCCGAGCGCGTGGAAGAGCGATGCATGTGCGCGCCCCTGCCCTCCAGCGGCACCCGTGATGATGGCCACACGGCCGGTGAGATCAATGACTGGTGTTGCGTTCATGGGATTCCTCTACGATATTTAGCGAGCAAGCGTTTGTTAGGAGCTGCGATGGCGCACATCCACCACATCGGCATCACTGTGAGCGATTCCGAGAACGCGGCGGCGTTCTATGCCGCCGCGACCGAGGGAGAGGTGATCGGCCCTCTTTCCAAGAGCGGCCCGATGATCGATGCCGCGACCGGATACCCGAATGTCGAAGTACTGCTGACATTCATCAGGCTCACCGATGGCGCGTTCCTCGAGCTCGCCGAATACCGCGGCGCCAACAACCTGCGGATCGATCCGGACAACGGCCACATCGGTGCCGCGCATCCGGCCATCGTGGTCGAGGACATCACCACCGCTCTGGCGAGACTCGCCGCGCTGGGACATGAGCCGTTGTCGCAGACCATGACCGCGACGGCCGGCCCGATGGAGGGATACCGCTACGTGTACGTCGTGGGACCGGACGACGTGCGCGTCGAACTGCTCGAGGCGCCTCACTGACTCTCCCCTGCCTTCAGGGCAGGAACACACAGGAGGCGTCGGTCGTCGGCATCCAGCACGAGATCGACCGCGGCCACGGAGTCGAGCACGCTCTCGGGGCGGCTCGCCCCGGGGATCGGGATGAGGACGGGCGACAGAGCGAGCAGACCAGCGAGCGCGACGCGCTGCGGGCTCACCCCGTGCCGCTCGGCGACCAGAACGACGGATGCCACCGATGCGCCGAGGTCCTTGGCGGCAGCGCTCCCGCCCAGCGGTCCCCAGGCGAGGAAAGCGAGTCCGTGCCGCTCGCACATCCGTAGCACTGGCTCATTCGCCCTCTCAAGCATCGAGTACTCGTTCTGCACGCTGACCAATGCGTCGCCGAGAACACCGAGCGCGATCTGGAGTTGGTCGACCCCGACATTCGATACGCCGACCCGCATGATGATGCCGTCATCGACGAGTTGCCGAAGCGCCCCCATGGAATCCTCATACGGCACCCGCACGTCGGGGCGATGGTGCTGGTACAACGGCAGTGCGTCAAGCCCGAGTCGCAGCGCGGATTCCCGAGCGGCAATGGCGAGATGCTCGGGAGTGCCGTCCACTCCCCAGGTCCCCTCCGGACCGCGCACATGCCCACCCTTGGTGGCGATCACCACCCGGTCGACGGCATCCGGATGCCGTCGCAGCGCCGCAATCAGGGCGCGTTCATTGACACCCATCTCACTGGAGGGGCCATAGGCATCAGCCGTGTCGAAGAGGGTGATCCCGGCATCCACCGCGGCGTGCACGGCGCGCACACCGCGCTCTTCATCGGCATCGGGGAGCCGGGTGATCGTCATCGCCCCCATGCCGACAGCCGAGACGCGCAGGTCTCCGAGCATGCGTGTCGGCATCATTTGCCCACCACCGTCCATCCGCCGTCGACCGGCAAGCACTGGCCGACGACGTGCGTCGCGTCACGCAGCAGCCAGACGACGGCCTCGGCGATCTCGATCGGGTCTGCCAGAGCACCGCGGGGCGTGCGCTGCTCCGCCGATGTGAGGTCGTACCCACCGGCGACCAGACTCTCGACCATCGGCGTGCGCGTGTGCCCCGGTGCCACGGCGTTCACTCGGACTCCGAGCGGCGCCCATTCGACCGCGAGGTTCTCCATGAGCTTGCGCTCAGCGGCCTTCGCCGTGCCGTAGTCGATCTGGTCGGCCCAGCCGCCGTACGCGGTCGTCGACGAGATGAGCACGATCGAACCCGGCGCACCCTTCAGGCGCCGCACGAATGCACGCGAGACCGCGAAAGCGCCTACGACGTGAACATCGAAGAGCAGACGCAGTTGCTCGAGCTCCATCTGCAGCGCGGGCACGAACGCGCCTCGGATGCCGTGACAGGCCACCACCCCGCCGACGACTCCGCGCTCCCATGCCGCGGCCATGGCGCTCTCGACCGCAGCCTCATCACGCAGGTCGACGATCTCGGTCGGCACCCCGGATCGAGCGCTCGGGTTGAGATCTAAGACCGTCACCTGCAGCCCGCGCCCGAGCAGCATCTCGACAACTGCGTCGCCGATGCCGCTGGCACCCCCGGTCACGATCACATGATCCGCCATCATTGGTGTCGCCATCCGCAGCTCCCTCGCTGAACGTCCTTGCAGGCATGCTACTGTGATTCCCAAACAAGCGCTAGGTTTAGCGGCGTTGCGCGAAGGAGCGGGATGACGGACAAACAGCTGAGCATCGAAGAGGCCTTGGCCTCTATCGAGAGCGGAATGACGGTCGGCATCGGCGGATGGGGCTCACGACGAAAGCCCATGGCGCTCGTGCGCGAGATGCTCCGCCGCGACGACCTCACAGACCTCACCGTCGTCGCCCTCGGCGGCCCCGACGTCGGGCTGCTCGCCGCCGCAGGGAGGATCCGCCGCCTCATATACGGCTTCGTGTCTCTGGACAGCATCCCGCTCGATCCGAACTTCACCCAGGCGCGCGAACGCGGAGACCTCGAAGTCGAGGAGTACGACGAGGGAATGTTCGTCACCGGCCTTCGCGCCGCAGGCGCACGGCTCGACTTCCTACCGATACGCGCCGGTATGGGCTCCGACGTGATGCCGGCCAATCCGCATCTGAAGACCGTCCGCTCCCCATACTCGGACGAGGAGTATGTCGCGATGCCCGCTTTCGACATCGACGTCGCGCTCGTGCACGTGAACCGCGCAGACGAGCAGGGCAACGCCCAGTACCTCGGACCGGATCCCTACTTCGACGACCTGTTCGCGATGGCCGCGAAGCGCACAATCGTCTCCGCAGAGAAGGTGGTGCCCACGTCGGACCTGCTCACCGAGGGCAGCTTCCACACCTTGCTGTTCAGCCGGATGTACGCCTCGGCCGTCGTCGAGGCCCCGAACGGCGCGCACTTCACCAGCTGCGCCCCCGACTACGGCCGCGATGAGACGTTCCAGAAGCACTACGCAGCATCCGCGAAGGATCCGGACTCCTGGGCGGAGTTCGAGACGACGTTCCTGCAGACCGATGAGGCCGGCTACCACGCCGCGGTCGCACAGTTCCACGCCAGCCGAGGAGAATTATGACAACTGATGCGACCGTTGCCGAGATCTGCATCGCGGCATGCGCCGACACTTACCACGAGTCCGGCGAGGTGCTCGCCCATGCAGTGGGGATCATCCCGGCCCTCGGCGCTCGGCTCGCGAAGCTCACCACCGCGCCCGATCTCGTCCTCAGCGACGGAGAGGCGTTCTTCCTCAGCGGCCCGCCGACACCGGACGCCGAAGACACCGAGAGCATGTCCGTCGAAGGTTGGGCTCCGTTCCGACGCATCTTCGACATCGTCGCCACCGGTCGCCGTCAGAGCATGATGGGCGCCAGCCAGATCGACCGCTTCGGCAACCAGAACATCTCCCTGATCGGCGACTGGGCACGCCCCACGCGCCAGCTGATCGGCGTTCGAGGCGTTCCGGGCAACACCGCGAACCACCGCGTCGACTACTGGGTGGCCAGGCACAGCGCCCGGATCTTCGTCGAGGCGGTGGACATGGTCTCAGGGGTCGGGAACGACCGTGCGCGTACGGCCGGGCTGACACACCACCAGCTCGGTGTGATCGTCACGAACCTGGCCGTGTTCGACTATGCGGATGACGGCACCGTGAAAGTGCGCTCGATCCATCCGGGTGTCGAACCGCAGGGCGTCATCGACGCCACCGGCTTCGCCATCGAAGTCGACGGCGCGCCTCTGACTCGCCTCCCCAGCACTGAGGAGCTGCATTTGATCCGCGTCGTCCTCGATCCGCTCGACGAGCGCAGGCGCGAGATCGGGACCTGACGCCGAGCGCGCTCAGTCGGTGAGGAGACCCTGGTGGAGCAGATCGAGGAAGTTGTCGGTGAGGCTCTCCGCGGAGTGTCCGCGGCCGGGCCGGTACCAGGCGACCGTAGACCACACCGCGTCGCGGAGAAAGCGGTAGGTGATCGCCGCGTCGATCGAGTCGCGGAAGTCGCCGACCTTCTGGCCTTTCCTGATGACTGTGATCCAGAGCGCCTCGATGCGCTCGCTGTCCTCGCTGAGGAACTCGAAACCTGGCTGGCGAGCGAGGAACGACAACTCGTTCTGGTAGAGACCCACCGCGTCGGGTTGGCGCTCGATGGTGGCGAAAGCGTGACCGATCAGCCGATCGAGCGTCTCGCGCGGACTGTTGCCCGCTGCGACGATCTCCTCGAAGCGGCCGCGCAGACCCGTCAGGAAGCTGCGCAGGATCTCCTGCAGGATCGCCTCTTTGGAGGGGAAATGATGGTAAAGACTTCCGGAGAGGATGCCGGCCTCGTCGGCGATGTCCCGGACTGTCGTTGCGGAGTAGCCTCGTTTGGCGATGAGGTGAGCCGCGATCGCCAGGATCTGGTCGCGTCTCTCAGAGCTCTGCTCCTGTCGAGCCCCACGGGCGATCGCTGTCATTGCTGCTCCTCTGATTACGGCTTACGGCGCACAAGCGTTTGTTCAATTCTGCACGATAGAGGTGCGTTCTCGAAACGCCACCTCGGAGAGTACGCATGACTTTGGAAAGGATGCCCATGGCAATCTCGGACGCCACCACTGTGCCGACGCTTCTCACAGAGACGGCGGCACTCGGCACTCACCCGGCCGTCGTCGATGGCGACGTCGTCATCAGCTATGCCGAGTTGCTCGACCAGGTGCGCGCCGTGGCGCGCTCCTATCTCGCCCAGGGAGTCGAGCCGGGCGACCGCATCGGCCTGTGGGCGCCGAACCGCCACGAGTTCATCCTGGCCATGCTCGGAGCCCAGTTCGTCGGCATCGCAGTCGTGCCGCTGAACACCCGCTACACCGGCCACGAAGCAGCCGAGATCCTGGCCCGTTCTCGCGCGACCGCGCTCATCGTCTCAGACGGCTTCCTCGGCAAGTCTTTCAGCGCCTCGTTGCGCCAGGCCTGCGCCGAGCGTGAAGGCGGCGGCGACGTGATTCCGGGGCTCCCCCACTTGCGAACCGTGGTTGCCCTGGAAGGCGGCGGCGAAGGCGGTCAGGGCATCACATCCTGGAAGCACTTCCTCGCATCCGGATCCATGGTCAACAACGAACGGGTGACGATCGCCGCTGCGGCGGTGACGCCCGACAGCATCATGGACGTACTGTTCACCTCTGGCACCACGGGCATCCCCAAGGGCGTGCTCACGGCGCATCGCCAGACCCTCTCCGTGTCACGCACCTGGGCGCTGGGCGCCGAGCTGACGCCTGAAGACCGCTACGCGATCGTGAACCCGTTCTTCCACGGATTCGGCTACAAGGCCGGCATGATCTCGTCGCTCATGGCCGGCGCGACGATCTACCCACTCGCCGTATTGGACACCGACGTGCTGTTGGACCTCATCCAGTCCGCCCGCATCAGCGTGCTCCCCGGAGTGCCGACGATCTTCACCTCGCTGCTTGATCACCCGAGGCTCGGCGAGTACGACCTATCGTCGCTCCGGTTCTCCATCGCCGGAGCGACTGCTGCACCCGCGACGCTCTTCCACGACATGGTGAACACCCTCGGATTCACCACCGTCGCACAGGCGTACGGGCTCACCGAGTGCGTCGTCGCCACCCTGTCTCGGCATGGGGAATCGCTTGAGCATGCGTCGCGGACAACGGGGCCGGCAGTCGAAGGTATGGAGATCCGGGTGGTAGATGAGAACGGCGAGGACGTCGGCGAGGACGTCGACGGCGAGATCCTGTTGCGCGGGGACAACGTCATGCTCGGCTACTTCGAGGATCAGGAGGCGACGGATGCCGTGATCGACGCCGACGGGTGGTTTCACACGGGCGATGTCGGGCAGTTGGACGAGCACGGCTGCCTCAAGATCACCGATCGCCTGAAAGACATGTTCATCGTCGGCGGTTTCAACGTCTATCCCGCCGAGGTCGAGAACGTGCTGCGCAAGCACCCCGCGGTGAACGAGTCTGCCGTGATAGGCATCGAGGATGCCCGCATGGGCACCGTCGGACGCGCCTATGTGCTGTTGCTGCACAACGCCGACCCGCGCCCAGATGCCACCGAACTGGAGGCGTTCTGCCGTATCCATCTGGCCAACTTCAAGGTGCCGCGCGAGTTCGTCTTCGTCGAGAACTTTCCCCGCAACGCCCCCGGCAAGATCCTGAAGTCGGAGCTGCGCGCACAGGTGTGATGCCAAAGAAGGGCGGCCCCTCCTCGGAGGGGCCGCCCTTCTTTCTGCGTGCTTCGCTCAGCTGAGGCGCTCGAGCACCATCGCCATGCCCTGGCCTCCTGCGGTGCACATGGTCTCGACGGCGAACTGTTCGTCGCGTTCGCGCAGCGCGTTGATGGCGGTCGTCGTGATGCGTGCCCCGGTCATGCCATAGGGGTGTCCAAGGGCGATCGCGCCGCCGTTGACGTTGACCTTCTCGGGGTCGATGCCGATGTCGTCGATCGACGGGACCACTTGAGCGGCGAAGGCCTCGTTGATCTCAAGGATGTCGATGTCGGCGATCGACATCCGCGCGTTGTCGAGTGCGCGCTGCACCGCCTGCACGGGTCCGAGCCCCATGATCTCCGCGGAGAGCGCGGAGACCGCGGTCGAGACGATCCTGGCGAGCGGGGTGAGACCGAGCTCAGCGGCACGGCTGTCGCTCATGATGATGAGCGCTGCGGCTCCGTCATTCAGCGCGCAGCAGTTTGCCGCGGTCACAGTGCCGTGCGGGCGGAACACCGGCTGCATCCCACTGATCCCGTCCAGGGTGACGCCCGCGCGCGGCCCGTCGTCCTTCGTCACGAGCGTGCCGTCCGCGAGACGGATGGGCGTGATGTCCTTCTCGAAGAAGCCTCGTGCGATGGCGGCCTCTGCGCGGTTCTGGCTGATCACGGCCCACTCGTCCTGCACCTGGCGTGAGACGCTACGCAGAGACGCGACATTCTCGGCCGTCTCACCCATCGCGATATAGATGTCGGAGAGCTCTCCCCGCTCGAGCGGGTCCGACCACACGAACGAGGCATCGCCTGCCTGACGGGCCGTGCGCGCTGCTGCCTCCGCCCAGCGCGGATTCTTCGTATCCGGCATCCCGTCGGACTTGCCGGATCCGAATTGCGAGACGGCCTCGACTCCGGCAGAGACGAACACGTCGCCCTCGCCCGCCTTGATGGCATGGAAGGCCATCCGCGTGGTCTGCAGCGACGAGGCGCAGTAGCGGTTGACGGTGGTGCCAGGTACGGCATCCCAGCCGAGCTGGAGCGCCACCATCCGACCCAGGTTGTAACCCTGCTGCCCTGCGGGCTGGGCACAGCCGAGCATCAGATCGACGATCTCGCTCGGATCGAGGCCGGGGGCACCGTCGATGGCCGCCTGCACCATCTGCACGGCGAGGTCGTCACCACGCATGTCTTTGAGACTGCCCTTGAAAGCGCGGCCGATCGGCGATCGCGCGGCCGAGACGATGACGGCTTCGGTCATGATGAAGTTCCTCCAGAAGATTCGGCGCGGTCGGCCTGCTGCACGATGTCCGCGTTGGGGGTGTGGCTCAGAAATGCTGGCCATTCGCCGCCGCCATCCACCGGGACGACGGCCCCGGTGATGTGTGCGGAGAGCGGGGAGGCGAGCATGACGCAGACGTTGCCGAGCTCCTTCGGGGTCGCCAGGCGTCCGCGCGGGACGGTACTGGCGACCTGCTCGTATTGTGCGGGTGTGCCGTAATGATCCACAGCACTCTCGGTGGCGACCAGACCGCTGCTGACGGCGTTCACACGGATCTCCGGAGCCCATTCGACAGCAAGGCTGCGAGTGAGGCTCTCCAGTGCGGCCTTCGCCGCACCGTAGAGAGCAGTGCCGGGGCTCGGCCTACGCGCACTGATGGAAGTGATGTTGATCACGCTGCCGCCACTGGCACGCAACGCGTCGAATGCGGCTCGGCTCGCGAAGGCGGCGGAGAGGAAGTTGATCTCCGTGATCGCCTGGAAGTAGCGGGGCGAGCCGGCCTCGAACCGTCCGAACGGCGAACCGCCGACGTTGTTGACGAGCACGTCGAGACGTCCGTGGCGGGCTGAGATGTCGGCGATCCACGCCTCGGTCTGCGCGGCGTCGCGCACGTCGACCGCGGCGAAGGTCGCGGTGCGCCCTTCGCGCTCAGGTGTCGTCCCAGGTTCGGAACGGCCGCAGAACTCGACGACGGCCCCGGCGTCGAGGAAGGCCTCGACGATGCCGCGCCCCACACCGCGACCGCCGCCGGTGACGGCGACGACCTTTCCTGCAAAATCCATGACCAGACTCACATCTGTCTCCTCTGCGTCCTGGCGCTTCGATGCGCCGACTGTTCATGTTACCAACCAAATGCTAGGTTTGTTGGTATGAGTGACGATGATGTATCTCAGCAGGTCCCGCGCACCGTGGTGGTCACCGGTGGCGCACTGGGCATCGGCGGTGGGATCGCCCGTCGTTTCGCCAGCGACGGCGACCATGTCGTCCTGCTCGACATCGACTCCGACGCTGCATCCGCCACGGGGTCGGAGATCCGGGCGGCCGGCGGCAGTGTCACGGTCCTGATCGGCGATGTGACCCGAGACGAAGTGGTCGCCGACCTTGCAGCTCACGTCGAGGCCAAGCACGGCCAGGCCGATGTCGTCGTCAACAACGTGGGCGACTTCCGTCCGGCGAAATCGTTCTTCGCGAAGAGTCCTCCCGAGCAGTGGCGGCGCCTCCACGAGCTGAACCTCTGGCACGTGTTCTCGGTGACGCACGCCCTCCTGCCGGGCATGCTCGCCGCCGGCTCCGGCAGCATCATCAACGTCTCCACGGTCGAGGCCTTCCGCGGCATCCCCGGCAATGCGGTCTATTCGGCCTACAACGCCGGCGTCTCCGCATTCACCAAGAGTCTCGCCGTCGAGCTCGGCCCGTCCGGGATCCGCGTCAACGCGATCGCTCCCGATCTCGCCGACACTGCGCAGACCCCGGCGGAGTTGATGCTCGCCGGCCGCGATCCGGCACTCGTGCGCTCCTGGCTGCCAGCCGGACGATTCGGCACGCCGTCGGATTTCGCCGGCGTCGTGACCTTCCTCGCATCTGACGACGCCGCATTCATCACCGGCCACACGATTCCGGTCGACGGCGGCACCCTCGCCGCCTCCGGCTGGTACGGCAAGGCGTCGGGACGCGGCTGGACCAACATGCCGGATCACGCGTGAATCCTCTCGTCGAACTCGTCGACCGGCAGGAGATCCGGGATCTCGTGCTGCGGTACTGCTCGGCGGTCGACCGCGCCGACTACCCCGCGGTTCGCGCGGTGTACTCGCACGATGGGATCGACCACCACACCGGATTCTCCGGGCCAGCCGACGACTACGTCGCGTGGCTGCGGGCGCGCACGAGCGGCTTCACCGGCACCATGCACCTGGTCGGCAACCACCTCGTCGAACTCTACGGCGATCATGCTTTCGCCGAGACCTACGGCACAGCCGTGCACTGGGGCTCGCCCGGAGACGACGAGACCTTGAACTTCACCAGCGGCTTCCGTTATCTCGATCATCTCCGACGCGACCCGGAGGGCTGGCGGATCGTCGAGCGCGCCGCAGTGCGGCAGTGGACGCGAACGGATGCCGGGCGCATGCGCGCCCCGGAAGGAGACGGTCCTCGCGGTCGGCGCGGCCCCGACGATCCGTTCGAGCAGTTCCGCGAGCGGGTACGCCTGGCCGGATCCTGACTCTCCACGCGACGAACGCGTGGAGAGTCAGACCTTCGCGCCGAAGTAGGCGTTCTGGAGATCCTCGATGGTGATGTCGGACGCAGAGCCGTGAAGCGTCGTGCGCCCCATCTCGATGACCGAGACCTCATCGGCGATCGCGACGGACTCCTGCACCGCCTGCTCGACGAGCAGGATGCCGAGACCGGTGTCCTTGAGCTCATGGATGCGCTCCATGACCTCCTTGACGATCACCGGCGCCAGACCCTGGCTGGGTTCGTCGAGGATGAGCAGCTTCGGCTTCGCCATCAGCGCCTGGCCGATCGCAAGCATCTGCTGCTGACCACCGGACATGCTCGCCGCGGGAAGGGCCCGCTTGCTGCCGAGGATCGGGAACAGCTGGTAGATCTCGCTGACGGAGTCGGCCAGTGCGCGCTTGCTCATCTTCCGCGAAAAGCCCCCGAGCAGGAGGTTCTGCTCGATGGTCAGCTCACGGAAGACCTTCTTGCCCTCCTGCACATACGAGATGCCTTTCGCAACCCGCTTGTGGGGGGCATCCGTGAGAGCCTCACCGAGGAACGCCACCGATCCGCCTGAGACCTTGTTGAGCCCTGTGATCGCGCGCAGCGTGGTCGTCTTGCCCGCACCGTTGCGCCCGAGCAGCACGGTGATCTCTCCCGAGCGGACGGTAAGCGAGACATCCCGCACCACCGTGAGGTCACCGTAGCCGGTCTTCAGACCCGCCACCTCCAGCAGCACTTCACTCATGGTCGCCTCCTCCTGCCACGGTCGTCTCAGCCGTCACGCCGAGGTACTCCTCCATGACGCGCGGGTTGCTCTCGATCTCAGCCGACGCACCGTGTGCCATGACCGTTCCCTGCGCCAGGACGTAGATGTCGTCGGCCACTCGCAGCACGAGCTGGAAATTGTGCTCCACCAGAATGACTGTCATCCCGGCATCGCGCAGGCGCTTGACGAGACGCTCGAGAACTTCGAGTTCGTCCTCGTCGAGGCCCGAGGCCACTTCGTCCAGCAACAGCACCTTGGGTGAGCTGACCAGGCTTCGCGCCACCTCGAGCAGACGACGGTTGCCGAGCGGCAGCGAGTCGGCCAGCTCGTCGCGCTGGTCACTCAGGCCGACCAGCGCGAGCACCCGCTCGGCTTCACGACGATCGGTGCGATGCGCACGCCAGAATGCCGGCAGTCTCAGCACCGAAGACAGCACGCTGGCCCGGTCGGCCGCATATCGGCCCGCCTCGACAGCCTCCAGCACCGTCAGCTTCTCCGGCACGTTCGGCGTCTGGAAGGTGCGCGAGACGCCGGCGCGGGCGACCTTGTACGACGCGAGCCCCTGGATCTGGTGCTCCTCCAGCGAGATGACGCCGGCATCGGTCTTGTAGAAGCCGGAGATCATGTTCAGCAGTGTCGTCTTGCCCGAGCCGTTGGGACCGATGATGGCCGTGACTGCACCGGGCTTCGCCTCGACGGAGACGTGCGACAGCGCTTGATTGCCACCGAATGCCTTTGATACGTCATCGACGCGCAGATGCGCGCCCTGCAATGGTTCGATCTCGGTGGAAACGATGGGCA
>Ga0247738_10000119_pt1 | contig 36760 bp, 34 predicted proteins | sample UWRJL013104B2_FD_180936 | JGI IMG/M metagenome (GOLD analysis project Ga0247738, IMG submission 180936) | Plant litter microbial communities from Arlington Agricultural Research Station in Wisconsin, United States - UWRJ-L013-104B-2 | ecosystem: Environmental > Terrestrial > Plant litter >...
ACGATGGCGAGGCCATCGCCCGTTACGCGGTGCAGGATCGAGATCAGCATATGCGGCCCCCATCGCCAGATGGTGATATGAGGTGAAAGCGGCCTTTGGCTGGACTGCGCCATGGATGAACGATCCCGATACTGAAAGAATTGCGCCCCTTTAGCGCAAAGCCGCTGCACTGCAAACGTCCCCGCTCACACACACGCAATATCTGTGCACGCCATTGGAAATAACCGGGGATTAACGAACAGCGCTTATGACCCGGCAGGCTCCCGGAATAGTCGCGGGGTTGAGGAAGAGACCAATATGCCGGGTTTGACCAACGACAATATTCCGATGTCCGCTCGCGTGCGGGAATTCGACCCTACTGGCGACATCGTGCGCGTCGCAGCTTCGATCGCCGCGCTCATTGGCGACCGGATCGACGAAGTGGGCGACGAGGCGCTTGAAGCTTTCATCGAGCGCAGCCCCGGCATCATCTATTCGGCCCAAGAGGTCGAGGCGCTGCGCATGGGCGCACGCGCTTATTATCGCGATCTGCTGAGCGACCTCGCGGGTGAGAAATGGGCCGTGGCAGCGCGCAGCTTCCTGCGCAACGCACTCGATAACGGCTATTCGGTTCGCAGCCAGATCGCCGTGGTCAATCGCGCGGTCGATTGCGTTCGGCGGCTCGTCCGCGATGCTGTCGAGGATCATGAAGAGCGCGCAGTGCTGATGACCGCGATGCGCGGCGTTCTGCTCGTCAATGTCGAGCTCATCTGCTCCATCTATGCCGAAACCATCCGCGAACATGACCAGATCGGCCGCGAGCGCCAGCGTCAGGACTTTTCCGATCTCATGACCGGGCAGATCGACAAGGCCGCCACGCTTGGCGAGCAGCTGCGCGATCAGGCCCGCGAAGCCAGCACCGCCACGCGCGGCATGCTCGACAAGGCGAGCGAAGTCGCCGCCGCCGCCGAACAATCCGCCATTGCCATGCGTGAAGCGGCGCACACCTCGTCGGGCCTTATCCGCGCCATTGAGGAAGCCCGCAGCGAAGTCGATCAGGCTGCAGACGTAGCCTCGCGCGCTTCGGTTCAGGCCGGTGAGGCCGTGACCATGTCCGCTGCGCTTTCCGATCATGCCCAGTCGATCGAATCGATCCTCGGCCTCATCCGCGACATTGCCGGTCAGACCAATCTGCTCGCGCTCAACGCCACCATTGAGGCGGCGCGCGCAGGCGATGCAGGCCGCGGCTTCGCGGTCGTGGCGCAGGAAGTGAAGTCGCTCGCCAGCCAGACGGCGCGCGCGACCGACGACATTGCCCACAAGATCGCCGCCATCCAGAATGCCACGCGCCAGTCGGTCGAAACCAACGAGCGCATCCGCGTGACCGTTCAGGAAGTGCAATCCATGGGCCTGCGCATCCGCACCGCCATGGATGCGCAGTCGCAGACCGTGACGATGATCACGGCCGCTGTGGATGAAACCGCGCTCGCCGCCGATTCCATGTCGAGCAACATCTCGGCAATCAGGCAGGATACCGAGATCGTCGCATCCGAGATCGACGCTCTCGAAACCGGCTTCACGCAAGTGCAGAACCATCTCGGCGGCCTGCGCGATCGCTCGATAAGCTTCGTCGAGGGTGGTGGGAATCACGAACCTCGGCGCATTATCGGCTAAGCGCGCCCGATCGCCCCGAGAAAAATCGGGACTCGCCCGGCCGTCAAAATCGGTTAAGCACGCGGCGTGTCAAAACGTCGCTCTTCTTCGCCCCAGCCTCCCCAGTCCACATCGGCCTGGCAGCTCAGCCTCGATTGCACGCGCGCGGAAGCCGAAGCGCTGGAGGATAGCGGCCTGTTCGCGCTCTGGCCGAGTCCGCCCGCTATCGTCTCCAGCGAAATCGAGTCCGCGCGCCCCGACGACTGGCGACTCGATGTCATTTTCGATCATGAGCCCGCCCAGCCCGAGATCGACCTGATCCTTGATCAACTGCCCACCTGCGACCGCGCATCGATCAAGGTCGAGCCGGTGCCCGATGTCGACTGGGTGACGCAGAGCCAGGCCGGGCTTGATCCGATCGACGCCGGCCCTTTCCATGTGCGTCATGATCCCACCGAACCAGGCAGGCCCGGCGCCATCGACCTGCTCATTCCCGCAAGCCAGGCCTTTGGCACCGGCGCGCATGAGACGACATATGGCTGCCTGCTCATGCTGACCGAGCTGCGCGAACGCGGGCACCGGTTCGGCAATATTGCGGACATCGGCACCGGCACCGGGCTGCTCGCCTTCGCCGCGCTGGCGCTCTGGCCGCGCGCGCATTGCCTCGCGTCCGACATTGATCCGATCTCCATCGGCGTGACGGCGGAAAATGCCGAAATGAACAATGTGGCCATCGGGGCTGGTCGCGGCGCTGTGCTGCTCGTCGATGCACCGGGTGTGGACGATCCGCTGATCACAGGCCTCGCGCCTTACGACCTGCTCATCGCCAATATCCTCGCCGGGCCGTTGATCGATCTGGCGCCGAGCCTCTCTGCGCAGCTCGCCGAGGGCGGCTCGCTCATTCTGGCGGGGCTTCTGGAGAGCCAGGCCGACCGCGTCATCGCCGCCTATCGCGCGCAGGGGCTGCGCCTCGCCGCCCGCGCTGACAATGGCGAATGGCCGACCCTGCACCTGCGCAAGCGTCGCCGCTATGGCTGGCGCCGCCGGGTGCGCTGGTCGGAAAACGATAATGGAGAGACCGAGAATTACGGGAGCTGGTGATGCGGAGAGGGATGCTGACGATTGGCCTTGCGGCGCTCATGCTCGCAGGGTCCGGTTCCCTGTCGGCACAGCCTCCTGCTCCGCCCAATAACGAGCCGGTGTGGCGGGCCGAACTGGCTTCGCTCGGCATCGATCCCGCCACGATGCGCAAGGGCGTGGACGGCAATAATCCCGGCGCACCCAATGCCGCCAATTCCGACGAAGCCAAAGTGCGAGCCTACACGCTGCCGTCGCTTCTGGGCAGCACGCCGCCCCGGAACGCGGCAGGCTGGGCCAAGCGCCGCGCCGAACTGGTCAGGCTGGTCGAGGACAATTTCATCGGCCGCATGCCCGGCGCTGCGAAAAGCGTGAAAGTCGAGTGGACCACGCTCAAGACCGCGAAGAAGGATGTAGGTGGCATCACCGCCATAGTGCGCACCGTGCGCGGGGCGACGTCCATGCCCGATGGCCGCAAAGGCCCGGTGATCGAGGCCGAGATCACGACGCCCGCAACGCAAAAAGCCAAGATGCCGGCCGTTATCGACTACACCTTCGTCTTCCCGGCCAGCTTCCGCCCGCCGGCTGGCAGTCCACCGCCGGTCGACCCCGCTGTCGCAGCATTGAAACGCGGCTGGGCCTATGTCGCTTATTATCCGTATAGCGTGCAGGCCGATAATGGCGCGGGGCTGACGGCAGGGATCATCGGCCTCGTCAATGGCGGCAAGACGCGCATGCCAACCGAATGGGGCGTGCTGCGCGCGTGGGGCTGGGGCGCGAGCCGCATCGCGGACCTCTTGCAGGCGGACCCGAACATCGACGGCGGCCACCTCGCAGTCGCGGGGCTCTCGCGTTTCGGCAAATCCACGCTGGTCGTCACGGCATTTGACGATCGGTTCGCGGCGGCGCTGGTCGGCTCATCGGGTGCGGGCGGCGCGAAGCTGCTGCGTCGCAACTATGGCGAACAGGTCGAGAATCTGGAGGCAAGCGGGGAGTTCCACTGGTTCGCGCCCGCTTTCCTGCGATATGCCGGGCCACGCACGGTCGACGACCTGCCGGTGGATGCGCATATGCTGATCGCGCTTGTAGCGCCGCGGCCGCTTTTCATCGGCACGGGCGTCAAAGAACAGGGCGACGGCTGGGTCGATCCACGCGGCAATTATCTGGCGGCCGTCGCGGCCACACCTGCATGGCAGATTCTCGGCAAGAGCGGTCCGACTGATCCGGCGCAACCTGCAGTGGACGCCGCCCCGCCCCTCACCGCGTTGACCTGGCGCCAGCATTCGGGCGGGCACACCAATGCGCCCAATTGGGAGAACTTCCTCGACTGGGCGGACAGGATCTGGGGTCGAGCGGGCGGCTGAGGGCTAGCCTGCCGCTTTGACGATCTCCGCCCAAGCCGCTTCGTCGATCACGTCAATGCCAAGCTCAGCCGCTTTCTTGAGCTTCGAGCCCGCACCGGGGCCAGCGACGACAAGGTTGGTTTCCTTGCTGACTGTGCCGGACGCCCGCGCGCCGAGGGCTTCCGCCTGCGCCTTGGCTTCATCGCGGCTCATCGTTTCCAGCTTGCCGGTGAAGACGATGGTCTTGCCGGAAACCGCACTGGCCTTCACTTCGACGATATAATCCGGCGGCGAGACCTGCTCCAGCAGATCGTCCCAGATCGCGCGATTATGCTCCTCGTGGAAGAAGTCGCCCAGCGCCTCGACAACGACGCCGCCGACCCCTTCGATGGCCAGCAGCCGACCCTTGGCGGCCTCATCGCCTTCATGAGCCGCCTGCGCAGCATCGCGCAGAGCGGGAAGCGTCGCGAACGCCTTCATGAGATCGCGCGCCGTGACCGCGCCGACATGCCTGATCCCCAGCCCGAAGAGCAGTCTGGCCGCATCGGGCGTTCGATGATCCTCAATCGCGGCGAAGAGATTGTCGACGGACTTCTCCTTCCAGCCTTCGCGGGTAAGCAGTTCGTTGCGATGCGCCTTGAGCCGGAAGATGTCGGCCGGGCCATGATCGAGCCAGCCCAGCTCGAAGAATTCGCGGATGGTCTTTTCGCCCAGCCCGTCAATGTCCATCGCAGCGCGGCCGACGAAATGGCGCAGTCGCTCGATGCGCTGGGCCGGGCAGATGAGGCCGCCAGTGCAGCGCACATCGACCTCGCCCTCCTCCGCAACGGCCTCGCTCTGACATTCCGGGCAATGATCCGGAAAGGCAAAGGCGGGCCGCTCTTCCTCGCGCGTGAGATTGTCCACGACCTGCGGGATCACATCGCCCGCGCGCTGGATGCGCACGCGGTCCCCGACGCGCACGCCGAGCCGGGCGATCTCGTCGCGATTGTGCAGCGTCACATTGGAGACCACGACGCCGCCCACGGTGACGGGCTTCAGGCGTCCGACCGGCGTCAGCTTGCCGGTGCGCCCGACCTGAATGTCGATGGCCTCCAGCGTGGTCTCGGCCTGCTCGGCCGGGAATTTATGCGCAATCGCCCAGCGCGGCGCCTTCGCGACGAAGCCGAGGCGCTCTTGCAGCGCAAGGGAGTCCACTTTGTAAACGACGCCATCAATATCATAAGGCAGGTCCGCGCGGCGGCGCTGGATCGCATCATATTGCGCAATAAGACCCGCAGCATTTTCGCACAGGACAAGGTCCGGCGAGACGGGGACGTCCCAGCTTTCGATCGCTTTCATGACAGCATATTGCGTGTCCGCCGGGAGCGCCGAAACCGCGCCCCAGCCATGGGCGAGGAAGCGCAACGGGCGGCTTTTGGTGACGCTCGCGTCTTTCTGGCGCAGCGATCCCGCGGCGGCATTGCGCGGATTGGCGAACTGGCGGACGCCCTCAGGATCGAACGGCTCGCCGCGCGTTTCGGCGGCATCCTGCGCTTCAGTCATCAGCCGCGTATTGAGGGCCGCGAACGCCGCCTTCTCCATATAGACCTCGCCGCGTATCTCGAAGAGATCGGGCGCGCCGGCCGGGAGCGTCTGGGGAATGTCCGATATATAGGCGACATTGGGCGTCACGTCCTCGCCCACCTGCCCGTCGCCGCGCGTCGCCGCCTGGACGAGTTTGCGATCCTCATAGCGGAGAGACAGCGAGAGCCCATCAATCTTGTCCTCGGCGGTCATCGCGACCGGCGCATCCCCAGTGAGATTGAGATAGCGCTTCACGCGCGCGACGAATTCCTCGACATCCTCGGGTGCGAAAGCATTATCGAGGCTCATCATGCGCTTGGCATGCGTGACCTTGGCCAGCGCGGACGCCGCGACGGACGCGCCCACCAGCCGGTTTGGGCTGTCGGCGCGGATCAGGTGCGGGAATGCATCCTCCAGTGCGTTGTTCTCGCGGATCAAGGCATCGTAAGCGGCGTCGGTGATCTCGGGTGAATCATCGGCGTGATAGAGCCGATTGTGATGCGCGATCTCGCGGGCGAGGCGCATCAGGCGGTTCGCAGCTTCCGCTTCGGACATGAACTGCAACTCGCTCAAAACGCCTCTCCAAAGGGCAATAGCCACCAGACCGGGCATGCAAGCGTGACCAGCGCGGAGCGAACACCGACCCAGCCAAGCGCTCGCCAGTCCGGCGCGTTGATCAACTCCATTGATCGGACAACATTATAACCTGCCACGCACAATGCCGCCCAGGCCCAAGCTGCGAACATGAACCCAGGCGCTGGCGAGAAGAAGGCCATGAATGTTGAGATCAGCGCCGCCGCGATTAAGGCGACAAAAGCGACCCCCGAGGCAAAAAACAGCAGACCCGCAACGGCCATAGCCGCAAGATCCACCGCCACGGTAGGGTACGGGCAGGCGGACAGACGCGCACGCAAAGTAGTGTAGGCGCTCACACCCCCTCCAGCAGCCGCCCGGCCTGTGCGCGCGCTTCGTCAGTAATTGCTGCGCCAGAGAGCATGCGGGCGATTTCCTCGCGCCGTGCCTGTTCGTCGAGCGGGTGGACGCTGGTCCGGGTGATCGTGCCTTGCGAGCTTTTCTCGATGAGCAGATGCGCCCCGCCGCGCGCCGCGACCTGCGGGCTGTGCGTGACGACGATGACTTGCGCAGCGCCATTGTCGGTCGGGGCAGCGAGGCGAGAGAGCCGTTCGCCGATCGCCCCGGCCACAGCGCCGCCGACGCCGCGATCAATCTCGTCGAAGATCATCGTGGCGGCCCCGCCTTGCTCGGCCAGTGCCACCTTCAAGGCGAGGATGAAGCGCGAAAGTTCGCCGCCGCTGGCAATCTTGGTGAGCTGCGCGAAAGGCGCGCCGGGATTGGTGGAGATGAGGAATTCGACGCGGTCGCGGCCATGGGCGCGCCATTGCGCTTCGTCCAGCGGCTCGACCTGCGTGCGGAAGCGGGCGGTATCCAGCTTGAGCGGCGCGAGTTCGGCCGCCATCGCCGCATCGAGTCGCAGCGCCGCTGCACTACGCGCCTCACTCAGTGCCGCAGCCTCTGACCCATAGGCAGCACGTGCACGCATCACGGTCGCCTCAAGGTCGGCAAGGCCCGCTTCGCCCGCATCGATGCGGTCGAGCTGATCGCGCATGCTGGCAGCGAGATCCGCAAGTTCGTCCGCCGGAACCTGATGCTTGCGGGCCAGCGCGCGCAGGTCGAACAGGCGCGTCTCGATGGCGTCGAGGCGCGTGGGATCGACGCTCAGGGCCTCATTGGCGCGGGTGAGATGATCCTCCGCTTCGCTCGCCTCGATCACCGCACGGTCGAAGGCGGCGAGCGCATTGGCCAGATCATCATGCTCGGTGGCGATGCGGTCGAGCCGGCGCGCGGCCTGACGCAGGCGAGAGAGTGCGCCGTCCGATCCGCCGAGCAGCGTATCGAGCGTCGCCAGATCATCCGTGAGGCGCGCGCCTTTCTGCATGTCGGAGCGGGCAGCGGCGAGTGTCTCCTCCTCGCCTGCTTCGGGCGCGAACGCCGTCAGTTCCGCCACAGCATGAGCCAGATAGTCGCGCTCCTTCGCGGCGCTTTCCAGCGTATCGCGGGCGGCGGCAAGCTGCTGCCGGGCCTGCTCCAACAGGCCATGGGCGACAGAGGCCGCGCCAGTATCAAGCCCGCCAAAGGCATCGAGCAGTGCGCGGTGGCCGCGTGGATTGAGCAGGCCGCGCTCGTCGTGCTGGCCATGAATCTCGACCAGCAGCGCGCCAACATCGCGCAGCAGCGCCGCCGAACAGGGCTGATCGTTGAGGAAAGCGCGGCTGCCGCCATCGGCCTTCACCGTGCGCCGAATGATGAAGGGCTCGCCGGGCTCAGGCACAATATCATTGTCGGCAAGCAGCAGGGCCAGCGGCGATTTGTCCCGCGGCGCATCGAATGTCGCAGTAACGCTGGCCTGATCCGTGCCTGCGCGCACGAGGCCGCTATCCGCCCGCGCCCCCAACGCAAGACCCAGCGCATCAAGCAGGATCGACTTGCCCGCACCGGTTTCGCCAGTGAGCACAGTCAGCCCGCCGTCAAAGGCAAGGTCGAGCGCCTCGATGAGGACGATGTTGCGGATGGAAAGGCCGGTCAGCATAGCTGGAACAGACCTAGTACATCGAGAGCCGGGCTGTCACCTGCGATTGCCGCCCATATGCCCGCCATGTCGCGCGTTCAGGACCGGATCGATCCGCTACGCGCGATCAGGACGCGCCGGCGCTCTTTTCCTCGCGCTGCGCGGTCGTGTTATCCGTCTCGCACCGGGCGCGGTGGAAAATGCCGCTGCGGCCGCATTTCGCAGTCGCCGGCTTCGCTTCGCGCGCCGGTTTGGCCTTGCTGGCGGGTTCCGCGCTGAGCGCGGCTACCGGGCGTGGCGTCGGCAGTGCTGCGGCAGGCGCGACCATGGCGGCCTGCACCGGAGGAACCGGCGCTGAAGCCTGCGCTGGCATAGCGCCACTTGCCGATGTCAGCGTCGCCGGAGCGTGTTTGCGCATCAGGGCATAGGAGCGGACATACCATTCCGAGCCGGGATAGTTGGTCTCGAGCACAGCGGCGGCGCGCTTGGCTTCCTCGACCATGCCGAGCGAGAGATAGCTCTCGACCAGACGCTCCAGCGCCTCGGGCGTGTGCGTCGTGGTCTGATAGCTCTCGATCACCTTGCGGAAGCGCATCGCAGCGGCGATCCACTGGCGGCGGCGCTCGTAGAAGCGGCCGACTTCCATTTCCTTGCCGGCAAGATGGTCGTTCACGAGATCAATCTTGAGGCGCGCATCGGCGGCATAGCGCGAATTGGGAAAGCGGCGAATCAGTTCGCCCAGCGCGTCATGCGCCTGCAGCGTGATCTTCTGGTCGCGGGTCACATCGCCGATCTGCTCATAATAGCAGAGCGCGATGAGATAATAGGCATAAGCCGCGTCGCGATTGCCCGGATGGATCGAGAGGAAGCGCTGCGCCGACTGGATCGATTCGGTATAAGCGCGCGCGCCATAATAGCTGAATGCACTCATCAGCTGCGCACGGCGGGCCCAGGGCGAATAGGGATGCTGGCGCTCGACCTCATCGAAGATCACCGCCGCTTCCGCGTAACTACCCGCGTCAAGCCGCTGCTTCGCGGCATTGTAGAGCGTGCTGACGTCGCGCGCGACATATTGAGTGTCGGCGCGATTGCGGTTCTTGGCGCAACCCGCGACCAGCATGAAAGGAGCGAGTCCGAGCAGCAGGACGGCGGCACGGCGGAGTTGGGGGCGTGTCATCCCATGCCTCTTAGCGAAGGCAACAGGGTCCGCCAAGCGTTGTTGCGATGGGCTGGAATCGGCGTGCAAAGCATCGGCACGGCCTCGACCAAATCGCCACGGGTGTGCCGCCGCCCAGGGGGGAGAGAGTGGCGACGGCACGTTCGTGGGTCTTGGTAATAAATTGGCCGACGCCAGCCGGCTTTCCATGATGCAATCGCCAGCGTGGGGTATGGCGAGAGCTGAAAAGCGGCGGCGTCGGCCTGCGAAACTTCCTAAACGTCCGGGTAGTTGTTTACGAAGTTTCGCATCCGCGCGGACCCGAGGGGCGATAGCCCGACTGTCCGTCCGTCCGGCTCATGTCCGGTTAAGACGGCCAGTCCCGCTTGGACCAGTTTGTCGATGAGTGTGCTTGTTTCCTTGCGGCTCAATAGGTTGGCCGTAGCCAGCGCCATTTCACTCACATCACAATTCTGCAGTTCACCGACGAATAGAGAGAGCATCATGTCCATGGCGCTGTCGGCCATGGCAGGTGTCACGAAATGCTGTCCGCGATAGCGGCTGAGCATATGCATGCGGGCAGCCTTGGCCTCCAGACGCGCCTCCTGGCGCGCATTATAGGCACCAACGGCGCCGCTGCCATGCAGATCAATATTGGTGCGAAGGCCAGAGCCCTCTTGAAAATGACCAATCACAGCAAGATCCCGTTTAGTAATTTGCCTTTGCCACCCAGATCATGGGTTCAGTCTTCTCGTCACACGTAAATCGTATTTTCCGCTGTCCAGCTTGATAGGCTATTTATTCATTTCGTTCATGTCACGTAACTGGCCGACATCTCAATTCATATATACGAACAACATGGAACTTATTCTAAGTGGCGAATTTTTTGTTATTTTCATCTTCCAGACCGCATCTGCTGCTAGTCAATGCTAGCGCTATCAAATTCCGGGCTATGATATTTGTTGTTTCGGACCAGCCCGTCGCGCTTTCCGCCTCACCAACACTCGCATGTGGGGGGTACGGGTAGGGAGGCGACGCAGACGGACTGGCCCACGAAGTTCGTCAGATTTCTGGATAGTCGCTGACGAATCTCCGCATTCTGGCGGACCCGAGGGGCGTCAACCCGACTGTCCGGCGTTCCGGGGTTTCCCCGGTCACAGCCGCCAGTCCCGCATGAATGAGTGAATCGATGACACCGGTCGCTTCATTGTCCTCGATCATGTTGACCAGGGAGAGCGTGCTCTGTGTGAGCGACACGGACTTGAGTTCGCCGAGGAACAGCGAGAGCATCAGGGCAAGGGCGCTGTCGGCCATGACCGCGCGACGGAAATGACGATCGCGCAGCTTCGCCAGCTCATGCAAACGAACGGCACGGACCACCAGATCGAGATCGGCAGCGGCCACGGAATCCAGTGATTCCTCGCTCGTCATCATGTGTAGGATAGAACCTGCTTCAAAGGTCAACTTGCCGCTCCCCCAAACGAATCAAATGACTCGAATCCGGTCACCCCATAGGACCGGAGAGGCGTTGACTACATCCATATGGTTTCGAACACATGTCCCGCAGTTGGGCGACAACGGATGTGACCATTCGCAAGCTTAGAATGCGAACCACCCCGGTTTGGGGAATTATCTTACGTCATTCAGCAGGAAACTAATGTCTGAGTTTTATCGGCCCCGCGGGCGAATCGCAAAAGGATGAGGCCGCGACCTGCTGGCCGCGCCCCTTTGACCTAATATCGCGTCGAAATATGCGGACCGTAACGGAATTCCCTCAGCGTAGTCGCGCTATCGTGAGCCCATCCGCCTTCGCGCGATCCTTCACGGACTCCTCGCTGCGGGTCAGAGCCTTGGCGATAGCCTTGAGCGGCATGCCTTTTTTCGCGAGCATATGGAGCTTCTGAAGCTCTGCCGGCGTCCACGGCTGCCGGTGCCGCTCGAACTTGTCGCTCATACCTGCCCCCTCGTCATGCTCGTGCGCTTAAGCCGTACAAGTGCTTCATCCAGCGCGGAAAGGAAGCGCGAGCGGTCCGTTTTACCGAACGGCGCGGGGCCACCCACAATGTCGCCGCCTGCGCGCAGGTCCGCCATGATCGCCCGCGTCGCCACCGCTGCGCCGATCGACGCAGTGGTGAACGGCTTGCCATTATTGGCGATGACCGTGGCCCCTGCCTTCAGGCAGCGGTCGGCGAGCAGGATGTCGGCGGTGATGCACACCGCCTCCCCGTCCGCGCGCTCGGCAATCCAGTCATCCGCCGCGTCGAAGCCATCGGAAACGATGACGCGTTCGACGAGCGGATGGACCGGAATGCGCATGGCGCTGTTGCTGACGACCGAAACAGGCACCTCATGGCGAAAGGCGACCTTGTAGATCTCCTCCTTCACCGGACAGGCGTCGGCATCGATCAACACGCGGATCATCTGTCGCGGCCGGGACCTGGCTTCTTGTGCCACGCGCCCTTTTTGGCAGCCGGCCCCTTGAAGGGCGGCTTGCCGCCGGGCTTACCCGCATGGGGTTTGCCGCCCGGCCGAGCATGATCGGCACGTGCGATCGGTGCGCGATAAGGCTTGGGCGCGAGTGTCGGACGGGCATTGTCGCGGCGATGGCGACGTGCCTCGTCGCGCGGCTTGCCGTCGACCGGCTGGATGTCGACCTCGTCATCTTCCGTGGCGGTGCGGCGGACCGCATCGAGGAAGCGTTCGGCCAGCGCGCCGGGCACTTCGAACATGCACTCATCCTGCGCGATGCGGATGGCGCCGATCTCGGTGCGGCTCACATGACCACGACGGCACAGCAAAGGCAGCACCCAGCGCGGATCGGCATTCTGGCTGCGGCCGACATTGATGCGGAACCAGACGCTATTCTCAAAGCCAGGACGGGGCCCGCGCTGTTCCTGCGGCGCGTCGCTGCCGAGCAGGTCTTCCGGCTCGGGCAGGCGGGCGCGATAGGCATGGACGAGCGCGGCCGCGATTTCCTGCGGGGTGCGCTCTGTCAGGAGGCGATCGGCCAGCGCCTGATCATGTTCGCTATACTCGACGGGCGCGAGCAAGGCTGCGAGCAGACGCTCACTATCGGCACGGCGAATATCGTCGGCGGAAGGCGGCGAAACCCACTCGGCGGCAATGCGCGCCCCGCGCAGCATCGATTCAACACGCTTGCGGCGCGGATAAGGCACGATCAGGACCGCCGTGCCCTTCTTGCCGGCGCGGCCGGTACGGCCGGAGCGATGCTGGAGCGTCTCGGCGTCGCGCGGAATCTCCACATGGACGACAAGGCTAAGGCTAGGCAAATCGATACCGCGCGAAGCGACATCGGTCGCCACGCAGACGCGGGCGCGCTTGTCACGCAGGGCCTGCAGCGCGGCGTTGCGCTCGTTCTGGCTATGCTCGCCCGACAGCGCCACGACGGCAAAGCCGCGCTCGACCAGGCTGGCCGTGAGATGGCGGACATTGTCGCGCGTGGCGCAGAACAGCATGGCCGTTTCCGCGTCATGCAAGCGCAGCAGATTGACCACGGCATGTTCAATCTCGGCCGGTGCAACAGTCATTGCCAGATATTCGATGTCGCCATGCCCGCGATCGGCGCCGACAGTCGAGATGCGCAGGGCATCGCGCTGATAGCGGCGCGCCAGTGCGACGATGGACTGCGGCATGGTCGCCGAGAACAGCAACGTGCGGCGGGCCTGCGGCGTTGCGTCGAGAATGCCCTCAAGATCGTCGCGAAAGCCCATGTCGAGCATTTCGTCGGCTTCATCGAGGACGGCCGCCTTGAGTTCCGTCAGGTCCAGTGCGCCACGCTCGAGATGGTCGCGCAGGCGGCCCGGTGTTCCCACGACAATGTGCACACCATGGCTGAGCGCGCGGCGCTCCTTGGCAGCGTCCATGCCGCCAACGCAGGTCGCGATGCGGCCGCCGGCCTTGCCATAAAGCCAGGTCAGCTCGCGGCTGACCTGCAGCGCGAGTTCGCGCGTCGGCGCGATGACCAGAGCGAGCGGCTTCAGTGCGAAAGGCAGCTTGCCATCGGGGCCGAGCAATTCGTCGGCAATGGCCATACCGAACGCGACGGTCTTGCCCGAGCCGGTCTGGGCGGAAACGACCAGATCGCGGCCGCGCGCTTCGGCTTCGAGCACAGCAGCCTGCACAGGCGTGGGCGCCGAATAGCCTTGTTCAGCCAGGGCGTCGGCGAGAATGGGGGGGAGTTGGGAAAAGGGCATGGGTCTCGCAAATCAACAAAAGGGGCCGCTCGCTGCGGCGGACAGGGACATCGAGACCTGTTCGCGGCCTGATATCGGGTTCGGAGGCGGTTCAATCAACGGGCAATCGAAGGGGCATTAAGCCGGGCCAGGTGGCCTCTCCCATCGACGCTCTCGTGCGCGCCATACAGAGTTCGGACGGTTTTGGCTTCCGATCATTTCGGATAGGCAAAAACCGGCGCCGCCGATCATCCGGCGGGAATGAAAAAGCCCCGCATCAAGGCGGGGCTTTTCCTCTATCTTGATGCGGACATCAGTCCTGCGTGATGAAGCTCGGCAGGCCGCCGACGTCGCCGTCGTCGTTACCGCCGCCTTCACGGCGCGGGCCGCGCTCGCCACGCTCGCCGCCACGACCACCACGGTCGCCGCCGCCTTCGCGACGCGGACCACGATCACCGCCGCCGGGACCACGACCACCACGGTCGCCGCCACGGCCACCACCGCGGTCACCACGATCGCCGCCAGCGCGGGGTTCGCGTGCCGGGCGCGTGTCTTCCAGCTCGGCGCCGGTTTCCTGATCGACGACGCGCATCGACAGGCGAACCTTGCCGCGCGGATCGATCTCGAGGACCTTGACCTTGACGGCCTGGCCTTCGGACAGGGCATCGCTGACCTTCTCGACGCGCTCGTTGCGAATTTCGGAGACGTGGACGAGACCGTCCTTGCCGCCCATGAAATTCACGAACGCCCCGAAATCAACGAGGTTGACGACCTTGCCGTCATAGACCTTGCCGACTTCTGCTTCCTCGACAATGCCGAGGATCCAGGCGCGGGCTGCTTCGATCTGCTTCACGTCGGACGAGCTGATCTTGATCAGGCCCTCGTCGTCAATGTCGACCTTGGCACCGGTCTCCGCGACGATCTCGCGAATGACCTTGCCGCCCGTGCCGATGACTTCACGGATCTTGGTCTTGTCGATCTGCAGCGTCTCGATGCGCGGCGCATGAGCGCTGAGCTCGGTGCGCGTGCTGTCGAGCGACTTGGCCATTTCGCCCAGGATATGCGCGCGGCCTTCGTTCGCCTGAGCGAGCGCCTGGCGCATGATTTCCTCGGTGATGCCTGCGATCTTGATGTCCATCTGAAGGCTGGTGATGCCCTGCGACGTACCGGCGACCTTGAAGTCCATGTCGCCGAGATGATCCTCGTCACCCAGAATGTCGGACAGAACCGCGAAGTTCTTGCCTTCCAGGATGAGGCCCATCGCGATGCCGGAGACCGGACGCTTCAGGGGAACGCCAGCGTCCATCATCGAGAGCGAACCGCCGCAGACGGTGGCCATCGAGGAGGAGCCGTTCGACTCGGTAATGTCCGAGAGAACGCGGATCGTGTATGGGAACTCGTCCTTGCTCGGCAGCACGGGGTGCAGAGCACGCCATGCCAGCTTGCCATGACCGACTTCACGACGACCCGGCGCGCCGAAGCGGCCGACTTCACCGACCGAGTAAGGCGGGAAGTTATAGTGCAGCATGAAGTTCTGGTACGACAGGCCGTCGAGGCCGTCGATCATCTGCTCAGCGTCCTTGGTGCCCAGCGTGGTGGTGCAGATGGACTGCGTCTCACCGCGCGTGAACAGCGCCGAACCATGGGTGCGGGGCAGGAAGCCGACCATCGCTTCGATCGGACGGATCTGCGTGGTGGTGCGGCCGTCGATGCGCTGGCCGTCCTTGAGGATGGCGCCGCGCACGATTTCCGCTTCCAGCTTCTTCATGAGCTTGTTGGCGACCATCTGGGTCTGCGCGCCGTCCGCTGCGAACGCTGCCTTGGCTTTCGCGCGGGCTTCGTTCAGCGCGTTGGAGCGCTTCGACTTGTCGGTGATCTTGTAGGCAGCGGCAATGTCGGTGCCGATCAGCTTCTTGAGCTTGGCCTTCATGTCTGCCGTGTTGTCGGTGAGGTCGATTTCCCACGGATCCTTCGCAGCCTTCTCGGCGAGCGAGATGATCGCGTTGATGACCTGCTGCGACGCCTTATGTGCGTACATCACGGCGCCGAGCATGACGTCTTCGGAAAGCTCCTTGGCTTCCGACTCGACCATCATGACTGCGTTGCCGGTGGCTGCGACGACCAGATCCAGCTCGCCGTTCTTCACCTCATCGAGGCTCGGATTGAGCTGATATTCGCCGTCCTTGTAGCCGACGCGCGCTGCGCCGATCGGGCCCATGAAAGGCAGGCCCGAAATGGTCAGAGCAGCCGAAGCCGCGACCAGCGCGAGAATGTCGGGCTCGTTCTCGCCATCATAGCTGAGAACCTGGCAGATCACGTTGATCTCGTTGTAGAAACCCTCTGGGAAGAGGGGACGCACGGGGCGATCGATGAGGCGGGAGACGAGCGTCTCCTTCTCGGTGGCGCCGCGCTCGCGCTTGAAGAAGCCGCCCGGAATGCGTCCGGCGGCCGAGAATTTTTCCTGATAGTGAACAGTGAGCGGGAAGAAGTCCTGCCCTTCCTTAACCGACTTGGCGGCCGTGACGGCGCACAGCACTACCGTTTCGCCAAGCGTCGCGATAACCGCGCCGTCGGCCTGACGGGCAACACGGCCCGTTTCGAGCTTGAGGGTCTGTCCGCCCCACTCGATTTCCACTGTCTTTACGTTGAACATCTGATTTCCTTCCCTCCACCGGCCCTATTGCGCGGCGGGGCTTGCTTTTGCGGGGCTTTCCGGCCCTGCGCGGTGCGGGACTTTGTCTCGTCCCTGATGGGCTGGCCGAATTGCCGCCCCATCGTCACTCCCGCTTTAAGCAGGAGCCAAATTTCGTTTCCAGCCGGACGGCGCTCGCTGCGCCTGCCTCTTGCTGGACCCGGCTCGAAAACCGGGATGACGCAATACGTAAACGGCCCGCCGAAGCGGGCCGAAACGATCGCGTTTACTTGCGAAGGCCGAGCTTCGCGATGAGGGCAGTATAGCGGCCCGCATCCTTTTTCTTGAGATAATCGAGCAGCGAACGACGCTTGTTGACCATCATGAGAAGGCCGCGACGGCTGTGATTATCCTTGTGGTGTCCCTTGAAATGCTCGGTGAGGTTTGTGATGCGCTCCGTCAGGATCGCGACCTGCACTTCCGGCGAACCGGTGTCGCCCTCAACCTGGGCATTGTCCTTGATAAGCTCTTGCTTGCGCTCGGCAGTAACCGACATCGTCCATTCCTTTCGTCTTAGAGATTGAAACCCCGCACGACTCGCATTTCGAGCCCCTGAGACTCGACCAGCGCGACGGGCGTATCGCCCTCCAGCGCCAGCATCAGTCCCTGGATGCGGGGGTTCCCGACAAGTGTCTTGCCCTGTCTAAGGGCGGTTGCCTGTTCGGGAGTGACGGGCAGAGCCGGGATGTCGTCCAGCCCCGCCGTCAATGGCAGCATAAGCTGCGCAATGGCGCGCGCATTAGCAGCATCACGCAGATTGTCCAGTGAAATTGCGTTTTCAAGCCCGAACGGACCGGCCTTCTCGCGACGGAGCATCGTCACATGACCCACCGTATCGAGCGCCAGCGCAATGTCCCGCGCAAGGCTGCGAATATAGGTGCCCTTTGAAACATGGGCAGTCAGGGTCAGGCTGGCAAGCCCCTCCCCGTCCCCTTCAGTCTCGCAAGAACCAATGGCGAGCGAGTGGATCGTCACCGCCCGCAATTTCATCTCCACCTCTTCGCCCGCCCGCGCCAGATCATAGGCGCGCTGGCCATCGATCTTGATCGCCGAATAAACCGGTGGCGCCTGCTCGATAGGCCCGGTGAAGCGCGGCAGGATCGCCTCGACCTGCGCCAATGTCGGCCGCACGTCGCTGGTCGCAATGACAGGGCCCTCCAGATCGAGCGTGTCGGTCTGCGCGCCGAAGCCGATCGTGAACGCATAGATTTTGTCGCTGTCCAGCATTCGCCCGGCCAGCTTGGTCGCTTCACCGATCGCTACCGGCAATACGCCGGTCGCCAGCGGATCGAGCGTGCCGCCATGACCGACCTTGAGCTTGCCATGGCCCGCTTCCCGCAGCGCGCGCTTGACGGCGCTGACCGCTTGCGTGGACCCCAGACCGAGCGGCTTGTCGAGGATCAGCCAGCCGTGCAGCGCGGCGGAGGTGGGTTCTGGGGCAGTCATCGCAGCCGCCATAGTCCCGCCGCACGCCTTGGCAAGCGCGGGAGATGCGCTAGAGCGGTAACATGGCCGCGCGATCCGAAAAGCTGCTCACCCCCCTCCAGGACGGCGACCTCATCCTGAAGCCGCTTGCCGAAACGCATCGCGAGGCGCTTCGCGCGGCCTGCGCCGCCGATCATGACATCTGGCAGATCTATGCGAGCAATTTCGGCCCGCCCGATTTCGACGGCAATTTCGATGCGCTGCTCGCCAGTCCGAGCCGCCTCGCCTTCGCGGTGCTGCTGGAGGACGTGCTGGTCGGCATGAGCGCTTATCTGCGCCTTGACCCACCGGCCGACACGCTGGAAGTCGGCAACACCTATATAGCGCGGCACCGGGCTTAACCGGCGCATGAAAAAGCTCATGATCGAGCACGCGTTCGATTGCGGCTTCCGGCGCATCGAATTCCGCGTCGATGCGCGCAATGCCCGCAGTCAGGCGGCTGTGCTAAAGCTCGGCGCCCACCGCGAAGGCCATCTGCGCGCCGAACGGATTATCTGGACCGGCCATGTGCGCGACACCGCCCTGTTCGGACTCTTACGCGACGATTGGGTCGGTTGAACGTGCCCCAAAGGCATGAAAAGGACCAGTCGCCCGATTTCGCTGCCTAGCGCATTTCCTATTTTGCATTTGATTCACATTGGTAGAATAGGACGGGGGTGCGCAAAGGGGCGCAAAATGGTGGGAACTTCATGCAGGTGGTTGCCACCAAATCTGGGCTGACACGCGATATCGCAATCGACGCGACACGCGGCATCGTCATTCTGCTCGTCGTGCTGTTTCATGTCACCCGCGGCTTCGTGTCAGCAGGTTGGCTGCCGGATAGCTACGCCCTGGATTTCGCTGACACCTTCACTTACGGATTCCATGTCCAGACGTTCCTGCTGATTTCGGGCTATCTGGCCTATCCCCGCGCCGGGCAGGTCGGTTTTCAGCTTCAGCGGCAGGCCTGGCTTTATCACGCCTATCTGCTTTGGTCCCTGATCAGCTGGGTGCTGATCGCGGCCATGAGCAATGCGGTCAACAACCCCCTCGACCTGCGCGACCTACTCTTGATACCCATCGTGCCGATCCAGCATTTCTGGTTCCTGCTCTGCTTGATGCTGGGCATCGCCTTGCTGGCCGTGCTGCGCACACCATGGGCCCTCATCGGGGGCGGCATAGCGCTCATCCTGCTTGCCAACGCACTGGGCGGCCTGACCAGCCCGCTAGGGCAGCTCGACGCCGTCTGCATGGTACTCGTCGGCGCCTGGCTGCGGGCGACGGACCTGAAGCCACGCGCCAATCTGCCGATCGCGCTGCTGTGCCTGGCGTTCATGGGTCTGTGCACATGGTGGAAGATAAACGGCGCCCCGGGCTTTGCCTATCCGGACCCGACCCTGCCTTTCGCATTGAGTGGCAGCTACGCCGCTTACACCTTTGGTACGCTGGCGGGGCGGAGCGGCATGATCGGCAGCGTGCTCGCCTATCTCGGCCAGCATTCGCTGGTCATCTACCTCACGCACGTCATCGCCGGATCCGGCTTGCGCGTGATCCTCATGCAAGTAGCGCCCGGGCTAAACCTTTATGTGGCGCTTGCCCTCGTCATCGGCGCGAGCGTGGCGGCACCGCTCATTTTCGAGAAAATCGCGCAATGGATGGGCCTCGCCAAGCTGTTCGCCTTGCGGCCCATTATCGGTGATCGCGCCAGACCGGCTGCCGTCGAAGCCGCGCCGGTCGTTCTCGCGCCGTCTGGTGCACCTTCGGATCGTTAAAGCCTGCGTTCCGACGTGCCTTCCCGACGCGCCATCACTGTCCGGGTGCCTTCGCCGCGCCCGCCTTCGCCTTGACCGGCGGCGGGGCACTCGAGACGAAGGAGGTCAGCGGAATGCGCTGGCCACCGACCACGACGGTGCCGAACTTGTCGAGCTGGTTGGTGCCGCGCGTCTCGAAGCCGATGGCGGTGGCAAAGGTCAGGTCGGGCGTGGGGGCCGCAAGCTTGGCCAGATACCAGTTGCGCCGGATATCCTGCACGTAGAGCGTCGAATCATCCACTGCGCGCCAGTCGCGTATGCCGCCCATATTGGCGAAGGGGATCGAGGTCTCCTTGCCGATGGACTCCTCCGCGGCAACCGCTTGCGCAGTCGCGCGCACGCCGCCGGACATGACGAAGGCAGTGGTGGCCATCAGCGCGGCGAAGACGAAACGGGACTCGATTTTCATGGCACATACTCCGGTCGCGGCATGTCTGTTCCGCCCCACAGGCTGAGGCCTATATCATAGAGGCTGAAGCAGATGTGAACCAGCTGTTCAGGCTCGTGCTTTCAGCCGCGAAGGCGCGCCATGAAATGCCGGCGGCACAAGGCCACATAGCGCTCATTGCCGCCAATTGCGGTCTGCGCACCTTCGGCAACCGGGCGGCCCGCGTCATCTATACGCATGTTCATGGTGGCCTTGCGCCCGCATTCGCACACGCCCTTCAGCTCGACCAATATGTCGGCCAGACCCAGCAGCGCTGCCGATCCCTCGAAAAACGTGCCGGTAAAGTCTGTGCGCAGGCCATAGTTGATCACCGGGATGCCAAGCTCATCGCAGACGCGCGCGAGATCCAGCACCTGTGCCCGCGTGAGAAACTGCGCTTCGTCGACCAGCACGCAGGCCAGCGGCCCGGCATCGACGCGCGCGGCAATGGCGGCAAAAAGGTCCGTCTCCGCATCGAACATGTTCGCATCCGCGCACAGGCCGATGCGCGAACTGATCTGCCCCGGCCCGGCGCGATCGTCCAGCGCCGCTGTCCACAGCGTCGTCGACATGCCGCGCTCGCGATAATTGAAGTCCGCCTGCAGCAGCGTGGTCGATTTCCCGGCGTTCATCGAGGCATAATAGAAATAGAGCTTGGCCATGGGATGACGAATAGCGCGTCGTTCCCGGAAGACCAGTCCTCTCGCTCCGTCCCGCCGCGGGACAGCCAACGGCGCGTCATCGAAGAGTCACGGCTGCGTCATCAGACCGACTTTACCTTCAGCGAAAGGCAGTTGGTTAGCGCGGGGCTAACTGTGGGGAGCAGATCAATGAAATTCAGGACTTACACGCTGGGCGTCGCTGCGGCCGCCCTTCTGGCGACACTCTCGGCCACGGGCGCAAATGCGACCATCCTGGTCGACCAGAACGCCGCCAACGTATATGGCGACTACAAGGTCGGTAGCGCCGAGTGGACCGGCTGGCTCGACTTCACCAATGCCCTTGCCGCGCAGTCGGGCGGCTATGCGATTGGCAGCGTTGCCAATGCCACAAGCGTCGCTGCCGCCGATGCCATCCTGATCGTCGCACGCAGCAATTACGGACCGAGCACGACGCTGACGGCACAGGAAAAGAGCAATCTGACGGCATTCCTCGCCACCGGCGGCCGCGTGGTCATTGTCGGCGACGCAGCCGACAACCTGTATAGTGACTGGACCAACAGCGTCGTCAATTTCGCCAGCGCCGGAGCGGCGAGCGTCGCCACCTATAGCGGCGCGGCAACCGCCATTGCGGGTAGCGAACTGACCGATGGCGTCGGCAGCGTAAACTTGCAGGGCGCGGGCGTCGTGACCGGCGGCACCGGCACCGCGTTGTTCAACAAGAACTGGGCGACGCTATGGGGCGACAACCTGCTGACGGTGCTCGACGTGAATGCGCTCACCCGTTTTCCGGCGCCCGCCTTCCGCGACAATGTCGCAGACTGGCTCGGCGCGTCGCAGCCCACTGCGGCTGTGCCTGAGCCGGCAAGCTGGGCGATGATGATTGCAGGTTTCGCGGTCATCGGCTCCGGCATGCGCCGGCAGGCCAAGGCCAAGGCAGGCATCCGCTTCGCCTGATCCAAACTGAATTTCCGTGAGCGACCGTCGCGCATCCTGCGCGGCGGCCGTTTGACTGTCGGATTAAGACTCTTCGCCGTCCGGCTTTTGCTCGCCCAGGTCCCGCGCCACCTTGGGATCGCGCAGCAGCGTGGCGATATGGCTGCCCTCATCGAAGCTCTCGTCGCCGACGAACTTCAGTTTGGCAGCGAATTTGATCTTGATGCGCCGGGCCACTTCGCGCTGCAAATAAGCGGTGTTCGTGCGCAGCGCCTTGAGCACTGCCTCCTCATCCCGACCCAATAGCGGCTTGATGAAGATGGTGGCGTGGCGCAGGTCCGGCGACATGCGCACTTCCGTCACGCTCACGACATGGCTGGCGAGCGTTTCATCATGCACGTCGCCGCGCTGGAGTATCTCCGCAATGACGTGACGCACGGCTTCGCCCACGCGCAGCGAGCGAACGGCGGAGGCAGCGGTCTCAGTCTTGGCCATTGGCCCCATCCTCTTGTGGTTCTTCGGTCAAGAAGCGCAGGAAATCGGGATGGAAATCCCGCACCCGCGCTTCATCAAAGCTGCGCAATATAGGCGTGGGTGAACCCAATATCAGTCAAGCCCTGACTGAACCGCCAACAACGCCGCCCGCACTTGCCAAACGGCGCGAAGCCCCGGTTTCCGCCGGAGCCTCGCAACCTTGTTACAGCGTGCGCACGCGCTCTTCGACTTCGAACAGCTCGAGCGTATCGCCGACCTTGATGTCGTTCGTGTCCTCGAGCATCGCGCCGCATTCCGTGCCTGCGCGCACTTCGGACACATCTTCCTTGAAGCGGCGAAGCGAAGCGATGACCGTCTTCGAGACAATGACGTCGGAGCGCGTAAGGCGCGCATTGATGCCCTTGCGGATGACGCCTTCCTGCACGAGCAGGCCAGCAGCCTTGTCCTTCTTGCCGGCCGGGAAGACCTGCAACACTTCGGCACGGCCAACGATCGTCTCGATCCGCTCTGGCGCGAGCTGACCGGCCATTTCGTTGCGCACTTCCTCAATGAGATCGTAGATCACATCATAATAGCGCAGCGAAACCTTGTCGCGCCGCGCCAGCGCCTGCGCCTTGGTATTGGGACGCACGTTGAAGCCGATGAGCGGCGCACGGCTTGCAGCGGCCAGTGTCACGTCGCTCTCGGTGATCGCGCCGGCACCGGAGTGCAGCACGCGGACCTTGATCTCGTCGGTCGAGATGCGGTTGAGCGAGTTGACGATGGCTTCGACAGAACCCTGCGCATCCGCCTTCACGACGACCGGATATTCGATCACCTGGGCATTGAGCGCCGAGAACAGATGCTCGAAATTGGCCGGTGCGGAAGTGGTGCGCTTGCGCAATGCAGTTTCCGAGCGATAGGCCGCGACTTCGCGAGCGCGTGCCTCATTCTCGACAACCGAGAGCTGATCGCCCGCCAGCGGAACGCCGGAGAGACCCAGCACTTCGACCGGTGTCGAAGGTCCGGCGGTCTTGACCTGCTGGCCCTTGTCGTTGGTCATCGCGCGGACCTTGCCGCTCTGCTCGCCGACGACGAAGATGTCGCCGACCTTGAGCGTGCCGCGACCCACGAGGATGGTTGCGACGGCGCCCCTGCCCTTGTCGAGCTGAGCCTCGATCACCGTGCCTTCGGCCGGGCGATCGGGGTTGGCGCGCAGTTCGAGCAGTTCGGCCTGGAGCAGGATCTTCTCGATGAGATCGTCAAGGCCGATCTTCTTGAGCGCGGAGACTTCCACGTCCTGCGTCTCGCCGCCCATTTCCTCGACCTGGATGTCATGCTCGAGCAGGCGCTCGCGCACCTTCTGGGCATTGGCCTCATGCTTGTCGATCTTGTTGATCGCGACGATCATGGGCACGCCAGCAGCCTTGGTGTGATTAATGGCCTCGATGGTCTGCGGCATGAGCCCGTCATCTGCGGCCACGACGAGCACGACAATGTCGGTCGCGTTGGCGCCGCGTGCACGCATCTCGGTAAAGGCTTCATGGCCCGGCGTATCGAGGAAGGTGACGATCTCGCCGCCCTTGGTCGTTACCTGATAGGCGCCGATATGCTGCGTGATGCCGCCCGCTTCGCCCGCGACCACATCGGTCCCGCGCAGAGCATCGAGCAGGCTGGTCTTGCCATGATCGACATGGCCCATGATGGTGACGACCGGCGGACGCGCCTTGAGCGTCTCGCTCGCATCGACATCGGAATCGGTATCAATCTCGACGTCCGCATCGGAGACGCGCGTGATGCGGTGGCCGAACTCTTCGACCAGCAGCTCGGCGGTATCCTGATCGATCACGTCGTTCATCGTGACCGGCGTGCCCATCTTGAACAGCGCCTTCACGAGGTCGCCGCCCTTTTCGGCCATGCGGTTGGCGAGCTCGCCGACCGTGATGGCTTCCGGCACGACAACATCGCGCGACTGCTTCTCGCGGTGGACGGGGCCACCATTATGCGTGCGGCGATATTCCTTCTCGCGAGCGCGGCGCAGGGCCGCAAGCGAGCGAGCGCGTGCACTGTCGTCGTCGGACAAGGCGCGCGTGACGGTGAGCTTGCCGGACTGGCGGCGATCGTCGACGGCACCGCGCTTGGGGCGATCCGGCTTGGCGGGTTCAGGGCGCTTGGGCGCTGCAACCGGCGTGAACCGGCGCGGCTGCGGACGATCGTCGCCCGTAGCGGTCGTGGCGGCGGCGGCCGGAGCTTCGGTGCCCGCAGCAGCGGCTGCCGGAGCGGCAGGTGCAGCGGCTGGCGCGGCGACCGGCGGCGCAGCGGCGATCTCTTCGCGCTGGCGCTGAGCCTCTTCCTCGGCGCGGCGATTATCTTCCGCGCGACGCTTTTCTTCCTCGCTTGCAGCGATGCGGCTGGCCTCCTCGCGGCGGCGCGCCTCTTCCTGCATGTTCATGCGGTCTTCTTCGGCCTCGCGCAGCAGCTTCGCCTGAAGCTCCTGGCGGCTCATCAGGCTGTTATTCGCTGACTGGCGCTGCGGCGGGGGCGGCGGAGCGACCGGGCGCGGCGGCGCGACGGCGACCGGGGCTGGCGCGGGCGGCGGCGGCGGGGCGGCTACCACTTCGGGTTCGGGCGCGCGGACAGGCTCAGCCTCGCCGGGCTTGCCGATGATGCGACGGCGCTTAACCTCAACCACGACCGTGTTCTTGCGGCCATGGCTGAAGCTCTGCTGCACCTGACCAGCCTCGACCGTGCGCTTGATACCAAGCGGCTTGCGGCCCAGAACTGGTTTGTCTTCCCTATTGTCACTCATCGACGCAACCAAACCCTTCAATCATCATTGGACGAACCAGCCGCCGCAACGCTTGCGGCAGCGAGTCTTCGTCATTCTTCGGCCCGCTGAGGCCCCTCATCCAAATGTTCGTGCCCGCCCGGGGCCTCGGCAGAGCCGAGGATCGGCGCGGGGTTAGCGCATCCCAGATAGCTTTGCCAGCGCGCCAGCAGCGCGTTCAAGCGCTTGGCTGCACCGGCATTGGTCACCGCGACATGGACGACGTTGTTGCGTCCCAATGCCACAGATAGGGCGTCCCGGTCCACCGGCAAGGTTGTGCCCCCGAAGGTCTCGCCCTCGCGCCCTTCGCCTACGCGCCATGCCTGATCCAGCTTGCGCGAGCCATCGCTGCCGGCGTCGGCAGCATGGAGCAACATGCGGACTGAGCCGCGGCGCGCGGCATTATCGATCTTCTCAAAGCCGGTACTGAGATTGGAAGACTTTGCCTCCAGCCCCAGCCGGGCCAGCGCATCCGAGCGCAGTTCGGTCTCGATCCGTTCGGCCAGGTCATCCGGAATCTTGAAAGTTTCGCCCTTGAACGCCCGTCCGAGCGCGCCCTTGAGGCGACCCTTGCGTACGGCCGTTTCCAGCTCGGTCCGCCCGACGCCGACCCACGCGCCTCGGCCCGGCGCCTTGGCGCGGACATCCGGCAGCACATCGCCGTCCGGCGAGATCGCCAGCCGGATGAGATGCGCGGGATCGGCCCGTTCGCCCGACAGGATGCAGCGACGCTCGCTCATGCGGACACCTCCAGAGTTTCTGCAAATGCAGAAATCCAGGGCGCAGCCGGGCAAGCTTGCGCGATGGCGCCCTCGACACCCGCTTTCGCAGGCGCACGGGCGCGCAGAGGGCTTTGGAGCCTTAGGCGCTCATTGGGAGGGTATCGCAGCATTGGCGACCTCCCTTGATGTGAGAAAGCGTGCGACCATCAGGCGGTTTCCTCGTCGGCAAACCAGTGCGCGCGCGCAGCCATGATGATTTCGTTGCCCTGCTCTTCGGTCAGCGCATATTCGGCGAGCACGCCACCCTTTTCCTCTGCCTGATCGCGGCGGCGGCGGGGGTCATTGCGCTTCTTCTGGACCAGTTCGTCGGTGGCGAGATCGGCCAGATCGTCGAGCGTCTTGATGCCCGCCTTGCCGAGCGTGACCAGCATCGCTTCGTTCAGATGCGGCAGTTCGGCCAGTGCATCCTCGACGCCCAGACCGCGACGCTCTTCGCGTGCTGCGGCCTCGCGGCGCTCCAGCGCCTCGGTGGCGCGGTTCTGCAGCTCGGCGGCGAGATCGTCGTCAAAGCCTTCGATCGAAGCCAGCTCGTCAATGCCCACATAGGCGACTTCTTCCAGCTCGGTGAAGCCTTCGGCCACCAGCAGCTGCGAGAGCGTCTCGTCAACGTCCAGCTCGTTCTGGAACAGCTCGGAGCGCTGCACGAACTCGCGCTGGCGCTTCTCGCTCGCGTCCGCTTCGGTCATGATGTCGATGGCCTTGCCGGTCAGCTGGCTGGCGAGGCGGACATTCTGGCCGCGACGGCCGATGGCGAGAGAAAGCTGATCGTCAGGGACAACCACTTCGATGCGCTCTTCGTCCTCATCGATGACGACGCGGCTGACGGTAGCGGGCTGAAGCGCGTTGACCACGAAGGTCGCCGTGTCTTCGCTCCAAGGAATGATGTCGATCTTCTCGCCCTGCATTTCCTGAACGACGGCCTGAACGCGGCTGCCCTTCATGCCGACGCATGCGCCGACCGGATCGATGCTGGAATCGCGGCTGATGACGCCGATCTTGGCACGGCTCCCCGGATCGCGAGCGGCGGCCATGATGGTGATGATGCCGTCATAGATTTCGGGCACTTCCTGCGCGAACAGCTTCTTCATGAAGTCGGGATGTGCGCGGCTGAGGAAGATCTGCGGACCACGGTTCTCGCGACGCACATTCAGGATCAGCGCACGGACGCGATCGCCGACGCGAACGACTTCGCGCGGGATCTGCTGGTCGCGGCGGATGACGCCCTCGGCGCGGCCGAGATTGACGACCACATGGCCGAACTCGACCGACTTGACGACGCCGGTGATGATCTCGCCGACGCGGTCCTTGAACTCCTCGTGCTGGCGCTCGCGCTCTGCGTCGCGCACCTTCTGGAAGATGACCTGCTTGGCGCTCTGCGCATCAATGCGACCCAGATCGATCGCGGGCAGCGGATCGACGATGAAGTCGCCCAGCGCGGCACCCGGCTGAAGCTTCTGGCCAGCCTTGAGATCGACCTGCTTGAAATAGTCCTCGACCGTCTCGACCACTTCGACGACGCGCCACAAACGAAGGTCGCCGGTCTCCGGATCGAGCTTCGCACGGATGTCGTTTTCAGCACCGTAACGCGAGCGCGCCGAACGCTGGATCGCGTCTTCCATCGCCTCGATGACGATCGCCTTGTCGATCATCTTCTCGCTGGCCACCGAGTTGGCGATGGCGATCAGTTCGGCCTTGTTGGCGGAGATGGCGTTGGCCATGGGTCAGTCTTCCGTTTCTGGCGTTTCTAAGGTTTCGATCTCGTCGGCGCCCTCGGTGGAGAGCGGGACTGTAGCACGAATGAGGGCGTCGGTCAGCACGAGCTTGGCGCTCTGGACGTTCGAATATTCGACTTCGAGGCGACCGGATTTGGGATCGTCGAGCAGGATGGAGTCGCCCTCCAGCCCTGCGATAATCGCCTTGAGCTGCTTGCGACCGCCCATGGATGCGATCAGATTGACCCGCGCTTCGTGACCCGTCCAGTCGGTGAAGTCCTTGAGGCGCGTCAGCGGCCGGTCAATGCCGGGCGACGAAACTTCGAGGCGATAGGCGGTATCGATCGGATCGCGACCGGCAGCTTCCAGAGCGTCCAGCACCTCGGAGATACGGCGCGAAAGCGCAGCGCAATCATCGATGTTCAGCTGGCGCGTCTCGGGGCGCTCGGCCATGATCTGGAGCGTGAGATCGTCACCGCCACCGTTCAGCTTGACGCGCACGAGGTCGAAGCCGAGGGCACGGGCCTCCGGCTCAATCAGGGCTGTCAATGCGGCGATGTCCGCCATTCATGCTCCAACGTTAGAAAATCATGCAGCTTCGGCGCCGAAGCCTGGCGGCCCGGCCCTAACGTCTGGCGATGTCAGGAAAGCAATCGCGATATAGGTGGAGTCGGTAAATAAGGCAAGGGTGCGCAGGAGCCGTTCGCAAATGCATTTCGCGCCGCATGCAGACGGGAACTTTCGCACCGATTACGTCGATCGGGCACGTCGTCCCTCTTGCCCCAGCCCCGGCGCACGCTATCGTCGCGCCGACAAGTTTCAGGAGAGAGCCCGCCATGTCTTCCCGTCCATTCGGCCTTGCCGTCATTGCCACGTTGATGGCCTGTTCCAGTCAGCCCTCGCAGAGCCAGCCGCCCGGCGCGCCTGCCGCCCCCACCATTCCGGATAGCCCACGCCCGTTCAAGATTGCGGAAGTCGCCAGCTTCGACAGCCCGTGGTCCATGGCCTTCCTGCCCAACGGCAAGATCCTGGTGACGCAGAAGATGGGCGCAATCGTCCTGTTCGATCCCAAGGACGGCAGCAAAAAGATTCTTACCGGCACGCCTGCTGTGGTCAGCGCAGGGCAAGGCGCAATGATGGACATCGTCCTCGCGCCCGATTTCGCAAAGACCAACAAGATCTATTTCAGCTTCGCCGAGGCCGGCGAGGGCAAGACCAATGGCGTTGCGCTGGCAACGGCCACGCTGGATCAGACCGGCGGCACACTCAAGGACGTGAAGGTCATCTTCCGCGCGAGCCCGTATATCGAGGCGATGGCGCACTGGTCGGGCCGAATCGCCTTCTCGCCGGACAATAAATATCTGTTCTTCACCAACGGCGAGCGCGCCAAGGCCGATCCTGCCCAGGATCCGAAGGTCACGCTGGGCAAGGTGCTGCGCCTCAATCTCGACGGCACGCCCGCAGCGGGCAATCCGCTCGCCGCCAAGGGCTTCCACCCTGCAATCTGGTCCTATGGCCACCGCAATCTCACCGGCATCGCCTTCGACAAGGACGGGCGCCTGTGGGAAACAGAAATGGGGCCGCTGGGCGGCGACGAGGTCAATCTGGTCAAGCCGGGCGTCAACTATGGTTGGCCCAAGGCGTCCAACGGCAGCAATTATGATCGCAGCGACATTCCCGATCACAAGGCTGGCGACGGCTATGAGCCACCCAAGGTGTTCTGGAACCCGTCGCTCGCGCCCGCGAGCATGGCCTATTATAATGCGAGCCTGTTTCCGACCTGGAAGAACTCGCTGTTCGTGACGGGTATGTCCGGCATGGCGCTGACGCGCATCGCGCTCAATGGCGAGAATGCCACGAAGGCCGACCACTGGAACATGGGCATCCGCCTCCGCAGCGCCCGCGTGGGGCCGGATGGCGCGCTGTGGCTGCTGCAGGATGGCCCGAACGGGAAGATGCTACGGCTCATTCCGGGCTAAAGCCCAGCCTCATAGACGACCGGCCATCGCTCCAATCAGGGCGCGATAGCCGGTCCGACTCTCAGCCTCAGCCCGCGGGAGGTGTTTGCAGCTTGGCCAGCTCGACCTGCACCTGCTTCTGGAATTCCGCGTCACCGCTCTGCAGCTTGGTTGCGAGTTCATTGAAACGCGCAGCCTCGAGGCCACTGGCCTGCACCTTGGCGGCCATCGCCTTCTGCTTGTCAGCATCCGACAACGCAGTGTCCTTCTGGATCTCGCTGACGGCCAACAGCGCGCTGGCAAACTTGCCGATTTCGGCGTCAGACGTGGCCGTTGCTGGCGCCGGAGTCGCGGCGGGCGCAGGCTCTTGAGCCATCGCCGACGTAGCGGTGAAACCGGCCAAACCAGCCAGGATAAGCATGTTCAAAGACTTCATTGACGACATTCCCTTCCTCTTGTTCATCTCACGTGAACGCCCCAGCTTCGGATGGGGAGCCAATGTTTCAACATGTTAATGGTCAGGCCGTGGCAGATGCGGGATGAATGGCGTCATGACGTCCACGACCACAAATGTTGACGCGTTTGCGCTGACCGGCCGCTATGATCCCCGCGAGGACGTATTGGGACAGGAGAGCGCGTAACGATGTCGGGACTGGTCAAAGGCAAGTGGGTCGAGACGGCACCCGCCGCCGAGGAAATCAAGGACGGCAAGTTCGTCCGGATGGAAAGCGGCTTTCGCGACGTGATTTCGCCCGACCCAACGGCCCAGTTTCCGGCCGAAGCCGGGCGCTATCATCTGTGGGTCGCCTATGGTTGCCCGTGGGCATCCCGCACGCTCGCCTATCGGGTGCTCAAAGGGCTGGAGGATGTCATCTCCTTCTCCGCTGCGACCAGCGCCTTCATGTCGCAAGGCTGGATGTTCGCCGAAGGGCCGGACGGGCCGGAACCGGACGGCTATCCCCTCCACCGGCTCTACAGCGCGGCCGTGCCGGACTATACCGGCAAGGCAACGGTGCCCGTGCTGTGGGACAAGAAGGCCCGGCGAATCGTGAACAACGAATCGTCGGAGATCATCCGCATCCTGAACAGCGCGTTCGATCATATCACCGGCAATCGGCTGGACCTGTATCCAGAGGGCCTGCGCACCGAGATCGACCGCTGGAACGCGCTCATCTACCCGGCAGTCAATAATGGCGTCTATCGCGCGGGCTTCGCGACCACCCAGGAGGCCTATGAGGAGGCCGTAACGGTCCTGTTCGACACGCTCGACCAGATCGACGCGCATCTCGCCACTCATCGCTATCTGGCGGGCGAGCATCTCACCGAGGCCGACTGGCGGCTGTTCACAACGCTCGTGCGCTTCGACGTGGCTTATTATGGCGCGTTCAATTGCAACCTGCGGCGTATCGCGGATTATCCGGCGCTATCCGGCTATCTGCGCGAACTCTACCAATGGCCGGGCATCGCTTCGACCGTGCGGCTCGATGACATCAAGCACGGCTATTACAGCCTGCGCAACGTCACGCTGCGCGGCATTGTCCCCGTAGGCCCGAGCGTCGATCTTGCATCACCTCCCGGCCGCGATCATCTGCCGGGCAAGGGCATCTGGACGCGCGAAACCTAACAAGCCCGGCATCGGTGCCAATCTGGCGCGGCAGCGGAAAACGGGGCTGGAACTTTGTGCTGTGTGGAGGTGTTTCAATAACATGGCCGTCAGTCGCACCGAAATTCCGGCCCTAGTCTATATGCGCGAGCAATGGTTCAGGTTGGTGCGCTCGCGCATCGCGACGCGCATATTGGCTGGCGTCGCAATCGCCGCGCTGCTCCTCATCCTCATCATCGGCGCCTTCCCCGTCAGTCTGGCACGGGGCTGGGTTGCAGAGCGTCTGTCGGCCCGTCTGGACTCGCGGGTCCGCATCGGCTCGCTCACGCGCGATTCCTTCTTTTCCTTCTCTCCGACAATCACGATCCACGATCTGCGCGTTCCCCAGCCGTCATGGGCAGGCACAGGAGACATGGCCCGCGCGCAGGAAATACAGCTGCGAGTCTCCGTCTTGCCGATCCTGCTGGGCCGCGGCCCCCAGCCTGAAGCGATACAGGCGCGGGATCTCTCGCTGGCGCTCGTGCGCGACAAATCCGGCCGTTCGAACTGGGGCTCCAAAAAGAAGAGCGGCAGCGGAGGGCGCAGCCTCGACCTCACCGATCTCAGCATCACGCGCGCCAGCTTCACCTTGCGCGACGAGCGGCGGCATCTGGCCGTGGCAGGAACGATCGAGGCTGAAGCGGCCAAGGGCCTCACGGCACAGGCGCAGGGCCGCTTCCACGAAGCACCAGTGACCCTGTCGCTTCGGGGTGAGCCAATTGCGGATCGATCCCCAACGGCGCCTTATCCTTTCCAGTTGCGCATTGCGTCGCCCCTGCTCCAGTTCGACGCACGCGGCCGAACAATAGGCGCGCTGAACACCAGCGACATGACGCTCGCGATCTCGGCGCAGGCCCCATCCCTCAAATATCTGGACGACATCATTGAGGCGGGCCTGTTCGGCACCCAGCCGATCAATCTGCGTGCGGATGTGCGACACAAGGGCCGCGATTGGTTCGTCGATCGGCTGCAGGGCAGCGTGGGCCGCTCGCGCCTCACCGGTCAGGCGACCATCCTCAAGCGCGCGGAGCGATCCAAGATCGACGCCACGGTCGCATTTAGCCAACTGGATTTCGATGATCTTGCGGACGAGGCGGGGCAGGCCGCACAAGCCGCGCTCAGGGCGCGCATGGGCGACCGCGTCCTGCCCAATACGCGCATCAATCTCTCCAAAGTCGGGCCGACCGATGGCGTGATCCGCCTTTCCGCCGCCCAGCTGCTGTTCAAGACGCCGTCCGTATTCCGCTCCCTTCGCGGCAACATCCGGCTGGATGGGAAAGTGCTGCGGATCGACGATATAGAGGCGACGATGACCAACGGCCGAATGACCGGGCGGTTGCTGGTCGATCATCGTAGCGGCGCTTCACCGCGCCTCGATGTCGATCTTCAGGTACGCGAGGGCAGGCTCGGCACTCTGCTCGGCATGAGCGACCGGATCGACGCCCCATGGGGCGCACGCATCGCCCTTTCGGGCCGTGGGGATACGATCAGGGCGGCGCTGGCAAAGGCCGATGGGCAAGTCGGCTTCGTCGCGGGCGATGGGCACGTCTCGCGCATTATCGCGGCGGTCCTGGCTCAGGACATGGGCAAGGCCATCGGCGCTGCGCTTGGAAATGGCAATGAGGCCGTGCCTCTGCGCTGCGTGGCGCTGGGTTTCGAAGCGCGCGCCGGCACATTGACCGCCCGGCCCTTCCTCATCGAAACCGCTGTGTCGCGCACGCGCGGCGAAGGGACGATCAGCCTCGATAGCGAGCGTATCGCGCTCACCCTTGGCGGCGCAGCGCGCGATCCGACCGGACTGCCCATGGTCGACCCGATCCGGATCGGCGGGACATTATCGACGCCATCGCTCGAACTCACGCCGGTCGGAGGCGGCAAGGGCATATCCGGGATCTTGGGCGCAGTGGTCAAATCGATCGGTGGCGCGCTGGGGCTCAACCAGAAGACGGGACCGGATATTGGCGCGCGAGGCCCGCTGGACTGCAAAGCGATTTCCGAACGGCTACTCACAGTGGCGCTACCAGCGCCGCGTTGACGTCGCGGGCTATTCGGGCTGCTTCGCCAGCGTGCGCGGCGACCTGGCATTGTCCAGGGCTTTAGCAAGCATGGCCTGATCGAACGGCTTGTTGAGTTTCGTCATCCGCAAAGGCGCGTTGTCCGGCAGATCGCCATAGCCCGTCGCCAAAATGACGGGTATTTCGGGCCGGTCCAAAGCGACACGTTCGGCCAGTTGGGTGCCCATCATATTGGGCATGGCCTGATCGGTAATGATCAGGTCAATTTCGGGATGAGCCTGCAATATCTCGAGTGCCGTTTCCCCCGAATAAGCCTCGAATACCTTGTGCCCCAGATCTTCCAGCATGGTCGCGGTATTCATGAGGATGAGACCGTCATCGTCCACGGCCAATATCGTCATCTTGTCGCCCGCTCCTACAGCGGGAGCCAGCGATGCCGGAGCGGGCTTCGTGATCGGATTGCGGTCAGTCGCCGGCAACCATAGCTCGGCCTTGGTGCCTTCCTGCAGGGCACTGCGCAGGATGAATGTCCCCTTGAGCTGCCGGGCCAGCCCATGAATCATGGAAAGGCCCAGACCGGTCCCCTTGCCGACGCCCTTGGTCGTGAAGAACGGATCGGTCGCCCGCAGGAGCGTGTCATCATCCATACCGATACCGGCATCAATGACGCTGAGCATGACATAATGCCCGGCCGCCAGATCGGTTATTTCGCCTGCCGCCACCGTGCGTTCTTCGGCCGCGACATGGATGACGCCGCCATCCGGCATGGCGTCCCGCGCATTTACCGACAGGTTCAGCAGCGCCATTTCGAGCTGATTGGAGTCCGCGAACACCGGCGGGAGCGCATCTGGAAAGCCAAGTTCAATTGGCCATGCCGGGCCAAGCGTGCGCTCGATCAGATCAGCAATACCTTTAACGAGAGCCGCAATGTCGACGGGCTCCGGCGTGAGATCCTGCCGACGGGCAAAGGCAAGCATACGCTGCGTCAGGGCGGCGCCCCGCGTCGCGCCCTGCTGCGCATTGCGGATAAGCCTGACCGTATCGGGGTCCGAGGGGATGCGCTTCTCCAGCAGGGCGAGGCTGCTTGAAATCGCCATGAGCAGATTATTGAAATCATGCGCGATGCCACCGGTCAGTTGACCGATGGCTTCCATCTTGTACGCTTGGCGCAACGTATCCTCGGCCTTTTGCCGGATTGCCACTTCCTGTTCGACGCGATGTTCAAGCGTGTCGTTCAGCTCGCGAAGGACAGCTTCCTGCTGTTTGGCCGCCGTCACATCATAGATGACACCGATCAGGCGATAGCCGGATCCTTCGCGGACAATCTCGCCGCGACGCGCGATCCAGCGCTCCGAGCCGTTGTCCGCGCGCGTGATCTGAAAAACTGCGTCCAGTTCGGTGGGGACATTGCCCCCGCGTGGCTCTGGAATCAGAGGCTGCTCGTTCTCCGCAACAATCGAATTGATCGTCTGCACCGGCAGGACCTGTGCGGGATGAAGACCGAGCAGACGGCAGAATTCTTCGGACACGGTGACGGTCGCATAGCCGTCGATATATTCGAACGTGCCGATGCCGCCGGCTGTCTGGGCGACGCGCAGCCGCTCCTCGGTTCTTTTGCGCTCTGTGACGTCAACGAACAGTCCAGTGAAGCGGACCGGATTGTCCTGCTGGTCGAAATGACTCTGGCCGCGACCATGCATCCACAGGACGGAGCCATCGGGCGTAATGACCCGGAACTCCTTCGAAAAAAGTTCAGCGCCGGCAACGATCCCGGCAACAGCGATCCGGATGCGCGGGCGATCTGCGGGGTGAATGGCCTTGAAGAATGTGCCGGATGGCAGGCCTTCAAGCGCTTCGGCCGGATCGAGACCATAGAGTTTTGCAAACCGCGCGTCGACATGCAGGCTATCTTGAACAATGTCCCAGACCCAAGCGCCGCTGGCTCCTGCGGCGGCCAAGGTGAGCGGTGTGTGTTCAAACATGCTTGTACCCGCTCAGAGGTCTTCGCCCACGACGCGCTCGATGAACTCGTCCAGAAGCTCCTTGAGCGTCTCAAGCGAGGGAATGTCGAGAATCATGGCGATATAGCCGCGGATATCGAGGTTGCGGACGGCAAAATCGATATAGAGAAACAGCACGAGCCCCTCGGATGTCGCCGTGACTTCAAACAGACTGGCGCCTGACCCGCGCAGCACTTCCGGAAGCGTCATGGTCAGCGACCGCTTGAGCATGTTCGCCATGGTGGCAAGGCAGGAGTTCAGGATGATATTGCCGGTTTCGGCGAGCGCCTCATGCTCCATGTCGATCACTTCCTGAACGGTGAAATTGCCGCCGACGACGGCGCGCACCAGTTCAAGGCTGTTCGTTTCGGGGAAGATGAGGAGCGCCCGGCCGGAAAAGGGTCCGGTGAAATCCTGACGGACTGCGATCAGATCGGTAACTTCCCGCTCGCTGATCAGCCGGGCTGCGCGTCGCTGGCTGACCACTTCAATCGACGGCACAGACAGCAGCACCTGATCGTTGATCATCTTGCGCAGGCTGGAGGCAGCACGGCTCACGCCGATGTTGACGATCTCGGTCAGGGCATCCCGCTCTAGGTCAGACAGTAGGACGCTATCGGGGATCACGCGCTTTTCGATCTGAGACGGAGCAATGCGCCGGACACAAAGCCCTCCAGAGCCTCGGACGTGACGGGCTTTGCCACGAACGTCGCACCGACCTCACGCGCGCGGGCGATAATTTCGTCCTGGATGTTCGCGGTAATGATAGCGATCGGCATATCCGGATATTTAACGCGCAACTCGCTTGCGAGTTCAAGCCCGTCCTTGTCCGCCATGTTGAAGTCGATCAACGCTATGTCCGGATCCTGGGTCTGCACGAGATCTAGGGCATCGGCAGCACTGCCCGCCTCAATCTTCGTCCATTCCGGCTGGAGCTCCCGCAGGGCCTTGCCAGCGACGATTCTGGCCAATTTGCTATCGTCGACGATCAACACGGTAATAGACATGCAAAACTCCGAAGGTGCCGCACAGTGCTGCGCGCAAGAACAATCAATTGCTAGAAAAAACCAACAGGATGTCGCTAATCTGGTTCAACTTTTTGCGAAAACCATTTCGCGCAGGAAGGGATCGGCCGGAGGGCCACGAAGGGTCGGCGCGACCGCCAGCAGCACCTGTAGCACAGCTGCGTGAAGGCGCTGCGTTTCCGTAATATCGACAGTCATAGCCGGATCGTCCTGCAAAGCCACAAGCAGCGCCTCGGCATCTTCGGCCGGGCAGCGCCCTTTCAAAAAGAGCGCGCCTTGCTCGATGGAAACCGTCATGAGGCAAGCTCCGGCAGGTCCAGCACGAGAAGAACGTCGCCATCGCCGAGCAGCGCCGATCCGATCACGCCCGGCACCGCGGCCAGCACTCCGCGCGGCGCCCGCACGACAGCATCGATACGCTCTCCAAAGCCATCGACGCGCAACGCGACCGGTTCTCCGGCCGATTGCGTGACGATGAGCTTGGCCCTGCTGCCCGGGCGCTCATCCTCGCCGAGCAGATGCGCCAGGCTCAGCACGGGGATCGTGCGGCCGCGCAAGACGCACGCGACGCCGAGACCGACCGGCATGAGCGCAGCCTGATCAATACGCGCCGTCTCCACGATCTGGTCAAGTGCCACGCCATAGCTGTTTCCACCTACATTCACGGTCAGGAGCCTCGTCGTGAGGGAATTGACCGGCAACCGTATGCGGAAGGTCGAGCCTTGCCCAAGGCTGCTGGCGACGTCGATCGACCCGCGCAGTTGCTGCACGACGTACTGCAC
>Ga0247738_10000120_pt1 | contig 36344 bp, 27 predicted proteins | sample UWRJL013104B2_FD_180936 | JGI IMG/M metagenome (GOLD analysis project Ga0247738, IMG submission 180936) | Plant litter microbial communities from Arlington Agricultural Research Station in Wisconsin, United States - UWRJ-L013-104B-2 | ecosystem: Environmental > Terrestrial > Plant litter >...
TCTGAAATTGACGGTGTTGTTTCTTTTGGAAAAATCAAAAGAGGTAACCGTGAAATTGTTATCGAATCTAAATTTGGTGAGATTAAAAAGTATTTAGTTAAACTTTCTAGTCAAATCTTAGTTCAGGAAAATGACTTCGTAAGAGCGGGAGTGCCATTGTCTGACGGTGCAATTACACCAGATGACATCTTAAGAATTCAAGGGCCGGCTGCTGTTCAACAGTATTTGGTAAATGAAATTCAAGAGGTATACCGTTTACAAGGGGTGAAAATTAACGATAAGCACTTTGAGGTAGTTATTCGTCAAATGATGCGTAAGGTAAGAGTTCAGGATCCGGGAGACACATTGTTCTTAGAAGATCAATTAATTCATACTAAAGATTTCATCGTTCAAAACGATAAATTATATGGTATGAAAGTAGTTGAAGACGCTGGAGATTCAGCTGTATTGAAACCAGGACAAATTATTTCTCCTCGTGATTTACGTGATGAAAATTCATTGTTGAAACGTACTGATAAAAATCTTGTTGTAGCAAGAGACGTAATTACTGCAACTGCAACACCAGTTTTACAAGGTATTACAAGAGCTTCGCTTCAAACTAAATCATTCATTTCTGCTGCTTCTTTCCAAGAAACAACAAAAGTACTTAACGAAGCTGCTGTAGCTGGTAAAGTAGATGATTTAGAAGGATTAAAAGAAAATGTAATTGTTGGACACAGAATTCCTGCAGGAACTGGTATGAGAGAATACGATAACACTATCGTAGGATCTAAAGACGATTACAATGAAATGATGGCCAATAAAGAAGAATATATTTATTAATTAGGAAACTATGAGTAATCCGAAACAACAACAAGAGCAAATTAATATCGAGTTAGATGAAACTATCGCAGAAGGAATTTATTCTAATCTTGCGATTATAAATCACTCATCATCAGAGTTTGTTTTAGATTTTGTGAGCATTATGCCGGGTATTCCTAAAGCCAAGGTAAAGTCAAGAATTGTCCTGACACCACAACATGCTAAAAGATTATTAAAAGCAATTGGTGAAAATATTCATCGTTTTGAAGTAGCTCACGGCGAGATCAAAGACACTGAACAAGCACCAATACCGCTTAATTTTGGTCCTGCGGGACAAGCATAATATAAAAGCCCCAGAAATGGGGCTTTTTTTTGTTAAAACTAAAATGTAGAATGCTGTAGTTTGCCTGATTTTTACTTCACTTTATCGACTAAATTTCCTGATGCAATTCTATTAGCTTACTTTAGATATTCTTAATAGAAATAGGAGATTTGATTTTTGAAATATAATGACTTAGTAAGGTTGATTTAATTCAGATTAAAAAAAAGCGCTAATATTTAAATTAGCGCTTTTTTTATTATTTTTTGAAGTGAAAATTAATCAAACTCTGAAGTAAAGAATAATTTTACAGTTGGATATTTATTTTGAGTCATTTGAATTGTAAAATCAGAATCTGCTAAAAATACCAATTGACCGTATTTATCATGTGCTAAGAATTTTTGTTTAATACGTTTAAATTCTTTAAACTCATCATTTTTAGCATCATCAGGTTTTACCCAACAAGCTTTATGTACCGGGAAGTTTTCATACGTACATTTTGCACCGTATTCATGCTCTAAACGATACTGAATTACCTCATATTGAAGTGCTCCAACGGTACCAATAACTTTACGATTGTTCATCTCTAAAGTAAACAACTGCGCAACACCTTCATCCATTAACTGATCAACCCCTTTGTCCAATTGCTTGGCTTTCATTGGGTCAGCATTATTAATGTATCTAAAGTGCTCTGGAGAAAAACTCGGAATTCCTTTAAAGCTCATGATTTCGCCTTCGGTTAAAGTATCTCCAATTTTAAAGTTTCCTGTATCATGTAAACCTACAATATCACCTGGGTATGAAATGTCTACAATTTCTTTTTTCTCAGCAAAGAAAGCATTTGGACTCGAAAATTTTAAATTTTTCTTTTGACGAACGTGGTAGTAAGGTTTATTTCTTTCAAAAGTTCCCGAAACAATTTTAATAAAAGCCAGACGGTCTCTGTGTTTTGGATCCATATTAGCATGGATTTTAAATACAAAACCTGTCATTTTTTCTTCTTTTGGATCAACCAAACGAGTTTCAGAATCTTTAGCCCTTGGAGAAGGAGCGATTGTAACGAAACAATCTAGCAATTCACGAACTCCAAAGTTATTTAATGCCGATCCAAAAAATACTGGCTGAATTTTTCCGTCTAAATAATCCTGACGCTCAAATTTTGGATAAACTTCATCGATTAATTCTAATTCTTCACGAAGTTTGTCAGCTGCTTTTTGACCAACAATTTTATCTAATTCAGGATTGTTTTGAACATCAGAGAAAGCGATCGTTTCTTCGATATTTTTACGACTGTCACCACTAAAAAGATTGATGTTTTCTTCCCATAAATTATAAATTCCCTGAAAATCATAACCCATTCCGATAGGAAAACTCAAAGGTGTAACTTTTAATCCCAATTTTTGTTCCACTTCGTCCATTAGGTCAAAAGCATCTTTTCCTTCACGGTCTAATTTATTGATGAAAACAATCATCGGAATGTTACGCATTCTACAAACGGCAACTAATTTCTCCGTTTGTTCCTCGACCCCTTTTGCAACGTCAATTACAACAATAACGCTATCAACAGCCGTTAAAGTTCTAAAAGTATCTTCGGCAAAATCCTTGTGCCCCGGAGTATCAAGAATGTTGATTTTTTTGTCTTTATAATTAAAAGCAAGTACAGATGTTGAAACCGAAATACCTCTTTGGCGTTCGATTTCCATAAAGTCACTAGTTGCTCCTTTTTTAATTTTATTATTTTTTACAGCACCAGCTTCCTGAATTGCCCCTCCAAACAACAATAATTTCTCAGTTAAAGTTGTTTTACCGGCATCGGGATGCGATATAATTCCAAATGTTCTTCTGCGTTGTATTTCTTTTAAAAAGCTCATATTTTGTATAAATAGGTTGCAAAAGTACTATTAATTACCGCTTAATAAAAATATTCACTTCTTAATTTGGGAAGTCTTTCTTTTAAAAAAAAAATAAGGCTGTTATTATAACAGCCTTACATTAGTCATTTTAAATTACTGATTAATTGACCAAACTGAATATCCTTTTGGAGGACATTGTATTTTTACCCATTTGTCTGCTTGCGTAGTTGGATACCAGGTTGAGTTTCCGGTAAAATCTTTAATTTGAGTATTTGTCCAATTAGTTTCAACCCATCTTTCTTGCCAGGATGATGAATTATTGATATAAACCACTAATCCCGGATTTCCATTATATCCATTTCTTCTGGCAACATATTCATCATTATCAGAATATAAAATAGAAGTTGTCCCTGTTGCTTTGTTATTATGAATCCAGATTAGATTGTTTAATTTGTTCTTATCCAGCCATTCCTCGTAATCTCTGTAGAAAATTGTTGGATATCCTTCATGCGTTAAAATATAAGAATATGCCAATAATTTATTCGAAATTTCATCCGTATCATGATTGGTTACAAAAGTTACCGCTTTGTATGGATTTCTTTTCCACATCATATCATCATTTAAAAGAGCCAGATTATTTCCGTCAAAAGCATCATTCATTTTGTAATAACAAGCAAAATCAAATACAGAACTATTTGCATTATTCGCCCAGTCATTTAATATATTTACATTAGAATCCCATAATTCACCTACAGAAAACCCGCCTACATTTGCATTCCAGTCCCTAACAACCCAAGAGCCAAAACCTTTAACGTAGTCAAATCTCCAACCGTCAAATTTCATTGTGTTTTTGTAATATTTACCAACTCCATCAGATCTCAGCCATAACCAATCTTTCACATTAGGAGCTGCGTGGCATAAGTCCGGAAATCCACCAAAACTTCCTTCATCATTATTGCCATAACTATTTTTATAAAAATCATTATAAGTACGTTTAAATTTTCCCGAAGCAACTCCGGTAAAATTTGTCCAGGTATTTGTTCCTGTAAAAGGATTGGCTTCTGATTGGCCACCGCTATTGTGATTGATTACGATATCAGCATATACTTTCATGTTTTCAGTATGTGCTTTTGTAATCAGGCTTACCAATTCGGTTTTAGAACCAAATCGGGTTTCGATAGTTCCATTTTGGTTATAATCTCCAAAATCAAAATAATCCGTTGGATCATACCCCATAGAAAATGCCCCATTTTGCGCTTTTGAGGCAGGAGGAAGCCATACAGATCCAATTCCGGCATTAGACCAGTCGGTTAATTTAGTGGTAACAGTATTCCACCAGTTTCCGCCCGCTGGAACATCCCAGTAAAAAGCCTGCATCATAACGCCTCCACCAGGATTATCAACATATTTGCCTGTTAGGGATGATTTGGTTTCTCCTGTACTAAAAGGTTTTCCGTCATGATGTGTTACATTGATGATTTTGAATTCTTTACTTGCTGTACTTGCGCCATTTTCTGATGTTTCATTGTCGGAACAAGCGCAAAGCAATGCAATAATTGCAGTAAAGCAATAAAATTTTACAAAAGGTTTTTTCATAATAATGATTTGGTTAAGGTTAGATTAATAAAGTTAATTGTATAGCTTATTTATGGTAAAAGTGAATTATTCTTAGTTTTACCACGTATAAAATATTAATTACTCATCTAAAGTATGTAAATTTTGTTGTGTTGTGAATTATAGGAAAATATTTATACCACGAAAACGTTGTAGTGTTGAAAACTTTTAGTTTTAGGTGTAAAAATTTTAACGAATTCCTTCATAAATAAAACACACAATTATATCGATATGAGCATTATTATTTAGAGATTGTATTTTGAAGTATATCTTCTGATAAACAACTTCTTATTAATTGAATTTACGAGCTATCCCATAATTTTTTGTTAATAGTATTGCTGATAGTTGTATTATGTAATTGAATTGTTATTTTTGTTCGTTATAAGTTAGAAGAAACTAGAAGTTAATTATTTAATGTTCAGAATAAATTTTTGAAAGAGAAATAAATGAATTGGTAGTTTAAATAAAGTCTAAAGCATTCAAATTAAATTTAAAATAATGTTATTAAAAAAAATTCAGCTAAAAACAATTGATTACAAATTTGGGTTAACAATATGTTTTTTACTTTTTTTCAACTCATTTATTTCAGCACAGGAAATTATTCCGGATGTTGTAGCAGAAAAACCAGTTGAAGCTCCTTCTGGACAGAAGCAAAAAATTGACGGTATTATTGCAACTGTTGGAGATTATATTGTTTTAGATTCTGATATTGATAAAGGATATTTAGAAATTACTAGTCAGGGAGGTTCTACAAAGGATATTACAAGATGCCAAATGCTTGGTAAACTTTTAGAGGATAAGTTATATGCGCATCAGGCTATTCAGGATAGTATTATTGTAAGCGATGCTGAAGTAAGAAGTATGATGGAAGAGCGTCTAAACTATATGATGCAGCAAGTTGGAGACATAAACAAGGTTGTAGCTTATTATAAGAAAAACTCTGTTGAAGAATTCAAAACTTACTTTGCTGATATCCTAAAAGAGCAAAAGTTAGCTTCTGAAATGCAGAAAAAGATTATTGATGCGGTTGAAATTACACCGGAAGAAGTTCGTAATTTCTTTAAAAAAATACCAAAAGAGGAATTGCCAACTTTTGGAGCAGAAATGGAAGTGGCACAAATCGTTGTAGAACCAAAAGTTTCAAAAGAAGACGAACAAAAGGTTATTGACAGATTAAATGGTATTAGAAAAGATGTATTAGATGGATCTAGTTTTGCTACCAAAGCAGTTTTATATTCACAAGATCCCGGATCATCTTCTAGCGGAGGTTTCTATAAAATGACAAGAAAAACTCCTTTCGTAAAAGAGTTTAAAGATGTTGCTTTTAGTTTGGCAGAAGGAGAAATTTCAGAACCATTTAAAACTAATTTTGGATATCACATTATTATGGTAGATAAAATAAAAGGGCAGGAAGTTGAATTACGTCATATTTTAATAGCGCCAACTGTTTCTGAAGATGCCTTGAAAGAAGCTAAAGAGAGAATTATAAACATTAGAAAAAAGATTGAAAGTAAAGAAATTTCTTTTGCTGATGCAGCCAGAACTGAATCTGATGAAAAAGAAACAAGAGCAAATGGTGGTACTTTAGTAAATCCTAATACACAAGACACCCGTTTTGAATTGACTAAAATGGATCCGACATTATACAGTCAGGTTTCAAATTTAAAAGATGCTGAAATTTCTCAGCCACTTTTAAACACAGATGAAAAAGGTAAAAAAACATATAAGTTAATCACCGTTACCAACAGAATAGAAGAGCATACAGCAGATTACGCTAAAGATTATACAAAGATTAAAGAATTAGCATTAAAAGAAAAACAAATCAGTGCCATTGCTAAATGGTTTGACGAAAAAATAAAAGATACCTATATTAAAATTATTGGAGAGTACAGAGATTGTACTTTTACAAACAATTGGTTGAAAAAATAATTTTTATTAAATAAATAAAAAGAGTTAGTTTTATGATTTCATAGTACTAACTCTTTTTAATTTTAAATACATTCATAAATGTCTGACGTAACAGCAATTCATAATTTAGTTCAAAAACGTAACGAATTAAAAACCGAAATAGCAAAAATAATTGTAGGGCAGGACGCCGTTGTAGATCAAATTTTACTTTGTATATTTTCGGGTGGACATGCTCTTTTGATAGGTGTGCCGGGATTAGCAAAAACATTATTAATAAATACTTTGTCTCAGGCATTAGGTTTAGATTTTAAAAGAATTCAATTTACACCGGATTTAATGCCATCTGATATTTTAGGAAGTGAAATTTTAGATGAAAACAGAAGGTTTAAATTTATAAAAGGACCCGTTTTTTCTAATATTATCCTGGCTGATGAGATTAATAGAACGCCGCCAAAAACGCAAGCAGCTTTGCTTGAAGCGATGCAGGAACGTTCTGTTACAATTGCTGGTGAAAATCATAAATTAGATTTGCCTTATTTTGTATTAGCAACTCAAAACCCAATTGAACAAGAAGGAACTTATCCGTTGCCGGAAGCCCAGTTAGACCGTTTTATGTTTGCTATAAAATTAGAATATCCTAGTTTTGAAGAAGAAGTACAAGTCGTAAAACGTACCACTTCGGATGTTAAAACCACGATCAATCCATTATTTACAGCACAGGAAATTATCGATTTTCAACATTTAATCCGCAGAATTCCTGTAGCAGATAATGTTATTGAATATGCTGTATCTTTAGTAAGTAAAACACGTCCGGATAATAAGCTGACGAATGATTTTGTTAAGAATTATTTAGATTGGGGAGCGGGACCAAGAGCTTCTCAAAATTTAATTTTGGCAGCAAAAGCACATGCCGCTTTTAATGGAAAGTTCTCTCCGGATATTGAAGATGTAAAAGCAGTGGCAATTGGAATTTTACGCCACAGAATTATTAAAAATTACAAAGCTGATGCTGAAGGAATAACCGAAGAAATTATTATTCAGAAATTATTATAAAACTAACAAAGTTTGCGAGAAGCCTAACATTAAATTGTTAGGCTTTTTTTGTTTGATTTGAAAATTTATATCGTAAAATAATCTTTAATAAAACTTCGATAATATTCTATTTCAATATCATTGAAAAAGTGAATTTGATGTCAACTATAACGATGTAAATTCTAATTTAGAAAGATTCTTTGCTTAAAACAGGCTCAAAACATGGTTTGTTTATAACAACAAATTTCGACTTTGTTAAAGAAAAGATTTTAAAATATCAATAATTCAATTTTTTATTTCAAAATTGATATTTTCGCAATAAGAAGCAGTCAAAATCGTTTTTTAACAATAATAATTTTTGAAAAGGCGACTTCTATTATATTTTTTTTAATTCTCGGCTTTAATAGCTAAATTTGCGAACAAAAAAAATAAAAATACCTAGAAATACCTCTACTATGAACATTTATCAGGATTACATCCAAGAAATTGAAGAAAGAAAAGGTCAAGGGCTTCACCCGAAACCAATTGATGGTGCTGAATTATTAAGCGAAATCATTGAACAAATTAAAGATTTGAATAATGAATACAGAGAAGATTCTCTTAAGTTCTTTATTTATAATGTTGTACCGGGAACGACGAGCGCAGCTGGTCTGAAAGCTAAATTTCTAAAAGAAATCATTCTTGGTGAATCCGTAGTAAAAGAAATAACACCTGCTTTTGCTTTTGAGTTATTATCACACATGAAAGGTGGGCCTTCAATTGAGGTGTTACTTGATTTAGCGCTTGGTAATGATGCTGCTATTGCAAAAGAAGCTGCAAATGTTCTTAAAACACAAGTTTACCTTTATGAGGCAGACACCGACCGTTTAAAAGAAGCATTTAAAAATGAAAATCCAATTGCCAGAGAAATTCTGGAAAGCTATGCAAAGGCAGAGTTTTTTACTTCATTACCAGAAGTGGTTGAAGAAATTAAAGTAGTTACATATATTGCTGGTGAAGGAGATATTTCTACAGATTTATTATCTCCGGGTAATCAGGCTCACTCTCGTTCTGATCGTGAACTTCACGGTAAATGTATGATTACGCCTCAGGCACAAGACGAAATCAAAATGCTGCAAGCTCAGTATCCTGATGCAAGTGTGATGTTGATTGCAGAGAAAGGTACAATGGGTGTTGGTTCGTCAAGAATGTCAGGTGTAAATAACGTGGCACTTTGGACAGGTAAACAAGCAAGTCCGTATGTTCCATTTATTAACATTGCTCCAATCGTTGCAGGAACAAACGGTATTTCTCCAATTTTCCTAACAACTGTTGATGTTACTGGTGGAATTGGTTTAGATCTTAAAAACTGGGTAAAAAAGCTTGATGCAAATGGAGATGTTATTCGTAATGAGAATAATGAGCCAATTTTGGAAGAAGCATACTCTGTTGCTACAGGAACTGTATTAACAATAAATACAAAAACGAAAAAACTTTATAACGGCGATAAAGAATTAATTGATATTTCTAAAGCATTCACGCCTCAGAAAATGGAATTCATTAAAGCTGGCGGATCTTACGCAATTGTATTTGGTAAAAAACTCCAAACATTAGCGGCGAAAATTCTTGATATTGAAGCTCCTCTTGTATTTGCTCCATCAAAAGAAATTTCTATTGAAGGACAAGGTCTTACAGCAGTAGAAAAAATCTTCAACAAAAATGCTGTTGGTATAGCTCCGGGTAAAGTATTACATGCGGGTTCAGATGTTCGTGTAGAAGTTAATATCGTAGGTTCGCAAGATACAACTGGTCTTATGACTGCTCAGGAATTAGAATCTATGGCGGCTACAGTTATTTCGCCAATCGTTGATGGTGCTTACCAATCAGGTTGTCATACTGCTTCAGTATGGGATAAAAAAGCGCAGGCAAATATTCCGAAATTGATGAAATTTATGAATGATTTCGGTTTAATCACAGCACGTGACCCGAAAGCCATTTATCATTCAATGACAGATGTAATTCACAAAGTTTTAAACGATATTACAATAGATGAATGGGCTATCATTATTGGTGGTGACTCTCATACAAGAATGTCAAAAGGTGTTGCTTTTGGTGCTGACTCAGGAACAGTTGCTCTTGCACTTGCTACCGGTGAAGCTTCAATGCCAATTCCGGAATCTGTAAAAGTTACTTTTATTGGAGAAATGAAAGGTTATATGGACTTCCGTGACGTAGTTCATTCAACTCAATCTCAAATGCTTAAGAAATTTGGTGGTGAAAACGTATTCCAGGGTAGAATTATTGAAGTTCATCTAGGTACTCTTACTGCTGACCAGGCATTTACGTTTACAGACTGGACTGCAGAAATGAAAGCAAAAGCTTCTATCTGTATTTCTGAAGATGATACTTTGATTGATTCACTAGAGATTGCAAAAGGAAGAATCCAGATCATGATCGACAAAGGGATGGATAATCACAAACAAGTTCTTCAGGGATTGATTAATAAAGCAGATAAGAGAATTTCTGAAATTAAATCAGCTGAGAAACCAGCCTTAACTCCAGATGCAAATGCTAAGTATTATGCTGAAGTAGTTGTGGATCTTGATCAAATTGTAGAGCCAATGATCGCAGATCCGGACGTAAATAATGTTGATGTTTCTAAAAGATATACGCACGATACTATCAGACCTCTTTCTTTTTATGGAGGAGTGAAAAAAGTAGACCTTGGATTTATTGGTTCTTGTATGGTTCACAAAGGAGATATGAAAATCCTTGCTCAAATGCTTAAAAATATAGAAGATTTACATGGTAAAGTTGAGTTTAAAGCACCTCTTGTAGTAGCGCCTCCAACTTATAACATTGTAGATGAGCTTAAAGCTGAAGGTGACTGGGAAGTTTTACAAAAATACTCTGGTTTCGAATTTGACGATAATGCGCCTAAAGGAGCTGCACGTACAGAATACGAAAACATGTTGTACTTAGAACGTCCAGGATGTAACCTTTGTATGGGTAACCAGGAAAAAGCAGCAAAAGGAGATACTGTAATGGCAACTTCTACACGTTTGTTCCAAGGAAGAGTAGTAGAAGATACTGAAGGTAAAAAAGGAGAATCACTGCTTTCTTCAACACCAGTTGTAGTTTTGTCTACAATTCTTGGTAGAACGCCTACAATGGATGAATATACGGCTGCAGTAGAAGGTATTAGTTTGACTAAGTTTGCGCCTTCTAGCAAGCAACTAGTGATGTAATAATACTATTAGTTATAATCATTATATATAAAAAGCCCGAGTGATAAACTCGGGCTTTTTCTTTTCTGGCTCCTCTATTTTTTGTACCTTGTCGTGTTCAAAATAAAAAAAACAAAACAATTATAACTTATGGCTTTTGATATTGAAATGATAAAAAAAGTGTATGAGAACATGCCCGGTCGTGTTGATAAAGCACGCGAGATTGTTGGTCGTCCACTTACTTTAACGGAGAAAATTTTGTACAATCACCTTTGGGATGGAAATCCAGCGAAGGCGTTTGGAAGAGGTGTTGATTATGTTGATTTTGCACCGGACCGTGTTGCATGTCAAGACGCAACAGCACAAATGGCATTATTACAATTTATGCATGCCGGAAAGAAAACAGTTGCTGTTCCTACAACAGTTCACTGTGATCACTTAATTCAGGCAAAAGTGGATGCTGCAACCGATTTGGCCAGAGCAAAAACACAAAGTAACGAAGTTTTCGATTTCTTATCGTCAGTTTCTAATAAATACGGAATAGGTTTCTGGAAACCAGGAGCCGGAATTATTCATCAGGTAGTACTTGAAAATTATGCTTTCCCCGGCGGAATGATGATTGGTACCGATTCTCACACTGTAAATGCAGGTGGTTTAGGAATGGTGGCAATTGGTGTTGGTGGTGCTGATGCCGTAGACGTTATGTCTGGTATGGCTTGGGAATTAAAATTTCCTAAATTAATTGGAGTAAAACTAACTGGTAAATTATCAGGATGGACTGCTCCCAAAGATGTTATCCTTAAAGTAGCTGGTATACTTACTGTAAAAGGTGGTACTGGTGCTATTGTTGAATATTTTGGTGAAGGTGCAACTTCTATGTCTTGTACAGGAAAAGGTACTATTTGTAATATGGGTGCTGAAATTGGAGCTACAACTTCAACTTTTGGATATGATGATTCTATGAGTCGTTACCTGCGTTCTACAGGAAGAGCTGATGTTGCTGATGCTGCAGATAAAGTAGCTCCTTACTTAACAGGAGATCCGGAAGTTTATGCTAACCCGGAACAATATTTTGATCAGTTAATCGAAATCAATTTATCAGAATTAGAGCCACATTTAAACGGTCCTTTTACGCCGGATTTGGCAACTCCAATTTCTAAAATGAAAGAAGAAGCGATCAAAAATAACTGGCCATTACAAATTCAGGTTGGTTTAATTGGTTCTTGTACAAACTCTTCTTACGAAGATATTGCTCGTGCCGCTTCTTTGGCAAAACAAGTAAGTGCTAAAAACTTAAAAACCAAATCTCAATTTACAATTACTCCAGGTTCTGAAGTAGTTCGTTATACAATTGAAAGAGACGGATTTATCGATACTTTTGAAAAAATTGGAGCTACCGTTTTTGCTAACGCCTGCGGACCATGTATTGGTATGTGGGACAGGGATGGGGCAGAGAAAGAAGAAAGAAACACCATTGTTCACTCTTTCAACCGTAACTTTTCAAAACGTGCAGATGGTAATCCAAATACTTTAGCTTTCGTAGGTTCTCCTGAATTGGTAACCGCAATGGCTATTGCCGGTGATTTAGGTTTCAATCCATTAACAGATACTTTGATCAATGAAGATGGAGAAGAAGTAAGACTTGAAGCGCCAACAGGAGACGAATTACCTCCAAGAGGTTTTGATGCCGAAGATCCTGGATTTCAGGCTCCGGCTGAAGATGGTTCAGGAGTTCAGGTTGTGGTAGATCCTGCATCAGAACGTTTGCAGTTATTAGCTCCGTTTGATGCCTGGGATGGTAAAAACATTACAGGTGCTAAATTGTTGATCAAAGCATTCGGAAAATGTACTACAGACCACATTTCTATGGCTGGACCATGGTTACGTTTCCGCGGGCACTTGGATAATATTTCTAACAATATGTTGATTGGTGCTGTAAATGCATTCAATCAAAAAACAAATTCTGTTAGAAATCAGTTAACCGGAGAATACGATGCAGTTCCTGCTGTAGCCCGTGCGTACAAAGCTGCCGGAGTTCCATCAATCGTTGTGGGAGATCACAATTATGGCGAAGGTTCTTCTCGTGAGCATGCCGCTATGGAGCCACGTTTCTTAGGAGTTAAAGCGGTATTAGTAAAATCGTTTGCACGTATTCATGAAACAAACCTTAAAAAACAAGGGCTTTTAGGATTAACTTTTGCTAATGAAGCAGATTACGATAAAATTCAGGAAAATGATACAATTAACTTTATTGATTTAACTGAGTTCGCTCCTGGAAAACCGTTAACGTTAGAGTTTCTTCATACAGATGGTTCTACAGATATTATTTTGGCAAACCATACTTACAATGCAGGTCAGATTGGCTGGTTCGTTGCAGGTTCAGCATTAAATTTAATTGCTGCCGGAAAAGCTTAATCGATATGATTTAATATGCTAAAAACGCCCTGTGAAAACAGGGCGTTTTTTATTTCAGATAAGCTGTTATATAGTATTAATAAAAAAATATTACATTTGCAGGATAAAACTTATATTTTTTGATTTAATAATGAAGTTTATACGTTTTGTTTAATGTAGTGATTTTGAGTTTATTACTTTGAAATCAGTTGAATTTTGTTAATTTGAACTTAATGAGTTGTTAAAAATGATGTTTTTTTTGCATAAAAATGTTAAATTCGCCTTATTAGTAAAAGAATCGTTCTTTTTTTGAGTTTATAAAATGAACTACAAAATTTAAAAAAAAATTCCCCCCAAGAAATGAATTTTAAGTTAGTCGTCATAATGTTGTTTTTAAGTTTAAGTGTTTTTTCACAGGAAAAATATATTAAGCATACTATTTCTAAAGGTGATAATATCACTACAATTGCAAAAAAGTACGGAGTAAAACCTAAAGCTATAATAGATGCAAATCCTAATGCACCTAAAATTTTAAAGCTAAACTCGGTTTTGCTAATTCCTAATACAAATCAAACTACTGTAGCAACAACAAATGAAGTTGCTGTAAATAATAATACTTCTGGTACACACGAGGTTTTGGCTAAAGAAACGCTGTGGGGAATATCCAAAAAATACAATATTTCGGTAGAAGATTTAAAAAAATCTAATCCGCTTCTCGAGACAGAAGGTTTAAAAATTGGGCAGCAAATTATTATTCCGTCCAATTCAGTTGCAGTTTCGCAAAAACCAATTGATGATCTTAAAATTGTAACAGATGTTGAAGTGGTTGTCGAAGTTCAACCAAAAGAGACGAAATACGCAATTGCAAAAAGATATGGACTAACAGTAGCTGAATTAGAAAGACAAAATCCATTTATTAAAGGGAAATTACCGGTTGGTTATGTTTTGAAAATCAGAACTTCAAAAGAAAAAGCAGATGCTGCTGCAGCTTTGGTTTCTCCACAAGAAATAAAAGAGACAATAACATCATCATCAGAAACGCAAATTGCAGAAAATACACCCCCGGCAATTCAAACTGATTCAACGAGTACAATTATAAAAGTGAGTAATCATTCTGAATTAGTCGATCAATTAATTGTAAACGCCACAGAAAATATCGGGACACGATATCGATCGGGTGGTACTACAAAAGCAGGTTTTGATTGTTCAGGTTTAATGATTTCGACTTTTAGTAATTTTGATATTAAATTGCCCCGAAGTTCAATAGAGCAATCGCGAATTGGAATGAAAGTTACTACTGATGAAGCCCAAAAAGGGGATTTGATTTTCTTTAAAACAAATGGAAGAAGACAAATTAATCATGTTGGAATGGTAGTGGAAGTTGTTGATGGTGAAATTAAATTTGTCCATTCCTCAACTCATGGCGGTGTCATGATTTCGTCAACAAAAGAACCGTATTACCAGCGAGCTTTTTCACAAGTAAACAGAGTTTTGCAATAATAGAGAAATTAATTAAAGTGTAGTTTCTTTTTGAAATCCTCAATTGGAAAAGGTTTATTTAAAAATTCAGTTACATAGTTATTGTCTCTAATTTTTTTTATTTCATCAGAATCCAGAGTTGATGAAAGTACATAAATCTGATTTTCTTTTTTAAATTCGTCACTTAATTTATCGTATTCTTCCAAAAAATCAAAACCGTTCATTATTGGCATCTGTATGTCCAATAAAATAATTAAAGTTTGGTTCAAGTCCTGATGGTTGTATAGCCACTCCAAACCTTCTCTGCCATTGTTAGTGATGTTTATGTCACTATCAAGAGATTTTTTTATAAGCTGTTTGATAACGAGCTGATCGATCAGGTTGTCTTCAATTAATAAAAATACAGGTTTAAGATCCATGATAGTTAGGGATTGTTACAATAAATTTACTTCCGATATTGTTTTCTGACAAGACATAAATATTTCCTCTAATATTTTCAACTGCTTCTTTTACAATATACAGCCCCAGTCCTGATCCTTTATTTTTGTTTGTTCCAAAATACATCTCAAAAATGTGATCCTTAAATTCATCTTTAATTCCAATTCCGTTGTCAGATATTTCAATTTTATTACAACCATCAGCAATGTAGGTTCTAATAGCAATAAACATTTGCTGTTTGGTATTGTCGGCATATTTAATGGCATTTGAAAGTAAATTAAAGATAATAATTTTTAAGCGTAAACCATCACTCAGGATTTCATCTACCAATAATTCTTTCGTGATAGAAATTTGACTGGCATTTTCAAAATGCATTAATTGTGAGATTGCTTCATCAAATATTTCCTGTAAACTAACAGGTTCCATGATGATTTGTTTTCGCTTATTTTTAGAATAATCGATAATATCACTAATAAATTGGTCTTGCCTCGCCAGACTCGTATCCATTAAAGTCAAATATTCCCTAATTTGACTAAGATTGTCTTCTTCTTGGGTAATTTTGATTAATCCTTGTAAAGAGGTTATAGGAGATCTCAAATCATGTGATGCGCTGTAAACAAAACGATCGAGTTCATGATTAACCAATATTAAATTTTCATTTTTAACTTCTATTTCTTTTTTAGAAACTATGAGGCGTTTTACCATTATCGAATAATAAAGACAAACACTGCAAATGATAATCAGAATGAAAAAAACATTAGTAAAAATCAGTAAATCTTTTATTTTGCGTGTTCCTTCTCCTAATGTATTCGAAAAGTTACGTTCGTTAATAGTGAGTTTATCACTTATTATGCTAATTTGCTGAAGGAATTTTTGTTGGTCGGCAGCGGTTAATATGCCATGTTTTATTTTGGCATTAATTTGTTCTCCTATAATGAATAATTTGAAGATTAATTTGTCGCCCTGTTCCCATTCGTTAATGGCTTTGGCTAAAAATGAAACATCTTTAAAATTCACAAATAACCAAACAAGATCGTCTAAATCTTCCTGGTGATTTCTGCCAATAAGTAAGGCTTTGCGGGCAATTGCATTATCTCCGGCTTTTAGTAGTGTAACTCTGGCGGTTCCGTCACCTTGCGGAACTTTTAATTCTTCAAGATATAATTTCCATTGATTTTTGTCTTTAGTGTATAAATAGGTAATCAAATGTCGGGAAGCATCTTTTTGTCCTTTTGAATAATGTGATTCACCATTTACATAAGCTCTGGTTGCAGACAATGTTTTGATGGTAAAAAAGTTAATACAAATTAATAAAGCGCAACAAACAAAAACTATTAGGAGAAGAATGAAAACATTTGCAAAATGTAGCTTCCTAAAAAAATGAAATTGAGACATAGTTTTTGAATTGTAGGTTAATTTGATTCCAATCTTAGATATGTTCTGTGAAAAAAGATACTTTTAAATAATAATCTTTAGGGCCTGATTATTAAGTTTTATTAAACGAATGTTAATTAAAATTTAGAATTTTAACATTAGTATATAGGTTAATTCAAATTTAGTGAAAAAATATTACAGTTTCACAAATAGCTTGTTTTTCTTGTTAACTTATAGTTTCATGGGGAAGTTTTTTGTAACATGTTGTTTTTGAATTAATTATAACATTTGTTGTAAAGTAAGAACTATGTTATCTCTATAAGTAAAATGAAAATGAAAATATTTTTTTTTTAAGATTATAGCGTTGTCAAAATTTGAATCTTTAAAATCATACTTTTTTTGTTTAATGTGTAACTAACTTATTTTTTCAGCGAATTTCTTTTTTACAGTTGTACTGATATAAGTACTAAGCCCTTTTCCTTTAATGGCTAATTTTTTCATTCGTTCTACATGTGATGAACCTGGAACGCGATAGTTGTATAAGTAGCTTCCATCATTTTTGAAGTGCACAATAATAAAATCAGAACCTATTTCATAAGATTGAACTCCGGAATCTCCTTTGAGGTTTTTATATTTTTCCATTTTGATTCAGTGCTTGATAAATTATTTAATAGTCAGATGTAACTTATTGAAATATAAAGATTTTATCGAAAAAAAAATAAATTATTGCACAAAACGTTCTTATAAAAACGAAATTGCGTGAGGGATAGAGGCGGTATCCTTTTACTGTAGCAAGGTAAAAGATATAGCCGATCCCGAAGTTTCGGGACGACCCGGAGGGACACGCCCAAAATATTTTACAGCGTCTAAAATCTGTAAACTAAAATCTAGAATTTCAGAAAAAAGTATATCTTTAACCAACCCAAAAAACAAAATAATGCAAGAAGAAAACCAGGAAAATTTTAAGAGAGAGCTAGGATTACTAGATGGAACTATGCTTGTAGTAGGTTCTATGATTGGCTCTGGAATATTTATTGTAAGTGCCGATATCGCCAGGCAAGTAGGATCTGCAGGATGGCTAACGCTAATTTGGCTTATTTCAGGATTAATTACCATTATTGCTGCCGTAAGTTATGGCGAACTAAGTGCAATGTTCCCTAAAGCAGGCGGACAATACGTTTATCTAAAAGAAGCTTACAACAAACTAATTGCCTTTTTATATGGCTGGAGTTTTTTTGCAGTTATTCAAACCGGTACGATTGCCGCTGTTGGCGTGGCTTTTTCGAAATTTGCAGCTTATCTTTACGAACCTTTAAGTGATGAAAATATACTTTTTGAATTAGGTTTTTTTAAATTGAATGCAGCACAAATCGTTTCAATTTTTACAATTGTTTTATTGACTTATATCAATAGCCGTGGTGTGAAAAACGGAAAAATTTTGCAAACGGTTCTTACAATCATCAAAATTTTATCATTAGTAGGTTTAATCGTTTTTGGATTAACGCTTGCAGCAAAAGCTTCTGTTTGGGATGCTAATTGGGCAGATGCCTGGACAACACGTTCTTATAATGCTGAAAGTGGTTCTTGGCTGCCAATTAGCGGTACGGCTTTGATTACAGGAATTTCTGCTGCAATGGTAGGATCATTATTTTCAAGTGATGCCTGGAACGGAGTAACTTTTATTGCAGGAGAAATTAAGAATCCGAAACGCAACGTTGGTTTTAGTTTGTTTCTTGGAACTTTTATAGTGACAATTATTTATGTTTTAACAAATTTGATGTATTTGGCTGTAATTCCACTAGACGAAATCGCAACAGCAAAATCTGATAGGGTAGCAGTAGTGGCCTCTCAATATATTTTTGGAAATATTGGAACGTTGATTATCGCAATTATGATTATGATTTCGACGTTTGCCTGTAACAACGGATTAATCATGGCGGGCGCAAGAGTATATTATACGATGGCAAACGACGGTTTATTCTTTAAAAAAGCGGCAGTTCTTAATAAAGCAAGCGTTCCCGAATGGGCATTATGGGCGCAATGTATCTGGGCTTCGGCCTTGTGTTTAACGGGGAAATATGGAGATTTATTAGACTTTGTAATCATCATTGTTTTGATTTTTTACATCTTAACAATCTACGGAATCTTTATTTTGCGTAAAAAAATGCCGGACGTAGAAAGACCATATAAAGCCTTTGGATATCCGTTTTTGCCAATGTTGTATATCGTGATTGCAACTGCAATTTGTATTTCATTATTAATTACAAAATTTTCAACCTGTGGTTGGGGAATTCTAATTATGTTAATCGGAATTCCCGTTTATTATTTAACAAAACCGAAAGAGAGTTAAAGAAAGATTCTGAGATTCTAAGGATTTTCAAGTGATAAAATTTAAGACTTTAAATAGAATAAAAGCGCCTTGTTTTTCAAGGCGCTTTGTTTTATAAATATGTCTGCTGGTACAATTATTTTAAATATTTTGTAAGTTCGGCGGCAGCTTGAAGAAACAAAGTTTTGGTTTGCGGAATCTCGGCTAAACCATTCAATAAACCAAAATCATGAATTACATCATTATAACGAATTGTTGTTACAACTACTCCTGCATCGCTCAGTTTACGTCCGTAAGCTTCGCCTTCATCTCTTAAAATATCATTTTCGGCAACCTGAATCAAAGTTGGAGGCAAACCTTTTAACTGCGCTAAACTAGCTTGTAAAGGCGAAGCGTAAATTTCTTTTCTTTTTGATGGATCAACATATTGGTCCCACATCCATTGCATCAAAGTGCTGGTTAAAAAGCGCTGTTTTCCATACAATTTATACGACTCCGTTTCAAAATTTGTATCGGTTACAGGCCAGAATAAAATTTGAACTTTAAACAATGGAGTTCCTTTTTCTTTTGCCATTAAAGCACTTGCAGTAGCTAAATTTCCGCCGGCGCTATTACCTACAATTCCCAATTTGCTTCCGTCAACATTTATTTCATCTCCATGTGCAGCGATCCATTTTGCCGCTGCATAAACTTCATTTACAGCTTGTGGATATTTAGTTTCCGGCGAAAGTGAATAATTTACAAAAACGCCAACATAACCAGTAAGTACACTTAAATCGCGAACCATACGTTTGTGTGTGGGATAATCACCCAAAACCCAGCCTCCGCCATGAATGAACATAAAAACGGGTAGTTTCCCTTTTGCTCCTTTTGGACGAACAATGTTGAGCTTTATTTTATATCCATCGGCAGTAATTTCTTTTTCAGATTCATCGATTCCTGATAAATCAACTTTAAATGCATTTTGTGCACCAACAAGTACATTTCGGGCATCGCCAACCGGAAGTGATTCTAAGGGTGCTCCTCCTGAATTTAATGGTTTCAAAAATTCTTTTACCGCAGGTGTCAAGTGCGGGTCTGTTGCGTAATCAACTTGTGCATAGCTTTTCATAGTGGTATTTGCTAAAATAATAAACAGGGTTAATACTATTTTTTGGTAGTCAAAATTCTTCATCATAAAGTGGTTTTAAGATTAATTCTTTATAAGAAACCAATATATATGCCACAGCGAAGAAATGCTGAATGAGTAGTAATTATGCTTGTTTTTAGCTTATTGAAAGTACTATATTTCGCTAATCTATTTTAGTTTAGTGAAATTTCGTTACGAGAAATTGTGAAACAGTAAAAATGTAAAAAAGGAGATTTTGTATAGTTGTTTTTCCTGGCGAATTTGTGTAAAACCTTGCTTTCTTTGCGGTTAATTACTATTCTGAAAAATCGTTAGTAATCTTTTCTTCTGTTGGTCTCAAAAAGATAAGATATATAATAACCAGTATTCCAAATATTATAAAATCAGGTTTCAGAATTAATATTATAAAAGCGACACCTTCAAGAATAGCCCAGCGAATAATCGAAGCCGTTTGATAAACAGGTAATTTATCTTCGAGTTTCAAATTTCGATCGACTTGTTTTAATTGTGATTTAAATAGAAAATTAGCCATGATAATGGCTAAAAAAGGTATAATAGCAAATACAATTGACGAAGAATCAATAGTAGGGATTGTTTTTAATTTTTCAACCGAAATTTCTCCTATTACAAAATAAGCAGCTATTAATCCTGCACAAAGTGCAAAATGTATTATCTGAAGGGTTTTGATTTTTTCGGTCATTTTGGTTCATTTAAGAGATTGATTTAGTAACTACTAATATAGAATTAATTATGGTGCAAAATAATCAATTATGAAAAGAGAAAACACAACAATGAAATCCTTAAGGACCTGGAGTAAAAAAAAATCTCGCAAACTCGTCAGAATCGCAAAGGAAATAAACTTTGCGCCTTAGCGAATTTGCGAGTAGAAAACCATTCCTGGGGAACTTTGTCTAAACCTTGCGGTTAAAAAACAGTAGATTCAATAGAAGATTTTATAGTTGAATTAATAATGGTCAAAGTAAGTGGGTCTTCTTCTCCGGAAAAGAACGCATCCAGTATTTCCTTAAATATTGGATTTGTATTTTCTGTCAAAGAAAAAAGAGTCATTGACGAACGAAGTTTTCGGGCGTCCAGATCTCCAAAAATACCATCTGCTGATTTTCTTTTAAAAGTCAAAAGCAATTCTGATATTTCTATAAGGTGTTTTCCTAAAATAGGATGTTCTAAAAACGCAGAAGCTTCTTTTAGATCATTAATGGCATAATAATTTGCAGTATCGCTGGTGCCCAATCCTTTTAATTGAGGAAAAATGAACCACATCCAGTGTGTCTCTTTTTTGCCTTTTTTGATTTCAGAAAAAGCAGTAAGATAAAGTTTATTTTGTGCATCTAAAAAACGCATTAAATCATTGTTTGAGTAAGCCATTTTGGTATTATATATATGAAAAAAAGGGTGCGAAAGTACTAAAAAAAATACGGTATGCCTAATAAAAGGTTCATACTGTGAGTGTTTTAACTTTTAGAGGAGGAATTTTTGTACACTATTTCTAGTGTGAAAATGCTGTACGTTATCTTCTTTTCTGTAAATTCTTCTAAAAGTCAAATTGATTCTGGGTAACACATTTCGGGCTGTTTTAGGAACTTCGTGCTGCCAAAAACTGTTAGTTGTTCCTGCCATTAGCAGAAAAGAACCGTGATGTAACGGAATCTCGACCTGCGGAATATCTTTTCTAAATTTATGACGCAGTCTGAACATTCTTGTCTCTCCAAAAGTCACCGAAGCAATAATTGGATTTTGTCCCGTATTGTGTTCTTTATCGCTGTGCCACCCCACGCCATCTTTGCCATTTCGGTATAAATTGAGTAATACGGCATTAAAATCAAGCTGCGTTTCTTTTTCCACCCGGCTTCTGATTGTCAGCAATTCATAAGTCCAGTCAAGCCCATTCGGACTTGATCCGTGATTGTCTTTGTCTTCATACCAGGCAATTAATCTGGGTGCAGTATAAGTTTTATCATAAATTTCCATTTCATATTCTCTCCATTTGGTTTGATGAAGCAGTTTTTCATAAAAACGGTCAGATTCTTCCTTAGTGAAGAAATTATCAATCAAAATAAGTTCTGCGTCAGGAAGATCAAATACTTTTTTTCCTCCCAAACCAGTGGTAAATAATTCGGTGTCGTTAAATAGTGTCATGGTTTCCATTATTTTGTGTCAATTTCAATCCAAACAGGCGCATGATCGCTTGTTTTTTCCCAGCCTCGTACATGTCGGTCAACGCCTCCGGAACGTAGTTGTTTTGCAATTTGCGGACTCAATAAAAAGTGATCAATTCTAAGTCCTGCATCTCGCTGATAAGCATTTCTAAAATAATCCCAAAAAGTATAAATTTTCTCCTCAGGATATAATTTCCTAATAGCATCTGTCCATCCTTGCGAGACAATATTCTTAAAAGCCTCCCGGACTTCAGTTCTGAAAAGCGCGTCATATACCCATTTTTCAGGTTTATAAACATCCAGTTCTGTTGGCATCACATTGTAATCGCCAATGAGTATTACAGGAATTTTTAAACTTAAAAGGGTTTCAGCACGATGAGCCAGACGATCAAACCATTTTAGTTTATATTCAAATTTAGGTCCCGGCCACGGATTTCCGTTTGGCAGATAAAGACAGGCTATGACCATTCCGTTAATCAAAGCTTCAACATACCGACTCTGAATATCTTCTTCATCGCCGGGGAGAATGCGTGTTATTTCTTCAATTTCCATATTTCGGGCTAAAATAGCAACACCGTTCCATTGCTTTTGACCGTGCCAAATGGAATTGTAACCTGCATCATTAATTGCTTTAATGGGGAATTTGTCTTGCGGTGCTTTTAATTCCTGCAGACAAACAATATCTGGAGTCGTTTCTTCCAACCAGCGCAGTAAAACATTTAAGCGTCCGTTGACTCCGTTTACGTTATATGTTGCTATTTTCATGGTATCTTTAAATTAATTGTATTCTTAAATTTACTGATTATTAAGCATTTAATTGAGATGAGGTTTGTGTTTTTATTTCAGGAACTGCTTGTTAAAGAATACTTTACCCGGATATTTTTCTGCATAAGTAAAAATTAATTGCACCATATATTGGTTACTCTTATAAGGGTTAACATAATCTTTTACTTCTGATGGATCAGTAATCGCAACATCTGATGGAATATAGCCCATGCCATAAAAGTGTCCGTTTTCAATCCAGATACAGCTGCGTTCCTCTTTTGATCTTCCTTTATCTATAATAGCAAAAGTGGGTCTGTTGCTTAATAAAAATTCAATGGCATTTTCAACCTGATCGTTATGAATCGTTACATCAGGTAATATTTTAATGTCTTGGTTCGGAAAAAATTCGGCTTCTTCCTGTTTAGAATATTTGCAAAATCGTTGATCAATTTCAAACTGTTCGGCCAGATTTCGCAATATATTTATTGCGTCATACAGGCTATTAAATTCATGAATGCAAACCTGAAATTTGCTTAGTTTCCCAACTGCCAGATATTTGTATCCACTGCGGGCTTCATATTGGTAAAGGCCATATTTTGCCTCAAAACGTTTTAATGCTCTGTTGTATGTTGGCCAAAGTGTTTTAATTTCTGTGCATTCTAAGAGCAAAGCCATAAGTTCGTTGCCACAAACTTCAAAAGAAATACTATAGATATCGCGTAAGAAGTTTTGCCTTTGCGGATTAATTTTATGTCCGCTAAAATGAGAAGCTACCCGTTTTTTTAAGTTAATTGCTTTTCCAACATAAATAACCTTTTTCATCTGATTATAAAAATAATAAACGCCAGGTTTTTCGGGTAATTGATTAAAATCATCAGGTGGAAGATTTGGAGGCAAACGTTGATCCTGAGCTGTTTTCTTGATCATTTTCTCGATTTCGCCTTCATAATCCCATTCCAGTAATCGGGAAAATAATATTGCTGTCGCATCAGCATCACCGCCGGCACGATGTCGGTTTTCTAAATTTATATCTAATGAATTGCAAAGATTTCCTAAACTGTAAGACGAGAATCCAGGTCTTATTTTTCTTGCCGCGCGAACGGTGCACAATTTTCTCGCCGTCCACTTAAACCCCGCTTGTTCAAGTTGATGGCGCACGAAAGAATAGTCAAAGTTGACATTATGTGCAACGAAAACGCGATCTGTAAGCATTTCCAGTACTTTCTCTGCAATATCATCAAATATAGGAGCGTTAGCTACCATTTCGTTATTAATGCCCGTTAACGCAAAAATCGAAATTGGTATTTCTTTTTCCGGATTAACGAGTGTTTCAAATCGGTCGATTACATTTTTTCCGTCATGAATAATAATGGCAATTTCTGTAATGCGGCTGCCACTGGCGTTACCACCTGTGGTTTCGATATCTACTATGGCATATTCCAGCTTTTTCATCTTTATTATATAACGTGAAACTTATTTATCTGTTAAAATAATTGTGCTTAATTTTATTTTTTTGAATTCTTTTTATTTTGAAAATTTCATCCGATGTCGTGGCAAATTAATCTCATGTGCCTGCGGATACGGTTCACGATGTGTGGGGCTAACATCTTCTTTTATTAATTGTTGTGTTTTAAACTGATCTTTAGCATCCATATAACGCGGATCTGGAATAAAAGGCATTTTTGCCATTTTGGTAATTGTGATTGTTGGAAAATGATAATCAACTTCAACATTTCCCAACAAAAGATAGCAGCCTCCGCCCTGAAAAGGATATTGTGCCAAACAATCAGGAAAATGCGCCGTATCAAAATAAGTACCTTTATGGTCAATCCAGGTTCCGAAATACATATTTCCTTTTTTGGTAGGTACTTGTTTTCTCGAAACTAAATAAGCCAGCATTCGTACTTGTTTTTTATGATTTACTACTAAATCTTCGGCCATAATATCGCCTCGATGTTTGGTTTGCAAAAGGTCAAAAACCGTACAAGAAACTGGAAAACCCAGTAATTCAATTTCATCAAAAGCATCTTCAAAAACAGAACGTTCTAAAGTTGGGAGTTTGTATTCTTTAACAGGCTCCTGTAATAACATCAAACTTCTGTTTTCTGGTTTGAAGTTATTTAAAAGCAAACTCGCAATAACCAAAAGTTGATTTTTTGTTTTTCCTGTAAAACGAAAAGCGCCAATAAAAATCAGGATTTTCATGCTTTCGATTCCAATTGGTATACGATTGATAAAATCTTCTAAAGAAATATAATCACCATTTTTCTCTCTTTCTGATACAATGAAACTCGCCGTTTTCGATTCTAAACCCTGCAAATGCATAAAACCGAGATAAATATCAGTGCCATAAACCGTAGTTTGATATTCGCTTTTATTGACACACGGATTAAGAATTGTTGCACCAGACATGCGTGCTTCGTGTACATAAACTTCAGTTCTGTAAAACCCTCCTTGATTGTTGATAACCGCCGTCATAAATTCTACGGGATAATTGATCTTGAGATACAAACTCTGATAACTTTCCACGGCATAAGAGGCGGAGTGTGCTTTACAAAACGAAAATCCTGCAAACGATTCGATCTGACGGTAAATTTCCAGACTCAGCATTTCAGGATGTCCTTTTTGAGCACAAGAAGCAAAGAAATTATCTTTCACTTTTTGTAACGCCTCCATAGATCGCCCTTTTCCAGACATGGCACGACGTAAAATATCGCCATCAGCAGCAGAAAGTCCGCCATAATGTTGGGCGATTTTAATTACGTCCTCCTGATAGACCATGATGCCGTAAGTTTCGCCAAGATGTTCTTTAAAAACTTCATGAAAATAATGAAACTGATCGGGGTTATTATGGCGAAAAATATACTCTTTCATCATTCCGGATTGCGCAACGCCAGGACGGATAATAGACGAAGCTGCTACCAGAATTTTATAATTATCACAATTCAATCGACGCAATAAACCACGCATCGCCGGACTTTCAATATAAAAACAGCCAATAGTTTTGCCTTGCGCCAAATGGATATTGCATACAGCTTCATCTTTAGAAATTGAAGTATCGCGAATATTCAATTTGATGCCCTTATTTTTTTCAATCAATTTTACACTATCATCAATATGACCGATCCCGCGCTGACTCAGAATATCAAATTTTTCAAAACCAATTTCTTCCGCAATGTGCATATCAAAAAGTACTATTGGAAATCCTTTTGGAGGCATCTCCAATGGCGTATAATTCGTAATTGGTTCTTCAGAAATAATAATTCCACAAGCATGCATACTACGCTGATTCGGATATTTTTTCATCATATCACTGTATTCCTGGACCAATTTTACGATAGAGTTGGTTTCGTGTAATTCTTTCGGATTTTTGGCGAGCATGTCCAGTTCTTCTTTCGGAAGACCAAACACTTTTCCTACTTCCCTAAATATAGATCGATGTTTAAATTCGACATTCGTTCCGCAAAATGCAACATGATTGCGACCGTATTTATCAAATATATATTCTAAAATAGTGTTGCGTTCTTTCCAGCTCCAATCGATATCAAAATCAGGAGGACTTTTTCGATTTAAATTCAAAAAGCGTTCAAAATATAAATCCAATTCCAACGGACAGATATCTGTAATTCCCAAGCAATACGCAATAATACTATTGGCGCCGCTGCCCCGGCCAATGTGCATAAAACCCTGACTGTTACTGTATCTAACAATATCCCAGGTAATTAAAAAATAACCGCTAAATTCAAGTTTGTCAATTACTTTAAGTTCTTTTTCTATGCGTTTTTTTGCCTGTTCGTTTCCTTTTCCGTACCGCCATTCGAATCCTTCCAAAGCCAATTTAGTAAGTTTTTTTATATCACCTTCGCGATTTTCAGTAAAAAACTTTTTATTTTTTGGCGTAGTAAAATCATATTGAAAATTACAGGAATCGATTATTTTTTTGGTATTGGTTATAATTTCAGGATAATTTTCATAAAAAGGTAAAAGCGATTCTAAAGGCAGCATTTTCTCAGAAGTTTTACAAAAATCAGCTTCTGTAAGTTTCGAAAGAATAATATTAGTGTCAATCGCACGTAGAATTTTATGCAGATTAAATTCTCTTTTATTGCTAAAAGTTACCGATTGCAACACAACCATTTTCGAAATGTTATTTCTATGTTCTGATGTTAGAAGCTTTAAAACTTCATCAGGACGAACTCCTATAAATTCATTTTCACGAAGCGTTGTCGAAGCATTTTCTAAAGTATAAATAACAAAAACCGATTCAAATTCTGGAGCAATTAATGGCAAAGGTTCTCCGCTGAAATTATGTTCCGTCAAAAAGCGATTCATTTCACCCAAACCGCTTGCATTTTTAGCCAGAGCAATATATCGAAACTGATGTTTGCAGCGAAATTCCATTCCAACTAAAGGTTTTATCCCGACTTTATCACATTCTCTTATAAAATCATAAATTCCGGTTACGGTATTAATATCTGTAAGAGCCATTGTTTTTATGCCAAGAGAAACAGCTTCCTTAACGAGTTTATCGAGAGGAATCGTGCCATAACGCAAAGAATGGAAAGAATGACAGTTGAGATACATTATTTTATACGTTTTAAAATTTCATCTTTATTATTTGGTTTAAAATGAGCTCCGGCACAGCGCATTACGGCATCAAAACCATAACGGCTTTTCATTTTATCCATCGCCGCATAAAGCGATAACATTTCCTGAGTATCTTCAAAAAGATCAATTTGGTAGGTTCCGCGAACCAATCCGCTAAAGCGAATACCAATTAGGCGCAATCGCATTCGGCGTTGATAAACCTTATCAAACAATTCGATTACATTTTTGGTCAAAATATGATCTGCAGAGGTATAAGCAATTTTACATTGTTTGGTTTCGGTATCAAAATTGGCGTAGCGTATTTTAACCGTAATTGTTGAGGTTAACCATTGCTCTGATCTGAGTTGAAAAGCCAGTTTTTCGACCATTCCTACTAATAATGATTTAAGTTGAACGATATCAATTGTGTCTTGCGAAAAAGTATGCTCGGTCGAAATAGATTTTCTTTCTGTATAAGGTTCAACAGGCGTGTGATCAATTCCGTTGGCTTTCTTCCAGATATCCAAACCATTTTTACCGATCATTTGCTGTAAAACCTCGGCAGGCATTTCAGATAAAGTTTGTATGGTTCGAATGCCAATTCGGGATAAAAGCTGAAAAGTCACCGTCCCCACCATCGGTATTTTCTGAATCGATAACGGATTCAAAAAAGCCTGTACTTCATTTTCAGGAATTTGTAAATTTCCAACAGGTTTTCCTTCGCCGGTAGCAATTTTTGAAACAGTTTTATTGATGGATAATGAAAAACTAATAGGTAATCCGGTTTCTTTAATAACAGATTTTGCCAATTCATCGGTCCATTTATAACTTCCGTGAAAACGGTCCATTCCGGTAATATCAAGATAAAATTCATCGATACTGGCTTTTTCCATTATTGGTGCTTTTTCCTGAATGACCTGCGTAACATCATGCGATAATTTCGAATATAATTCCATATCGCCTTTGATGATTTTGGCTTGCGGGCAAAGTTTCATCGCCATCTGAATAGGCATCGCAGAACGCACTCCAAAACGTCTTGCTTCATACGAACAAGAAGCCACAACGCCACGATCGCCACCACCAATAATTAGAGCTTTGTCTCTTAACTCTGAGTTTGTTAGCCTTTCGCAGGATACAAAAAAGGTATCCAAATCCATGTGTACAATTGCCCTTGTCATTTCCTTTTTTTTGTAGATACAAAATTAGTACAGATGATAACATTTTTTTGTATATTTGCTGTTCCAAATTATAACAAATTAATTATGTCCTTATTTTCAGACAATATCAGAGCATTGAGGGTTAAGCATAAAATATCACAGGAAAAATTAGCTGAAAACCTTAGAATTACCAGAGGAAGATACGTTAAATACGAAGACGGAACTTCAGAAGCACCGTATGATATTTTAAAGCAGATCGCTTTATATTTTCATATGAGTATCGATTTATTATTATCTGTTGATATACGGAAAATAAATATTGAAAATTTGATAAAGCTGGAAGGCAACCGACTTATTTTACCCATACAAGTAGATAGTTTTGGGGAGAATTATATTGAAATTGTCTCTCAAAAAGCAAAAGCCGGATATCTTAACGGATACGCCGATCCGGAATATATTGAAAGTCTGCAACAAGTTTCGCTACCGTTTTTAGGCCCGGGAAAACATCGCGGATTTCCTGTAGAAGGAGATTCGATGCCGCCACACGAAGATGGTTCTATTATTATTGGACGTTATGTTGAAAGACTGGGAGAGGTGATGGACGGTAAAACCTATATACTGATTACCAAAAACGAAGGAATGGTCTATAAGCGTCTCAACAAGAATAAAAAGAATACTTTGGTTTTGGAATCAGATAATCGTTTTTATCCGAATTATGAAGTAAAAGCCTCAGATATTTTAGAAATCTGGGAATACGAATGCAACATCGGCCGCAGCGATAAACGACACGAGCAAACAGAATCGCAAAGTATGAAAGATTTGCTTCTGGAAGTAAAAAGAGAGGTTATGGAGATTAAAAATAATACCTCTGCTCCGAATTAAATATGATGTCTTCCTGAGTGGAGTCGAAGGCCCTGTAAAGCAAAAGGTCTTCGACTTCGCTCAGGTTAAAAATAATAGTGCAATAATAATTCAAATATTATTTTACTTTTCTCTTTTTCACACTTTGACGATTATCCCAAAAAGATATAATTTCTATTCGATTATTATTAATTTCATAAAAAATCATATAGACTTTCATTGGAATAACACGGGTGATTTTATTAGAAGTAAGTCTTCCGATGAATTCATTTGTTGAAAGAGTTTCTAGCAAATCTTCAACTTCGTCAAGAATTTTTAAGCTATAATCTGAATTCTCATTTCTAACAACATAAAATTCAAGAACATTGGAAAACTCAAGTTTGGCTAGTTCAGACCAAATTATTTCCTTTTTAGCCATTCTTTCATTTCTGAGATTACATCTTCATTTTTATGAAACTTGCCATTTTTTATTTGATTTCGACTTTTTTCAATAGAAGATTGTTGCTCGAGATTTAGTTCATATAAAGCTTGTTCGGAAGAATCAAAAATAGTTTGAAGAGCTTTTAAAAAATTCATATCTTTTGAATCTTTAATTCTTGAAATTAAATTTTCTTTTATTTGCGCTGTCATGTCCATATCAAATTCTTTTAATACTCAAAATTAAAGATTTATTTCTAAAATAATATAATAATTTAAACTTTTAACGAAAACCAAAACGTACTTCCCAAACCTAAATTACTTTCTACACCAATTGTTCCGTTTTGGGCTTCGATAAATTCTTTGCTAATGGCCAATCCCAATCCGGTTCCGGATTTTTGACTTCCGGGAATCTGGAAATATTTGTCGAAAACTTTGTCTTTATATCTGGCGTCAATTCCTTTTCCGGTATCGATAACCTGAAATACAATTTGATCATTTTCCTTTTTTAATTTGATCAAAATTGTACTTTTTTCAGAAGAATAAGTTATGGCATTCGATAAATAATTAATCAAAACCCAGCCTGTTTTTTCGCTGTCGGCCTTTACATCCTGCAAGTTTTCATCGGCATCAATGATGAGTTTAATTTGTTTTTGCTCTGCCTGAACTTTTACCGCTTCAACAGCATAATTTACAATCGCATACGGATTGCTTTTTTCGATATTCAACTGAATGTTTCCGGTTTCCAATTGTGATAAGTTGAGTAATTCCCCTGTAATTTTCAATAACCTTTGGCTATCATCTTTAATACTTTCAACCAATTGTTTCTGGTCGTCGTTCATATCGCCGGTTTTAGCATTTTGGAGCAATTGCAAACTCAGTTTTATAGACGCAATTGGTGTTTTTAATTCATGTGAAACGGTGGCAATAAAATTGGTTTTGGCAAAATCAAGTTCTTTAAATAGAGTAATATTTCGCAGAATAATAACATCGCCAATATTGATTTCTTTTTCCTCACCCGTTGGCGTTATCGTGATATTGATTGTTTCTTTATCGAAATAACTTTCTTTTCCGTTAGCAAAAATTTTCAAAGGTTTCTTTTTCTGCGAATCAGAATCTAATTCTTTTAAAATTAAGGAGCGCATTAAATCATTGGATAAAGCCAAATCAGAAGCGGGTTTTCCAATGACATTTTCTAGTTTTAGACCAATGATTTTCAATGCTTCATCATTGGCAAACAAAATAATTCCTTCATTATCCAAACCAATAATAGGATCGTGCATATTATTGATCAGGGTTTCCAGTCGTTTCTTCTCAAAGAATAATTTGTACAAATTACTATTGTTATATTCCTGAAGTTTCTGCGCCATGGTATTAAACGATTTTGCCAAATCTCCATATTCATTATGGTTGGTAAAATGCACACGTTCTGAATAATTTTTGTTCGCAATTTCCTTAATACTCAGCGTTAATTCCCTAATAGGATTGGCGATATTATGAGGCAAATTAATCAATAAATTAAAGGCGATTAAAAAGCATAAAGTCCCCACAATGGCAATCCATAAATTGGCAGTTTCAGCGGTATGTTTGGCGATGTCGCTTTTCTGTTTTATGGCATTCATGTTGAGTTTCATGATCTCAAAAATATCCTGCCTGATTTGCATTTTTAAACTTTCATCAGAACTGTTTTTTTCTAAAAAAGCAAAATTTTTCTTCAAACTATCTGTTCCTTTTTTCTCTCCGGCTTCGGTAATATTTTTCGTTTGGTTTAAGAGATTTTTTTTAAAAGTAATAGTCGCATTTTCTTTATTAGCATTAATTTCGTCTAATGCCAAAAGCATATTTCTGGAATATTCCAGCGTATTATAATTTGCTTTTAGAATATTCTCAGTGTCTTTTTTTATAGAAAAAATATAAAAAGCGCTTACCAATGTGAGGATAATTATTAATAAAAATAATAACCCAACTCCCAGATTCAATTTAGTTTTAATTCTCATGATGTTTAAAAACAAGTTTTTTTATTTGAACCATTAAGTAATTAAGTTGCATTAAGTCAAAGCTTAATGTTTCTTAATCTCTTAATGGTTAGAAAAATTTAAGATAAAATAACCAGATCAACATTTGATAATGAAAGGCGATTTAACAAACGCCTGAAAATTGTTGTAGACAAAATTACTTTAAATAAATTCAAATGCGGTTTTCCGATGCAGACAGTTGTAATTTGTTTTTCTTCTACCGCAATTAAAATTGCATCGGCAATATTTTTGTGTTCTAATTTAATAACTTCTGCACCCAATTGCACCGCGAGTTTAAAATTATTAATCAAATGCCGTTGCTTGTCCAATGCGATTTTAGTACTGCTTTCTTTAGGCGTTTCAACATACAAAACATACCACGAACCGTTGTAATAACTTGCCAGACGTGCCGCTTTTCTAATAACAATTTTTGCTGTTTTATCGTTACTGCTAATGCACGCCAACAATTTTTCGTGTTTTAAAGCGTGCAGTTGAGGTACTTCGTTTTCGACTTTTCGAACTACCTGACTTGCAACTTCTTTCAAAGCCAATTCACGCAATTGCAGAATTTGTTCCGATTTAAAAAAGTTGGTTAAAGCTGTCTGAATTTTATCAGCCGTATAAATTTTTCCTTCTTTCAAACGCGCAATCAAATCTTCTGAAGTTAAATCGATATTTACCACTTCATCAGCCAAACGCAAAACATTATCAGGAATTCGTTCCTGAACATCAATACCTGTAATACGCTTTACATCTTCATTTAAACTCTCAATATGCTGAATATTTACTGCCGAAATTACATTAATTCCCGCTTCGAGAATCTCCAGAACATCCTGCCAGCGTTTTTCATTTTTGCTTCCTTCAATATTCGTGTGCGCCAATTCATCGACAATTACCACTTCAGGTCTCAGGTTTATAATGGCTTGCACATCAAGTTCTTCGAGCTCTTTCCCTTTATAGAAAATGGTTCGCCGCGGAATCACGGGCAAACCAGATAAAAGTTCATGCGTTTCTTTTCGCATATGCGTTTCGATATAACCGATTTTTACGTCAATTCCATTTTTCAACAGCGAATGCGCTTCCTGAAGCATACGAAAAGTTTTCCCCACACCGGCACTCATTCCAATGTAGACCTTAAACTTTCCTTTTCGTGATTTCTGAATTAAATCAAGAAAGTGCTGTGCGTTATTTTTTTCCTGTTCCATATGTTTTTTGCCACAAAGGCGCTAAGGCACAAAGTTTTTTTAATAATTAAACCATTAAGATATTAAGTTAATAAAGGCAAAACTTAATATTATCAACATTAGCTCATTAAGACAAAGCTTAACTTCCATAATATCTTAATGGTAAAAAAACAATTTAAACAATTAAACCATTAAGATATTAAGCTAATAAAGGCAAAGCTTAATATTCTCGACATAGCTTATTAAGGCAAAGCTTAACTTTCTTAATATCTTAATGGTAAAAAAAACAATTTAAACAATTAAACCATTAAGATATTAAGTTAATAAAGGCAAAGCTTAATTTTCTCAATATAGCTCATTAAGACAAAGCTTAACTTTCTTAATATCTTAATGGTAAAAAATAATTTTAATGTTTAGAAACTAATCGCCAAAGAAGTCGTTACAAATGTATTTGTATCCGTTGGAAGATTGTTTTTTGTAAATATTTCATCTTTGCTGGAAAGATTTCTGGCTTCGATTCTAAACATTACATTATCAGTAACTAAGTAATCAAAGTTAGCCGAAAATCCGTAAGTTTTAAAACCGTTTGGTGTTTCCGTCCCGATAGCTATCGGGATAATAACACCTTTTTCATCACTATAATATTCACCTCGCGCCGCTAATTGAATTTTATCCGTTGGTTTGTATTGCAGAATCAAAACTGGTGAAAACCAAGTATCATATTTAATACTGTTTTTAGCCGATTGCTGCGAACCAACATCAACACCAGCCGTAATATTTGTTTTATCCGTTACCTTAAATTGTCCGTAAAAATCGTTGAAATAACGCCATTTTTTGTCAATATCAGGTTGTTCATTTCCAACATACGTACTCCAGTTCAAAACCACTTTATCGGTTGGTTTATAAGTAATTTGCGTTCCAAAAGCAGGCGTTTGATTCCCATCAATTTTCTGAATACGCTGCCAGCCATTCAAATACATTCCGGCCAAATACCACGCACCAGATTCTGATGTGTAGCCAATTTTTACTCCCGTTTCATAATACGGAGAGTTTTCAGCCAAAATACTTCGGGTTAAAGTCTGGCAATCTTTTCCAATCGCACTTTCAAAACCAATATGCGAAGGCATAATTCCGGCATCAATCCATAAATTATGACTTTGCGAAATCTTCACACCAACATTAGCTTCATAAACATTTTTCAATAAATCCTGTTCAGCCGACATATTATATTGCGCATAAGTTCCCGCCATTAAAGCAAAGTTTCCTCGAATATTTTCTTTCGAGTAATTTACTTTTGCCAAACCTAAATTCAGGTTCACTTCATTACTTCGGTTATAACTGTAAAAAAATCCCGGGCGCGTATGATCTTCCGGTTTCGCAAAATCATAACTATAATAAACGTCTACATATCCTGAAAACGTAAACGGACTTTTTGATTCTTCCTGCGCGTGTAAATTGCTAAAACCAAAAGCGATTAAAGCGGTAAGTATAATTTTTTTCATTTTGTTTTTAACTATTTGGGGTAAAAAGGTATTTTAATTTTATCAGTAGGTTTTTAAGGAGCTATTTCCCGCTATCCGTTACAATCTTTTTCTTTTTAAAGAAAAAAGAAAAAGGATTTCCACTACTATCGGGGCTAGGGCTTTTGGGGTAAAAAGGTGTTTTATTCTCCTGCAAGGTTTTTAAAACCTTGTAGGTATTTATTTTATAACGCTTTGTCAAACCCGACAGGTTTTTAAAACCTGTCGGGTTTAAAAACGTATTACTTCAATCCGTCCAAAGCAACATTCAATTCCAACACATTAACCGTTGGAGTTCCCATAACTTTTGGGGTATTAATATTCGCTTCAACCAAAGCTTTTACTTTTTCTTCAGATAATTTTCGTTCTTTAGCAACACGTTTCACCTGAATCAAAGCGCCTTCCGGAGAAATATTCGGATCTAAACCACTTCCCGAAGCCGTAACCATATCTGATGGGATCTCCGATTTTTTCAAATAAGGATGAACAATTAAAAACGTATCGATTCTTTTTTGCACCAAAGCCAAATAATCAGCATTGCTTGGGCCTTTATTGCTTCCGGCACTTCCGGCAGCATTATAATCCACAGCCGAAGGTCTTCCCCAGAAATAATTCGACTTATCGAATTTCTGACCAATTTTTTGGTAACCAACCACTTTTCCATTAACCGAAATGGTTTCTCCTTTTCCCTGATTCGGAGCAAATTGTGCAATTCCGTAAATTGTAAGAGGATAAATAACTGCAAATAGAATTACAGTAATCAGGGTGAATTTTAATAGTGAGAATATATTTTTCATTTTTTTTTATTTTTGAGGTTCTAAGGAACTAAGGTTCTGAGGGACTAAGAAAAAACTTAGCACCTTAGTTCCTCAGAACCTTAGCAACTTTTTTTACATAAATAGAGCGACCAACAAATCAATTAATTTAATTCCGATAAAAGGGACAATCAATCCGCCTAAACCATAAATCAAAAGGTTTCTTTTAAGGATTGCACTTGCACCAATTGGTTTGTAGTCAACACCTCTCAGCGCCAGCGGAATCAAAATCGGAATGATAATCGCGTTAAAAATTACCGCTGATAAAATCGCACTTTCCGGACTATGCAAATGCATAATATTTAAACCTTGCAAAGCTGGAATTGCAGTGATAAAAAGTGCTGGAACAATAGCAAAATACTTCGCAACATCATTCGCAATAGAGAACGTTGTAAGTGTTCCGCGAGTCATTAAAAGCTGTTTTCCAATTTCAATAATTTCAATAAGTTTTGTTGGGTCATTGTCAAGATCGACCATGTTTCCGGCCTCTTTTGCCGCCTGAGTTCCGCTGTTCATGGCAACCCCCACGTTGGCCTGCGCAAGGGCAGGAGCATCGTTGGTTCCGTCACCCATCATGGCAACCAATTTTCCCAGATTTTGCTCATTTTTGATGTAATTCATTTTATCCTCAGGTTTCGCTTCGGCAATAAAATCATCAACACCGGCAGCTTCTGCAATAAACTTAGCCGTAAGCGGGTTATCTCCTGTAACCATAACCGTTTTTACACCCATTTTTCTCAATCGGTCAAAACGTTCTTTCATTCCGGTTTTAATGATATCCTGCAATTCGATAACACCCTGAACCTGATTGTTTTTAATAACAACCAATGGCGTTCCTCCGTTTGTAGAAATATCAATTACTTTTTGAGCGGTATCTTCAGGAAAAGAATTTCCGGCTTGTTTTGCAATGTTTTTTGCAGCATCCTGAGCCCCTTTTCTAATATTGGTTCCGTCTTTTAAAATAACTCCG
>Ga0247738_10000121_pt1 | contig 36334 bp, 29 predicted proteins | sample UWRJL013104B2_FD_180936 | JGI IMG/M metagenome (GOLD analysis project Ga0247738, IMG submission 180936) | Plant litter microbial communities from Arlington Agricultural Research Station in Wisconsin, United States - UWRJ-L013-104B-2 | ecosystem: Environmental > Terrestrial > Plant litter >...
ACGCATGGGACTATGTGCCCTATGAACGCGAGGATGGTCTTAGCTGGGACGACACGAAGGGCGAATATGCCGATCGGATGATCGACCGCATAGCGCAGTTCATCCCCAATATCCGCGATGTGCTGCTGGAAGCGCATGTGGACTCGCCGGTCGACATGGAGCGTACCTCGCCCAGCTTCATGCGCGGCGATCTGCATGGCATTGCGACGACCACCTATCAGTCCGGCGCACATCGGCCGACGCCCGAACTGGGGCAATATCAGGTGCCGGGCGTGGAGCGGCTCTATCTCGTCGGACCGTTCCAGCATCCCGGCGGCGGGGTGTTCGGCGCGGGCCGCGCGAGCGCGCAATTGCTGCTGGAAGAGATTGGCATCGACTTTGAGGATGTGAAGATAAGCTGATGGAAATCCTGTATTCGATCTCGGCGTCCGTGTGCTCCTGCGAAAGCAGGAGCCTAGGGCGATTTGGCGCTGTCGTGCCCTGGACTCCTGCTTTCGCAGGAGCACTGCAGCTATGAAAATCTATAATTCAGACGGCGGCGAGCTGATGACGATCAGCAAGGTCGAGCGCAAGGGCAGCGACCTCGTGCTCAAGGGCAAGGCGTTCGGGACCATGCCGATGAATGCCCGGCTGCGGCCCGAGGAAGCCCGCGCATTCCTCAAACTGCTGACGCCCGGCCTCGTCTTCTTCCTGCTCACGCTCCCTTTCCGCAAAGGCCCAAAATCCGGAGGAACCCGCAATGCCAAATCATAAGGACCGCGTCATCATCGTGACCGGCGCTGCCGGCGCCATCGGTTTTGCCACGGCCAGCATCCTTGCCGAACAGGGCGCGAAGCTCATGATGGTCGACATCGCGGCGAGCCTCGCGGATCGCGCTGCGGAGCTGAAAGCGACCGGCGCCACGGTGGAGTACATCCATGCCGATTGCGCGAAGGAAGCGGACGTGAAGGCCTATGTCGATGCGACGGTGGCGAAATTCGGCCGCATCGACGGCTTCTTCAACAATGCGGGCGTGGAAGGCCTGATCGCGCCGATCCACGAATATCCCATCGAGGAATATGACCGCATCCTCTCGGTCAATCTGCGCGGCGCCTTCATGGGGCTGCATTTCGTGCTCAAGCAGATGGTGGCGCAGGGCAGCGGGGCCGTGGTCAACACCGCGTCCATCGGCTCCGAGCGCGGCCTTGCTGGCGGCGCGCCTTATAATGCTGCCAAACATGGCATTGTCGGCCTCACGCGCACGGCCGCTGCCGATCTTGGCCCCAGGGGTATTCGCGTCAATTGCGTCGAACCCGGCGTGATCCAGACGCCGCTGCTCAATGAAGTGCTCGTGCAGATGTTCGACGGCGATCTCAACAAAGGTCTGGATAAGCTCGGCTGGGTCGCCGTGGTCAATCGCGTCGGCCAGCCTGCCGAAGTGGGCCATGTCGTCTCGTTCCTGCTCTCGGATGAGGCGAGCTTCGTCACCGGCGTTGCCTGGCCGGTCGATGGCGGCGCGCTCTGCACGATAAAGCACGAGTGAGCCGGGGCGGCCGCCGGCATTAAGCTATTTCGGTTGCTATTATATGGCGGAGAGACGCCCCCCAATCGTTCCGAAACGAAGTTTCAACGCGTCGTTAACCGCGATCTTTAGGCGAACATAATGTTCCGTCTGCGACAAGGCAGGCCGTTCGGAGATCGCCAATATGCTCAAAAGAATCGATGTCACCGAAGTCAGACTCGGAATGTACATCCACAAGCTCGAAGGGCCCTGGCTCAAGCACCCCTTCTGGAAAACCAAGTTTCTGCTGACCGATGCCGGCCAGCTCGCGGACCTGCAGGCCAGTGATCTTGAGGCCGTGTTGATCGATATCGAGAAGGGCGATGATGTCGGCGGCACGCCCGCGACACCGCTGCGCCGCCGTCAGCTTGCCGGTCCCTCGACCGTCGCGCCGGTCGATCGTGCGCGCCTTGAACTGGTGCCGCCGCCCCGCTCGCCGGTCGCCGCGCGCCCCTTTGATCCGCGCTCGACCAACCCGCTGAGCACGGCGCGAGAAGTCGGCAATGCCATTGGCATCGTGGCGCGGTCCGAGCGCATTCTCGCTGGCGTGTTCAATCAGGCGCGGCTGGGCAAGGCGATCAAGTCGAGCCAGGTCGAACCGGTGATCGAGGAGCTGTTCGCCTCCATCCAGCGCAACCCCCATGCCTTTAACGGCCTGATGCGGGTCAAGCGCGAGAATGCGAGCCTCTACACGCATGCGCTGGCCGTGAGCGCGCTGATGATCGCGCTGGGTCGCCAGATGCGGCTGGACAGCGCACGCATAAAGCAGGCGGGCATGGCCGGGCTGCTGATGGACGTCGGCATGGGCCATCTGCCGCTCGACGTTTCGACGATCAACGAAGCGCTGACCGATGGCGAACATGCCATCGTCAAGACCCACACGCGGCTGGGCTATGACTTCTTGGCCATTGGCGGCGAGATCCCCGAGGATGTGATGAAAGTCTGCCTCGAGCATCATGAGCGCTTCGACGGCAGCGGCTATCCGCTCGGCATTGGCGGTCAGGAGATCAGCCTCTTCGGTCGCATGGCGGCAGTGTGCGATGTCTATGATTCCATGACATCGGATCGCCCGCACCGCGTGCGCATGGAGCCCAACAGCGCCTTCGAGAATATGCGCTCCAGCGACGGCCATTTCGATCCGGAAGTGCTCAGCCATTTCGTCGAGAGCCTGGGCGTCTATCCCATCGGCTCGGTGGTCCTGCTCACCTCGCACCGGCTGGCGCTCGTCGTCGATCAGAATAGCGACGATTATACCCGCCCGCGCGTCTGGACCTTCTACGACACGCAGAACGCCAAGGTCATCAAGCCGGAGGACATCAACCTCATCGACTCCATGGGTCACGAGGACATCGTCACCAGCGCAGACCCGGACGGCTACAACATCCCGAACTTCGCCGCCCTGCGCGAGATGGTATTCACCAGCGCATCGAAGACGATGGCGTAAGGCTCAACCGGCGTCATTGCGAGCGCAGCGAAGCAATCCATCTGCGCGACGCCGGATTGCTTCGCTGCGCTCGCAATGACTATTTGAGCGGCCGGTTCTGGGCGACGGTCCAAATCCATGACCCCGGGCAACCGGGCGCGACGGAAGGTAGGGGCCGTCGGCACAAAACGGCATGTCCGGACCCGACGACGTTGCGGTCATTCATTCAGCCGCATCATTAGGTCTTCGAGCGTGGCTGCTTGCGGCTCCCTCACTATCTCGTCGTCTACCCAAGACCCATTGGTTTGCTGGGTTTGGATGATGAACCAACCTTCGCGAGCTTCCCACTTCAGCTGTCGCGCGGGCCTTCCTTCTTTCAAGACTTCGATGTGCCAATAGCCGAAATTGATGCCATCGAACCGCGCGCTGGCGATTCTCAGACCTCCGTCATCCGCTAGATGGCATGCACGAGCGAAGTCTTGGACAGAATTACGTGAGATCATGTGGCGGGATTATCGTCCTCTATGCTCGCTTCCCAACCCATTTTCGACGTCCGGCTTCGGGCGGCCGCGCCTAAAAGCTGACAGTCACGACACGGCGACATTGCGGACGTTCCATATTCTGCTAGATTTTGCGTATGCAGAGGATCGCTGTTGCTGTTATTGCTTGTGCACTGATGATCAAATGCAGTGTCGCACAAGCCCAAACTGCCAGTGAGCCGTATTCTGGTGAGATCATCATGCGCGCATGGTCTAATCCCGAAGACTGCAACCGAGCTAACGCGCAACCTTTGGTCTTTTCTGATTTGTTGCACCGCTATCAGACTCTCAAGAGTTCTTGCGTTGCGGTTGAAGGTTTCTGGTCAGGTGAAGCCCTATTTGAGAAATCGAGAGAAGCCCGAGCGGAAAATTCGGACATTGCAGGCGGACTTCGGAATGATCGAATTGGCCTCTACGCCCGCGAAAGGTTGTTTGGAAAACATGCGCCTCCTCTCCGCCGCCTCATCATTGTCGGCAGAGTGGGTGAGTGCGAAACTCAATGGCCCGGAGCGATGATGGTTTTGGGCTACTGCCACTACAGAGACGGACCAATCCTGCTAGTGTCTCAGGCAATTGAACCAAAAAACTGAAGGTCGCTTACCACCCTTTTCCCGTCGCTCCGAGTTGCGGAAATGAGCCCTGAACCCGGACGTTCGATCAGCGGGTGAACATGTCCACGCACTCTAGTCCCGCCGCAGCTCGATCAGCCGCACCAGATCTGTCATCGTTGAAGTCACCGGCGTCGCAATCCCCGCTGCCTGCGCGCGCTCCACCACCGCGCCGTTGATCGATTCGATCTCGCTCGTGCGTCCGGCCAGCCGGTCCTGCAACATCGAGGCCTGATGGCCGCCATGATGGACCAGCGCGAAGTCGATGGCCTTGTCGATCCGCGCGCGATCCACCGCCACGCCGCAGGCCAGCGCGGTCGCCACCACTTCGCCCACCATTGCCGCGACGATCCGCCGCCCCGGCGCATTGTCCATGCCCGCATTGGGCTGGAGCGTGACCGTGGCCAGCGCATTCAAAGCCGCATTGAACGCGACCTTCTCCCAGATGGCGATGTCTATCGTCTCGCTGAACCGCGCCTCGAAGCCGGACCGGCCAAGCAGTGCAACCGCTGCCCATGCGCCGTTCCAGCCCTCCGGCGTCATGGCGCCAAGCTCCAGATGGCCGCTGCCATGCGATGAAACCCCGGTGGCGCCATGAAGATCGGCGGGGAGGGCGGCAATGCCCTTCAGCACCTTCGTTTCCGCAAAAACCTCCGCGACAATCTCGGGATTGCCGAGGCCATTCTGGAGCGTCAGCACATATGGGCCGTCCGGCGCGGCGAGATGTGCGACCGAGCGGATCGCGGCGCGGCTGTGCATGCCCTTGGTGAAGAGCAGCACGAGCTCGAAAGGGCCGGTCGCTTCCGCCGCAGTGCCAATCGCGAGCGGAACGACGCGTGTGCCATTGTCGTCGGTGAGCGTGATGCCGTCACGCGCGATCGCCCCCAGCCGCGCTGTGTCGACATCGATCAGCATGACCTGCGCGCCGCTTTCCGCGATCCGCGCGGCGAACAGGCAACCCATGGCGCCCGCGCCGATGACCAATATGCGCTCCATGCCCATCTCCTCTTCCCAACTCTCTGCTAGGCGCAGCCCCCACGCTCTGCAATGGCGCCTTGGCGGCCCGCCCATGCTTCGTTAGGCTTCGCCCTAACGAGAAACGGGAGAGAGCCATGAAGAACTTTGCGGGCAAGGTCGCCTTCGTCACCGGGGGCGCCAGCGGCATTGGCCTGGGCATGGCGCGCAATTTTCTCGCCGAGGGCATGAAGGTCGTCATGGCCGACTGGAACGAGGATCATATCGCCGGCGCGCGGGAGCTTCTCAAAGGCAATAATGCCGCTCATTTCATCCGCGTGAATGTCGCCGACCGCGACGATGTGCGCCGCGCCGCTCAGGAGACGCTGGACGTTTTCGGCAAGATCCATCTGCTCTGCAACAACGCCGGCGTCGGCGGCAATGGCGCGGCGGACGAGGATGAATTCGATGAATGGGACCGCATGATCTCCATCAATTTCGGCGGCGTGGTCAACGGCGCCAAGATCATCGCCCCGATCATCAAGGCACAGGGCGAGGGCGGCCATGTTGTCAACACATCGTCCATGGCGGGCATGGTGTCGCTGCCGACCATGGGCGCCTATCAGGCAAGCAAATTTGGCGTGCGCGGCTTTACGGAGGCGCTGAGGCTTTCGCTGGCGCCCCACGGCATCGGCGTCTCATGCCTGTTCCCCGGCGCGGTCAAGACAGCACTGGTGCCGGTGCCGGACGATGACAGCAGCGCGCCCGAGGGCGAAATCGGCACGTTCACGAAGAACCTGTGGGCAGCGATGCGCGTCGCGGTCGATCCGATGGACATGGGACGGCTGGTCGTCGAAGCAATCCGCGAAAACCGCTTCCACATCCTCACCCACCGCGAGTTTCTCGACGAAGTGATCGCGCGCCATCGCCGCATCGAAGCGGAGTTCGTGGCGGACATGCCCGTTCCTGAAGCACGCGCGGCTTTCGAACGCTTCCGCCGGGAGACGGTCGACGCATTCTGGGACATGCCGGTCAGGGATTGAGGGGCTGCTCGTCTGATATCTCCGAGCCAAAGAAGTGTATTCCATTGAGCAGGTCGCGTGCGCAGAGTTATTCAATCCTGTGTTTTGCGGCGGTGATCAGGTATACTCCTCATTAAACAACGGGTTGGAATAGCATGCAAGCAAAACGGATCCTGTTCTACCTTGAGCCAGTTACCTATGCGGACAGTCCGTTCCGCCTGCAAGGGTGGTTGAATTTCTTTAACCTTTTCGCGAAGCAATCGACTGCAGCGTTTACAAGTCAGATTGCTGCATCGCCATTAATTTGTTCCTTGGAAACGACTGCTTTTAGCGAAAAATATCAACTGGATCAGATCCAACTTCTAAAAGCTTCGAACTTCAACCGGGCATCCTACAGTAGAGATTTATGTTTTGGTTTCGGGTATTTTAATCGCCCGTTACTCGATGCGCTTCGCGAAATTAAAAAGTCATTTTTTCCAGAGATCGTGATTTCGGTGAGCGAAAATCGATACCTGAAGAAGGTGTTTGGTGCCCAAAATGTAATGTTCATGGAACTTGGCCCCCTGCCCAGAAATGGTGTGAGGCCATCAGTTCATGTGGATCCATACGGCCACCAGGTCTCCAGTGCTTTAGATTGGTTCTCTCGGTCGACCTGGAGTCATTCGTCTTTGAGGAGGTTTGGCGACATCTGGCGTGAGCGGTGGCTGGAGCCCGTACGCAGGATAGGGGAGTCTTCAGGTGTAGCTGCTTGGTTAAACGAAGCACGAGGCGGGAAAAAACTGATGCTCGCAGCGCTGCAGCCCAGCGATTGGATCACTTACGAAGGGATCGGCCCCACGCTCGATCCTGTGTCACTATTGCGCAAAATCTCTAGTGAAATTGATGATGATTGGCTAATCGTGCCACAGTGGCATGGGTCAAATGTGGCTCCAACAAATGAAATGTTTGACGAAATCATAAGATCTCAAAACAACATTGTTTATTTGCCGCCCGAATTTAGAATGGCCAATTCAGAAGTAATATTTCCTGAAGTTGATGGTGTCGTGACTATATCATCAAATGTGGCGGCATTGGGAATCGTTGATGGAAAGCGTGTTGACGTCGTCGGTAACTCAAAATTTAGAAAGGTGAGTTCTGTATCTAAAAATCCCAGGATCGATATTCTCGCCTTTCTTTCATCGAAATATTGCAGGCCATTGGACGATTTTCTGCACATTGAGGGCGCATTTGCTGATCACATTGATCGAATTCATCAAAATCCAAAGTGGTTATTTGATCCTTCTGATATTGATTCCACTCACTTAGAGGCATTCTTTCCAGCAAGTCCCGGGACTTCATAATAGAGTCATGCAAATTCGTAGGCCCACCAGAGGGTATGGGGCGCCTAGGTCACTTCAATAAATGGAGGTCGAGATTTAGCCTGATTTGGTCGTTACGAATGAGGGCATATTTTCGACATTGACGCGATCTCGGCGATTTCTCTAGTGATTTACAGACCGATTTTAGAAGGGGTGAGACGTACCGAAGAGCATGTCGAGCTCATAATCGGGCCCCGAAGGAGCAGGGGGCGGCGGATACGGCAGCGGTCTATGTTTATCGCAAGAATCGCGCGAAGCCTCGCTGATAGATGCAATTCTTGTCATCACCTGACGTGATAGGAAGAGATCTCGATTTCATTGAAGAGAAGCTGCTTGATGGGGCTGCGGTCACGAGGGAGTATCGATGTCAGATCATACTGTTACTGGAGTAGAAACTCTACCGTCTGGGACGTTCACCTATTCTGAGCTCACGATTGCAGGGACCCTTCATTTATCATCGGATATCAATCACTCGGTACCCACGGTCAACGCTAGTCATATTACAATTCTGCCGGGTGGTCAGCTCGACACGACGCTCGGGGCTTACAACGAGTCCCTAAACCACAACGTCAACGGGCCCATTACAAATAACGGTATAATCGGGGTAAGGCCCGACCTCACCATCAACGGCGACATCGATGGCACCGGAGCAATCAGCATTGGATATATCAGCGATATCGCATCGACTACGTTGACGATTAATGGCGCTGTGTCAGCTGGCCAGACAATCAGCTTCGAGAAAAATCTGGGCACGCTAGTCATCGGCAATGTCTCAGCGTTCCAAGGAACTATCGTGACGTCACTTGCCGTAGCTGATGGCCGGCTAGGCACTAGTTTCGGAGACCAGATAGTCCTCAAAGATGTGCCACTCTCTTCGATTACCGGATATAACTATGTTGGCGACAGCAACGGCGGCGTGCTGAATCTGACACAGGGGGGCAATACGATTGCGCTCAACCTTAAGGGCGATTTCAACAATGATAGCTTTGAGCTGTCGCAGGGCCCCGGCATCAATACGCTCGACATCGGCGTGCACACAGGGGTCAATACCCCGGGTGTGCCCGCGGGTACCGTCTGCTTCACATCGGGCACATTGATCCGCACCCCGCGCGGAGAAATATCCGTTGAGCGACTGCGGATAGGGGACAAGGTGATTACCGCAGCAGGCGAAGCGCGGCCGATTGTGTGGATCGGTCACCGTCAGCTGCTCGGCATCGGCGATTTGAGACATGCCGATAGCTGGCCCGTGCGCGTAATGGCGAATGCCGTGGCTCCCGGAAAGCCAAGCCGAGACCTCTATCTCTCGCCCGGACATGCGCTGTGCGTGTCGGTACTCGACGAGCTATTAATTCCAGTCGGATGTTTGTTGAACGACAGCACGATTGCCCATGTGCCGGTAGATTCGGTTGATTACTGGCATATCGAACTGGAAACTCATGACGTGCTGTTCGCCAACAACCTACCTGCCGAAAGCTATCTCGACGTCGGCAATCGCGCCTGGTTCGTGGAGAAAGAAGCGATTTGCGGCACTGTCGAGGAACAGGCCTGGGCACGGCCATTCGTGAAGCGCGGGCCGGTCATAGATGCTGTTCGTGCACGATTGGGCGCGCAAGCACGAGCGCAGGGTTGGTCGACAACGCCGAATATGGACCTGCATCTGATCGTCGATGGCGTGCGCGTCGATGGCGATGCAGATGACGAACTCGCACGTTTTCTGTTCCCGGCGAGCGCAAAGAGGGTGGAGCTATCGTCGGCAACTTTCGTGCCAGAGAGGCAGGGCATTTGTGGGGATAGCAGACGACTAGGCATGCCTGTAACGGGCATGATGATGGAGGACGGATTTCGTCATCGAGTCGACCTGTCAATCGTAGACGACCTCACCGACGGGATGCACGAACTTCAAGAAGAGCATGACCGGCGTTGGCGCTGGACCAAGGGCGCTGTCCCCCTGCCAACCGTGCTTTGGACGCATTTCTGCTCTTACGTGTCTTTGCGGGTAGGGCTGCTGCCATTACCTGCGGAGCGCTGGATCGCTCCACGCATGGCTAACGAGATCCCAAACAGGCCGAGCAATATCTTTAAACTACGCGTCTGAGGCCGCGCGACGTATTTACATTTGAGTTCGAAAGTTGGTGATGCCGCTGAAGGTCTTACGTGGCGAATGAACTCGGCCAAACTCTGATGATCTTTTTTCCGCCGTTCGCAAGATTGTAAGGATGATTGCGCAATGAAACCGTTCAGCGTGTACGCGCCAACTGCATGAAGTGGTGCGCCGTTTCGATCAGTTGGGATCGGAAGGCCGATATGTCGGCAGGCAGCGGTTTCCAATCGATCCGATCGAAGTCTTGAGGGAAATAAATTGGGATCAAGTCTCGCAACAGGCTGAATCGGCCGTCGTCCGTAAAGCGGCAGAGAATGATTGGAATGCCAGACGACAGGCATGGCGTGGCAGCGTGGTGGAGGGGCGTGACTACGAGGCCAGCCTCGCGACGATATTTGCGCAGAAGGAAATGTGCGTCAGTTTCTGCGGTTTCCATCTCCCGTTGGTCGAGTGGAAAGCGCCGGACCGTCTTTCGCTGTGAAATGAACTCGAGAAGATGGGAGCCCAGGATTTCGTCAGGCATAGACTGAATAATCTTGGCGGGGAATGTGCCGCCATAGAGACCGTAGGAAAGGAACGTCTTTCCTGAGTAGGGGAGCGGCGTGCGCTCCGGGAAGGTCATGGTTAGACATCCCGTGACGAAGGAATTTATCCCGTATTGTCGGCACAATGCCGCCGTCACGCTGTCGCGGCAACCGATCGGTTCGTGGCGTTTAAGATAGAAGCGGTTGGCTGTGATGACGGACTCGTCAGCCTGAAAGCCGACGAAAATTGGCCTGACGTGGTCCGGTATCGGAAAGCACCACGAGTAGAAGCAGCCGTTCATGACAAGCGAGGTAGGCTCGCCAGCATAAAGCGGCAACGTGTCCCGGTCGATGCGGATGATGTCAGCGGGATCAATCCCCCAGCTTTCATAGAGATCACGCACTGCAATAGTCTGCATATAATCACCGAGGTTGATTGAATACTCCCCGAACGCCGCGTGCTCAGTCCTAAAGTGATCGAAATTGCTGTAACTGAAGACCAACAGACCGTGCTTCATTCTTCTTCTTCCGTGGTCATGCGAACCGGGCCGGTTTTCGTTTTGGACCATCACCTAGCCATCCTGGGAGATTGGGGTCAAGCAACGCGTTCCCGTACGTCGTTTGCGGCCGTTGCCTGTTTCGGTTATGCCGTACCTAAGAATGCTGCAGTAGAGCGACGGAGTTCTCATGCTTCAACAACTCCAGACGAATAACAGCACATTTTATGGGCGGTACTGGAATGAGACGCACTTGCTGAGAAGGTATGTGCCGAGCGATCAAGATTTGAAGATTCTCTCCTTCGGCTGTTCTACCGGGGAAGAGCTCGTTCTTCTTAAGAAGCTTTTTCCGGCAGCGAGATTGTTCGGGTGTGAACATGATTGGTCGAACATGCTGGCGGCGCGCGGGTTGGTGGGTGGCGAAGCCACGGTATTCCACTCGGATGCAAACGAGTTGGTTCGTCACGGTCCGTTCGACGTCATTGTCTGCAATTCAGTCTTGATGGCCCCCAGCGTCGCAGGGGCGGATGGTCCTCAGGGGCTCCCCTATGCCCTATGGACGGATATCGTCGCGCAGCTTGACGCGGTCCTGACTCCAGGCGGAATTCTGCAAGTGATCAACTCCAATTTTCCGTTCCGCATTCATCCATGCGCCATCGGCTACCAGCCGTTGCGGTCGCCGCTCTTGTTGGGTGCTAATTTCGCGGACGTTTACAGCGCAGAAGGGCACCGTCTGTGCACTGGCGTAGCAGGAGTCGGCCTTTCCAGTCTGACTAATGTCCACGTTGCCGAAGAGAATTGGAGCGGTATTGTGCCCGACGATCTGACCGACGTACATTTTCAGAAAGCGGGCGGCGTGCCAGCCTCGCCCGTCCTGCACCAACTTCTGCCAAATATGTGGGATGCTCCTGTGCGCGCCCGGGGTGAGTCCCGACATGTTGTTGTTTTGCCATTTGAAACTGACAGGGCGTCTTATGTCACCGTCAGTACGTCTTGGACCACCGTCGGTGCGGATGGCGTTCGTATTTTGCGTTCTGCCGTGCGTCGGTGGTTTGACGGATCTGACCTGCCGCCACAGGAAACCGTGATAGAAATGTATGGCCCGCTCGCGGCAGCATTTTTCGAGGGTACGCTGGGCCGGCCTTCGACGCGATTGATCTTGTCATCCCTAGAGCATAAATCGCTCATTTATTCGCCAATATTTTAGGCTGGGCAGCTAGTCCGTCCTGCGTCCTGACCTGCAATGCCGCATTCGTCTTGCAGGCAAGTCACGGGTTGAAACTGCGCTGGATCGAGGGTGATGTCTTCCGGGATTGCCTCGCGATTAGGTTCCGCATCTCGCTACAATGTATGGAGTGCCTTCCTTTCGATCCCTCTCCCCCGGCCATTATCCACGATCTCAATGCCGGCCGTCGTCAGGATCGGGAAGGTTGCATCGAACCTCATGCGGAGGACTTGCTGTGCGCCCCTGATCGATATCAGATTGACCCGTAGAGGGTCTGATGCATTTTGCTGTGGCGTGATTTGCAAAGGCTTGGGTTGATAAGCACTTCGCGCACACTGAGCCGCCCCGGCGCGATAAGGACGGCGTGCCCGCTTCTCTTATCGAGGATAGCGTAATGGTGAGCCCTGCTGGGTTCGAACCAGCGACCTACTGATTAAAAGTCAGTTGCTCTACCGACTGAGCTAAGGGCCCCCAATGGTGCGCAATCTGTTTGCATGCGCGCCGGGCGGCAGGGGTCACCTAGTGATGTGCTCCGCTGCGGTCAACATGCTTGGGCTTGTTAAGGCGCGCGGAAAGCTGCGCGACGGTCAGGCCGCTCACCGGATCGCGCCAGCGCCGCGCGATGTGCAGCAGCGGATCGAGCACGAAGGCGCGCTTGCGCAGCTCGGCATGGGGCAATGTGAGGCGGCGGCTCTTCACGCCGCCGCCGGACCAGAGCAGCAGGTCGAGATCGAGCGTGCGATCGCCCCAGCGGCGATAACGGCGGCGACGAAAGCGCGCTTCGAGCGCCTGCAGCCGGTCGAGCATGGCATGAGGTGGCAGGGCTGAGGCGACGATGACTGCGCTATTGGCATAGACGCGCAGCGACGGGCCCAGCGGCCGGGTGGCAATGACAGGCGCGCGCGCAACCAAACTGAGCGGCGGCAGATCGAGGGCAATCATCGCGGCATGAACGATCGCGTGCGGCATGAGATGACGCGACAGCGGCCGGTTGGAGCCAATGCCGACGGCATAGAGAAAAAGCGGCTGCGTTCCGCTTTGCTGTGCGTTCCTGCTCGTGCGGCTTGCGCTGTTCATGGCGTGCCGCCTATCGCGAGGAGGCGATGCTGACCAGTCCAATCAACGCGCCCATCCAAAGCGTGGTGCCAGATGCGGAGCCGCCGCGCGACTGCCCGCTCTGCCCGCGCCTCGTTGCGCTGCGCGAATCATGCCGCATCGAGCATCCCGACTGGTGGAACGGCCCGGTCATTGCCTTTGGCGATCCGGCCGCGCGGATCGCAATCATCGGCCTCGCGCCGGGCAAGCATGGCGCGAACCGCACCGGGCGACCCTTTACTGGCGACCATAGCGGCGAGTTGTTTTTCTCCACGCTCGCCAAATTCGGCTTTGCGCGCGGGACTTATGAAGCGCGGGTGGATGATGATGTGGAACTGGTCGACATCGCGATCCTGAACGCCGTCAAATGCCTGCCGCCGCAGAACAAGCCGCTGCCCGACGAAATCCGCACCTGCCGGCAATTCCTGGTGAAAGGCATTGAGGCCTTGCCGAATGTCCGCACCTTCATCGCGCTCGGCCAGATCGCCCATCAGTCGGCGGTCAAGGTGCTGGGCGGCAAGCCCTCGGCGGCGCGCTTCGCTCATCTCGCCGAGCATCCAATGCCGGGCGGGCGCATCCTCATCGATACTTATCATCCCTCGCGCTACAACCAGAATACTGGCCGGCTCACGGCGGCGATGTTCGAGGCGGTGTTTGCTCGGGCGATGGCGCTGCGCGATCACTGAAGGGCGGAGCGTCCCGCGGAAGAAGAACGGTTCGTTCATCTGCGGTGAAGGGAGTGATTGCTAGGTTTCATGTTCCGGCTATTCTACGCCGGAAACGGGGCGGTCGTGGAAGCCGGGACATTGGTGCCCCGATCAAGGGAGCAGGGATCATGCCGATCATCACTGCCGTAGCGCTCATTGCCGCCAGCGCCACCTTCGCACCAGCCATGCCCATGAGTGACAGCAAGAGCGTCAGGACCGTGGTGCCGCTCTGCAAGCCCAGCGCCCCGCAAAGGGTCCGCAAAGTCGACGGCCCGACCGTCCGCAAGCTCGGCGATGAGCCAAATGCGGACGGCATCGCGGCCGTGCTTTACACCGAAGGGCATTGCTCCAAGCCGATCGTGATCAGCCGGAATCTTGGGGCGAACCCTAAGCGCAGGTGAACGCCGCTTTACTGACGCCAAAGCTAATTTCGCCAGGCGTGAGCGACTGTACGATGCGCTGCCTTTTTGGAGGGGCGGCGGAACGGGCCGGCGTTCAGCGGATGCAACTCGGAGGCAGGGGACGCGTGGAACTCCACCCGATTGAAACCGAACTGGCGCAACATCAGGGCCAGCGCGGGAAGATTGGGGGCCCAGAAATTGGTTGGATCGCCGCCAAGCTCACCGGACTCGAACAGTCGCATGGCGGGCAATTCCTCGTGATGCAGCGCAGTCACCGTCTCGACGACAAGATGGTCGCTGCACATCTGCGCTGCCTTCTCCAGGCCGATATAAGGGTCCTTGAGATGGTAAAAGACCCCCAGGAACAGGACCAGATCAAACTGGCCCAGGCCGAGACCCGGAAGATTCGGCACGTCGGCATCAACCGGCTCGACGGCTGAATTGCGCAGTGCGTGGATATAGTCGAAGCCCTGGCGCGTGCCCCAGCCTTCGCCAGACCAGCAGAAATGGTCCGTGGCGACGACGCGTGAAGCCCCGCGGCGCTCGGCCTCAAACGAGAAGAAGCCGTCCCACGCGCCAATGTCCAACACGGTCTTGCCGCTGAGGTCTGGGCCGAGGATGAGATCGGCCTCGAGCTTCATGACGTCTAACGCCTTGATGCCCTCAATTGTCTCACCGTTGCCCAGATCGAATGAATGAAACCAACGAATATTGGGCTGCTCGATATCTTGCATGAATAGTCCTGTATGCGGTTCGATCACGTCGAACCCGTCGCGTTCAAATGCGGCTGATTTGTGAAATCGTAAAAATAAGGCCCGCTCCGTCGCTTTCGACCGAGCGGGCATTATGTGGGCTCAGCTCTTCAAATAATCATAATAAGCGCCATCCGGCGGACCGCCCGCAACAGCCTTGACCGGGTCGAGCGTGCCTTCCGGCAGGTTGGCGAGCGAGCGGGCGTGGTGCTCTTCGCTGGCCCATTTCTCGATCAGGATGAAGCGATGCTCATTGCCGAGATCGCGCAAAACCTGGACGCCTTCGCTGCCGTCGGCCTTTTCGACGACCTTCGCAACGCCGAACAGGGCGGATTCCATTTCGGCGCTTTTGCCTTCGGCGGCGGGCACGATGTAGAGGCGGGCAACGGTCATGACTGTCTCCTGATTGATAGGGGTATCAGATGTCCTGAGCTTAAATATCCTGAGCAAGGCGCCCGTAAAGATCCGGCCGGCGATCGCGGAAGAAGCCCATGCCGGCGCGATGCGTGCGAGCCTGGGCGAGGTCCAGAGTAGCGACGATCGCGCCGCTCTGCCAGCCTTCCACTTCCGCGCTCATGTCGCCCCATTCGTCGGCAATGAAGCTGTGGCCGTAGAAGGTCTGCGGGCCACGGCTGCCGGGCACTTCCTCCGTGCCAATGCGATTGGCGGCGATCACCGGCATGCAGTTGGAGACGGCATGGCCCTGCATCGCGCGGCGCCACATGCGGCTGGTGTCGAGCGTCGCGTCATAAGGCTCTGAGCCGATTGCGGTTGGATAAAAGAGCATTTCCGCGCCCATCAGCGCCATTGCGCGCGCGCATTCCGGATACCATTGGTCCCAGCAGATGCCGACGCCGATGGTGCCGTAACGCGTCTCCCAGACCTTGAAGCCGCTATTGCCGGGGCGAAAATAATATTTCTCTTCATAGCCCGGCCCATCGGGAATGTGGCTCTTGCGATAGACGCCCATGATCTCGCCCTGATCGTCGATCATCGCTAGGCTGTTATAGTGATGCGGCCCCTCGCGCTCGAAGAAACTGGTCGGGATATAGACGCCCTGTTCCCTCGCCACGCGCTGCATGGCGAGGACGGCAGGGTGCTCGCCAATCGGGCGTGCGCGGGCGAACAGCGCCTCATTCTCCACAGCGCAGAAATACTCCCCCTCGAACAATTCGGGCGGCAGGATGATCTTCGCGCCGCGCGCCGCAGCCTTGACCACATGCTCTTCGACGAGAGCGATATTGGCATCCTCGTCGTCCGAGAAGGCAAGCTGAAGAGCAGCGACGGTGACCTTGGAAGGTGTAGCGGTCATTGCGGATCCCGGATCAGATTCAGACAGCGGCTGGCAGTTGCTGGCTCATGCAGTGAAAGCCGCCGCCGCCCCGCAATATGGCATCACCGGGCAAGCCGACAATAGCCCTGTCCGGAAAGAAGGGCCGCAGCGCATCGAGCGCGGCCGCATCATTGGGCGCACCGAACTGCGGCACGATGACGGCGCCGTTAGTGATCGCGAAGTTCATGTAGCTCGCCGGCGCAATCTCGCCGTCAATCTCATAGCGCCCGACCGAGGGCATCAGCGCGACCTCAACCCCGAAGGCGCGGGCGCGCTCGGCCACATCGGTGAAGATCGCAGCGTTGGGATCATCGCCGGTTGTGGCCTGCGGAACAGCCAATATGCCGCGGGCCACGAAGCGGGCGAGATTATCGACATGGCCATCGGTATGATCGTTGATCAGGCCATCGGCCAGCCAGAGCATTGAGGAAAGGCCCAGTGCTCCGGAAAGCAAAGCCTCGATCTGCGCACGGCCGAGCGACGGATTGCGATTGGGATTGAGCAGGCATTGCTCGGTGGTGACGAACAGGCCGGTGCCGTCTGTGTCGATCGCGCCGCCCTCGAAGATCAGCGGGATGTGCCGGCAGGGCAGGTCCGTGGTCGCGGCAAGGCGCGCGCCTATGTCCTGATCGCCCGCCATATCGAACTTGCCGCCCCAGCCGTTGAAATCAAAGTCAGCCAGCGCGCGATTGCCCGCGGCGTCGATCACGCCAATGGGGCCGGTATCGCGCAGCCAGACATCGCCGAACGGCATGTGGACGACATCCACCGACGGATGGCTGAGCAGGCAGGCGCTGGCAAAATCCTCCGCAGTGCGCGCGACCACCACCGTCGCTTGCCCATGCGTGGCGACCGCGGAAGCAAAGTCTGCAGCCTGACGCTGCGCAAGCGGGAGCGAGGCTGGCCACTCGGCTGGATCACCGGGATAGCCGATCCAGAGCAGCGCTTGTGGCGCCCATTCTGCGGGGAGGAGGTGGGTCATTAAAGCCATCCAGGCAGGAGCGGGGTTCAGTTTGGACCCTGTGTCCCAAGTGATGCCTGCTGGCAACGAGATTGGCGGATTGCACAAAATTTATCGGCCGGCCAATAATGCAGATTTCCGCACTCGCTTATTTTAGCTTATCCTTTCACTCCGCCGACAACGCCGTTCCAAGATTACCCCAAATGGGGGAGATCCATCATAATGACGGACCCGTGGCCTTATTTCATCCGCGATGATCAGACTGCGAAGGAACGTATCCGCTCTGAAGCTTGCGATATACGTCGACCGTTTCCTCTGCACAGCGCGCCCAGTTAAACCGTCGCGCCAATGCCAGCCCATCCTCGATTGCCCGAGACCTCCAAGTTTCGTCTTGCATGCTTTCGGCAATAGCTTCTCCAAAGGCTTCGTGATCCCCGACGTCCACACTTGCTGCTACCCCTCCGGACACTTCGGGCAGGCACGAACGATTGGACGTGAGGACGGGTATCCCGCTGGCCATGGCCTCAAGGACAGGCAAACCAAAACCCTCATAAAGGGAAGGGTACAGAAAAAGCCTACAATTCCGGTAGATAGCCCGGAGACTTGGATCTGTTACGAAGCCGAGGAACTTCACGGCGCCCATCGCGGCTGCGTCCTCAAACAACTGGTGAAGTTCCGAGTTGTTCCAGCCCGATGCGCCTACGATCACTAAGATCGCATCGTCCCGCGTTTGTTGGCGGAACCGCAGGAAGGCCTTGACGGCGTGATCGAGGCCCTTCCGAGGCTCGATAGTGGCGACGCAAAGGCAATAACGGGTCTCGCGAAGTCCGTATTGATCGAGAAGGGCGGCATCCATTTCATTGTCGCCGACCTCAAAAAACTCTTCGGAAACACCCAAGGGAACTGCTGTCATGCGTGTCGCGTCTACACCGAACAGTTCTGTAAGCTCCTGCCTGATGTAATGGGTGTCAGTTATAATATGTCGGGCTTTGTCGATTGAGCGGCAAAATTCCTTCTCAAACTGATTGAGCCGCTCGATGGGATGTGTTTCAGGAAAGCGGAACACTGACAAGTCGTGGACTGTGATGACCGCGTTTTCAGCCTGTGGCGGGAAGAAGAAGTTAGGGCCGTGGAAGAGTCTTCGCGCGAACTCATGCGCGCCCAGCCACTTCTTTAGCTTGCGTGGGACGCGGCTGGCCGTAGGTTGTATCGATCGGAGGAATTGGTCCCCATGCCGATGCCATTCATTATCCCGAAAGAGCTTCACATCGGTCACGCCCGCGACGCCGGGTAACCGAGTCGCGAGCTCCCAAGTGTAGCGACCTATCCCCGTAAGTTGCGGGGATAGCGCCTCTGCTCCCAGACCTATGCGCATTTTAGCTTCGTGTGATCGGGTAACACTTCCCCGTAAAGATGCATATGCATTTATCGAATCGTATTCTGTACGCTGATGACAGGATAGACGAGCGCCCCCACTATGTTGACGAACTTCTGGAGGTCGGCGAGAGGCGCATTTGAAACGTAGAGCACGTCCTTGTTCCTGATCGGAAAGGCCTGCGCGAGGAAGAAAGTTTCCGGATCGCGCAGATTTGCGCGAAAGATGACGGGTACCTTGCCGTCGGGAGTGGTGCGGACGGTCGTGTCATCGGCGAGCCCCAGCGCTGCCTTATCCTCTAAGCGAAAGATGAAAACACCCTGTGCGCTGGCCCTGCTGTCGTCGAGGCCGCCTATCCTCCCGAGCGCCTGTGCCAACGTCAGCCCCGTGCCCTCAAAGTCGATCTCGCTATTTCGGCCGATCGCGCCGAGCGCCGTGAAGCTGTAAGGCTGGAAGAGGGCCGTTACCACATCGCCCGCTTGCAGGATGATATTCTGGCGTGGATCGGTGATGATTGTGGCGAGCGAGAGGGTCTCGACGAGATCTCCACGAGTCACCTGTATCGTTGTTTTTCCTACTGGCTGCCGCGATCCGCCCGCTGCAGCGAGGGCGTCGAGCAACCGCTCCCGTTTTGAAGTCAGCGGCATGCGAAGGTTCTTCGCGACCTCGCCGACTACAGTGATATTCGTCGAAGCGTTGTCGGTAAGCTTCACGATCACTTGTGGTTCATGCGCTTTGCCGCGAAGACGGCGCACGATCTCGCCTGCGATCTCCTGCGGGGTGTGGCCTGCCGCCTCTACGGCGCCAACGAAAGGCACGGTAACTCGACCAGTTTCATCAACGATCTGGCCCGGCAAGCTAGTTTGGCGTGCCATGCGGCTGCCGTCAGAAGCAAGAGCGCTGTTGCCGGCAGCAACTTCCAGGCCAATGGCACCGAATAGTGTCGCGGGCGGTGCTTCCCAAATGGTGATATCGATCTGATCGCCCTTGCCAATCAAGAGTCCATGACTCACTGGCTCGGCAAAAGTTTCTGAAAATAAGGACGAGCGTTGGCTAGCGAGCATCTGACGCGTCAAATGGTCGGTGAGGTCCACGACCCGAATTCCAGCACTGTCGATGGGCTGGCCGTTCGAACGCGCGATGGATCTGGAAGAAGGTCCTGATGCGCTCATTACGGAACAACCCGACGCGAGCATCGCGGCGGCCAATACCCCGAACGGTGTGAAGAAACGGATAGCGGAAAAAAGGGAAGAACCACCGGTTCTATTCATTTGAAGGCCTCTTCATTCAAGGGGATCGTGCGGCGCTCTAGCGCGCCGCAATACAGCCGTGATTTAGGAAAGTCATCCGGGAAGCCGTCCGCAGGTAGGGGAGTTGCCGCACGGGCATCGCGCAGGCGGGGGCCTTGTCATCTAAACAAACAGCCGTCATGAAAGCGCCCGATCAGGTGTTGGCGGACAGAAGGCAGCGATCGATCCGATGCTTTGTCCGTAGCCCTCGTCCATAAATGCGCGATCTGAAGGAATGTCGCAGATGCCGATCTATTCGAAGAAATTTCACGACGAGACGCTGGCTGACAGGCGCCTTCTGCACGAGGTTGTCGCGGCATCGACTGTGCACAACAAGAGTTTGGCGTCAGCGATCTCTTCGATCCAGAGCAGCCTTTCTGCCATCAATCATAAGCTGGCGGAAATGTCTCCTGCCAATTCAGGCGGTGTTTGGGAAGTGGTGAAGCGCGGAGACATAACATTTTTTGTCGATAATCGTTCACTGGTTGATAAGTGCATCATCGAAAGTGGTTCTTGGGAAGAAGAGCAGGTTGAATATCTTACGCGTACCATTGATCATCTGAGGGGTGATGGTGAGTTCTACTTCTTCGACATAGGGGCTTATTTCGGATACTATTCGATGATCGTGAATAGCAGGTTCGATAAAAGTCGAATCTTCACTTTCGAAGCCAACCCGATGACGTACATCCAGCTCAGGGCGAATTTGCTTTGTAACAACATCCATGATCGCGTGACCGCATTGAACGTCGTTGTGTGCTCGACGGCGGGCACGACGGGTGTCTCGAACCATGACGATCTGCTCGATAATCGCGGCGGCTGGTCGGTAGGCGGTGTCGCCTCAGCTTCGACCCGCATGGTCGATAACCTTGTGCCCGACCAATATTTCGAGAGCCTCGAAAATCAGTTCATTGTCATGAAGATAGACGTCGAGGGCTATGAATCAGAGGTGATGCAGGGGCTGCGCAAGGTGCTTGCAAAGAACCGAGTGCTTCTTCAGGTCGAATGTTTCGATTTCGATACTGATCTCCGCGAGAAGTTCGAGAAGTCGATTCAAGGATTGGGTCTGCGTAAGATTCACCAGATCCAATACGATCATTATTATGTCAATTTCGAGGGCGAGGGCCTCGTTGAGGTGCCGCAGCCCATTCATGTGCCGGCGGACAAGTTCTTCACCGGTTTGAATACCCGGAATGAGGCTGGTCATGTTGGCTTCGATCGGGGTGTCGAGGGGCATATCGTCTACGGCCCATGCATGTGGGTGCCGCAGGGGCGGCGTAGGGTGGTATTCCGCTTTGCTGAGGGTTCAGTCCTCGACAACTGTTCAATCGAGGTGTTCAGCGCCTATTCCCACGCGCGTGGCGAGAGTGCGATCTTCCATAGCGAAGAAGTGAACGGCGGAAACTATGATCAGAGTAAGGGCGAACTTACGGTCTTTTACGATCATCCGCTGGCTTATTGCGATATTGAATTTCGGTTGCTGACTAAGGGGCAGGCAGAGGGAGTTTTTGTGTCAGCCGACATCTATCCTGCGTGATGCCTTGAGTGTAATGACGGGTTTGGCGGAGCTGAATTGCAGAATTCTGCGCTAAGGTGCCTTGGCCGAAGCGGCCAAAAGGGTCGTTGCAATGCAAGGTGATGTCAGGCAAGGCACCGCCAGCTTCGAGTGGTCGCGGCTTTTGTCGCAGTCTATTTTTGTCAGCTTTGGCGCCTTGTGATTCATGCCGGAGCTATGGCTTTTCATTGTGCTTGCCGGAAAAAATGATGCGTGATGTGCTTGTTGGCGGCTTCAAAAAAATGGACCGTCTTTTCCTGATTACGGTTGCTATCCCGACGCTTGTGGCAATCATATACTTCGGATTTATTGCGTCTGATGTCTACATATCTGAATCGCGGTTCGTCGTTCGCAGCCCGGATAAGCAAACCTCCTCCGCTCTCGGTGCGTTGCTCAAGGCGCCGGGTGTGTCTGTCGCGGGCGATGAGGTGTATGCGGTGCAGGAATATGTTGAATCGCGCGACGCCTTAAAGGCGCTTAACCGAGATGGGTTTGTGGACCGGCTCATCGCTGCGCCTGGTATGGACTGGCTTGAGCGCTTTTATACGTTGGGTTCGGATCGGACCGTTGAAGCAAAGTACCGCTATTTCGCACGCCACGTGCAGCTGAAGCACGAGACGGCCTCATCGATTAGCACCATGAAGATTCGCGCCTACCGCCCTGAGGATGCGTATGCGATGAACAAGCGATTGCTTGATCTTGGTGAGGCGTTGGTCAATAGACTGAACAACCGCAGTCGGGAGGACCTTATCCGGTTCGCCCAGATTGAGGTGGATGGCGCACGCAAGGGCACGCAAAAGTCAGCAATCGCTCTTGCTGCTTTCCGGAACCGGCGGGGCCTCGTTGATCCTGACCGTCAGGCAAGTATCGGCCTACAGCTTGTGTCAAAGCTACAAGACGAGTTGATCTCCGCAAAAACCCAACTCCTTCAGCTGCGCGCTTTGGCTCCAATCAACCCCCAAGTGCCGGTTTTGCAAACGAGGATTGCTGGCCTGTCCAAGGAAATAGATCAGGAAGTCGCAAAGGTTGCCGGTGGTGGTGGGTCGCTTGCTAACGCCAACGTCGAGTATCAGCGGCTGACGCTGGAAAATCAGTTTGCCGAGAAGCAGCTGGCCAGTGCGATGACTTCGCTTGAAAGTGCGCGGAATGATGCGCGCCGCAAGCAGGTTTATTTGGAGAGAATCGTCGAGCCGAACCTGCCCGACGAGGCGCTTGAGCCAAAGCGATATCGCAATATATTCTCCACCCTCGCGCTTGGCTTGGTTGCTTGGGGCGTCTTCTCCATGCTGCTGGCGGCTTTGCGTGAGCATCGGGACTGATCGTTAATGACTGTCGGGCAATCATCAACATCGCTCTGGCGCTCGTGGCAGTTGCAGCGCCGCGTGATTTTCGCGCTGCTCATGCGCGAGGTCCTTACTCGTTTCGGCCGTCATAACATCGGCTTCCTGTGGATGTTCGCGGAGCCGATGATATTTACGCTCGGCATTACCGCGTTATGGACGATCTCTGGCGCGACCCACGGGTCGGACCTACCGATCACTGTCTTTGCCCTGACAGGCTATTCTTCGGTGTTGCTGTGGCGGAACATGCCTGCGCGCGCGATCTCTTCGATCCAGCCTAATCTCGCGCTGATGTATCACCGCAACGTCAAGTTGCTCGATATATTCATTGCACGGCTTTTACTTGAGGGCGCTGGCGCATCAATGTCGTTTTTTATTCTAAGTTTGATCTTCATATACATCGGATGGGTGGATCCGCCAGAAGACATTCTTAAGGTTATAGCGGCATGGTTGCTGCTGGCTTGGTTCGGCATGGCGCTCGCCATTTTCCTGGGCGCACTGTCGGAGCAATATGAGCTCGTAGAGAAGTTCTGGCATCCAACTGCTTACCTGCTGTTCCCTTTGTCAGGTGCTGGGTTCCTTTTGGAGATTCTCCCCGAGGATGCCCGTAACGCACTGTTGTATCTGCCGATGTTGAATTGTGTGGAGTATCTTCGCGACGGATACTTTGGCTCACGTTTCACGGCTTACTACAGTGTGCCCTATGTCATCCTTTGCAACAGTGCACTTTCTCTTCTGAGCCTTGCCAAGCTGCGAGAGGTTAGTCGTACGGTGATACCGAAATGATCCATGTTCGCGACGTATGCAAAAGCTATCCAACTCGCAGTGGGACCAAGGTTGTTGTTCGAGACGTTAATTTTGACGTCTATCCCGGGGAAAAGCTTGGGGTGCTCGGGCGCAATGGTGCCGGCAAATCCACGATCATCAGATTGCTAAGCGGCGTAGAAAACCCGACCCGTGGCGTTGTAGACCGCCAGATGTCGGTGTCATGGCCGCTTGCATTCGGGGGAGCCTTCCAGACGGCGCTTACCGGCCTCGACAATCTCCGCTTCATCTGCCGCGTGTATGGTGTGGAGCCGGAAACAAAAATTCCTTTCGTGGACGAATTTTCTGAACTCGGCCGTTATCTACGCGAGCCGGTGGGCACTTACTCGTCGGGCATGCTTGCGCGTCTCGCCTTTGCTATCTCTATGACGATCGAGTTCGACTGTTTCCTGATCGACGAAATCATTGCAGTGGGTGACCAGCGCTTTCACGACAAATGCCACGTAGAGCTGTTTGAGCGTCGAGCCGACCGCGCTATGATCTTTGTCTCGCACGATATCGGGTACATCCAAGCTCACTGTCAGCGTGCTGCGGTACTGCATGATTCCAGTTTCACGATGTTCGATACCGTTGCTGAGGCATATGAATTCTACCTTGCGCAGTGAGGAGGCGGTTGGAGCGGAAATCGTATCGAGCCAGTTGCTCGTCGATGTTTCTGTGATCCTGCGCTCTGATGCGCAGACCGGTATACAACGCGTCGTTCGTGCTCTCCTTCGGGCATTGCTTGATGCAGATCTTCAAGGATATGTCGTGCGTCCGGTCTACGCGACGCGCAAAAAGGGATATACTTATGCCTCCTTGGATGAGCCTCTGTTCATGGGGTGCGTTGGACTGGAGTCCGTACCAGTCGGACCAGTGAGTGTGCGATCAGGCGACATATTCCTGGCACTGGACCTAGCCGCCAACATATTGCCGTTGCATCGCCGCCAGCTGGCGACCTGGCGACGTAGCGGCTGTCGGATAGCCACAGTTATGTACGACCTATTGCCGGCGTTGCGACCAGACTGGTTCAACCCTAAGACGAGGCGGAATTATCGCAGCTGGCTAGGGGTGGTAACCAAGCACAGTGATCAGATCATCTGCATTTCGCGTGATGTTGCCGATGAACTGGGGCGTTGGGTGGCGGCACGGCCTTGGCGAGGCAATCGGAGATTGGCGATAGATTGCATGCGTCTTGGCAGCGATCTTCAAGAGAGTGCGCCGAGCAGGGGGCTGCCGCACAACGCGGCGTCGATATTTGAGCAGTTGGCGCTGAAGCGGATGTTGCTCGTCGTCGGCACCATTGAGCCGCGCAAGGGACACGACTGCCTGTTGCCCGCCTTTGAGCTATTATGGGGCCAACCGGGCAATGACGACCTCTTGCTAGTCGTGGTGGGACGGCCTGGTTGGAAGACGGAGCAGTTGCAAGTTCGGATGCGTTCTCATCCGGAAAGAGGTGATCGGTTCTTTTGGTTCGATGATGCGAGCGACGAGTTTTTGAATCGCCTTTATGCCCTTGCGCGCGGCGTGATCGTCCCTTCCCATGCTGAGGGTTTCGGCTTACCTCTCGCAGAAGCAGTGGGGCATGGCGTTCCGGTTCTGGCGCGTGAACTGCCCGTATTCAAGGCAATGCAGCTAGTAAATGTTACTTATTACTCGCGTGATGAGCCGCAGTTCTTGGCTGCTTCTATCAAGAGTTGGATGGATGGATATGGTACGAATGCATCGTCCGGAAATCTACCGCCTACGTGGAGCGAATCGTTTGCCGATCTCTTGAAGAGCTTATCTATAAAGAAATGTGACGATTGCTCCAAATAAGACAGTAGGATGTGATGAAAAAAGCTATTATCACTGGAATAACCGGACAAGATGGGGCGTATCTTGCCCAGTTCCTTCTCGAAAAGAACTATAAAGTCTATGGGACTTACAGGCGATCGAGTTCTGTAAATTTCTGGCGCATAGAAGAGTTGGGTATTCACCAAAATCCAAATTTCGAGCTTTTGCAGTATGATTTGACAGATCTAGGTGCAAATCTTCACTTGGTCCAACAAGTTGAGCCAGACGAGATATATAATCTTGCCGCTCAGAGTTTCGTTGGGGTCAGCTTCGAGCAGCCGACCACGACTGCGCAGATAACGGGCATAGGCTGCCTCAATCTTCTGGAAGCAATACGGCTGCTTAATCGAAAAATTCGCTTCTACCAAGCGAGCACGTCCGAGATGTTCGGCAAAGTGCAAGGGATGCCGCAAGTTGAAGAAACCCCTTTCTATCCTCGCAGTCCTTATGGCGTGGCGAAGCTTTACGCGCACTGGATGACCGTGAATTATAGGGAGAGTTACGATATTTTCGGTGCAAGTGGGATTCTCTTTAATCACGAGAGTCCATTGCGTGGCCGCGAGTTTGTAACGCGTAAGATCACGGACAGCGTGGCCAAGATCAAGATTGGGCAAATGTCGTGTTTGAGCCTTGGCAATCTCGATGCCCAACGTGACTGGGGCTACGCCAAAGAGTATATTGAAGGCATGTGGATGATGCTCCAAGCAAGCGAGCCAGACACCTTCGTATTGGCCACCAACCGGACCGAGACCGTGCGAGACTTCGTCGAGATGGCGTTTAAGGCGGCCGAGGTTGACGTGGAGTGGAGAGGGCAAGGTCTCGAGGAAACCGCGGTAGATGTCTCTACCGGTGATGTCGTTGTGCGTATCGACGAGAAATTTTACAGGCCGGCCGAGGTGGATCTCCTCATCGGCTCGGCAGAGAAGGCAAAGCGCGTGTTGGGTTGGGAGCCCAAGACTACGTTAGAACAGCTGTGCAAGATGATGGTTGACGCTGACATCGCACGCAATCAACGTGGTTTTTCCTTTTAAAGATTGCCCCGCGACGCACAATGGTCTCGTGCGGTTGGTTAATTAAAAATAGCCATATTAATAATGTGTATGAGATGAAGTTCCTGCGAGGCAAGTAAATGGTTGATACGGGTGATGTTGCGCTTGATCGGATTCTGGCCAAGGATGGTATGGAATTCGTGCGATCTTGCTATCAAGAGATACTTAATCGCGAGGCCGATGAGGGAGGTCTGCGGCATCATCTCGACCTTCTTGCCAAGGGCAGGCCCAAGCTCAGCTTAATCACGGACATCCTCGGCAGCGCAGAAGCGGTGTCAAAGGGGGCGTGCCATCCCGCTTTGGCCGCGGCTGCTCTACGTCGAGCGCGCTCACCGATCGACAAATTGAAGGATTTTTTCAAGAGCGGGAGCAGTCGCGACGCATCGGTGGCTGTCGATGTCCCGTCCCGAGTTGCCGCGCCGCTACCGTATAAGGTCGTTCAAGTGCCGTTTGCGGAATGGGCCGAGCAGCAGAAGGATGCTTCGCTCGGCAACACATATGTCCAGGACATATGGTTCGACCTTACTACTTCTATACAATGGACGCTCGGTGTTGTCGGTATCATTCGAGCAGAACTCGAAATAGCTTGCAATCTTAAGAAGATTTATCCGAGCCTTCGCTTTTCTATGCAGGTGAACCAGGGCTTTGCCGAGATTGAAGAAGCTGAACTCAATTGGCTCCTAAGCGCCGATAATGTTGCTGAAGCTTATATGAGATTCTTCGGTCGAGCGGGTGGTTCGGCGCAGAGAATAGAGGTGAAGGTTCCTGAATGCAGTGAATTCTTCCATCCTTACGGTGCTAGCGATCTTATATTCTCGATGGGGTGGAAGGACTCACCGAAGGAAGAGCTATTCTCGACCCTGAAGGGTATTATGCCGGGCGTCTTCCTCGGCTATCTTATATACGACATCATCATGCTGCGGCCGGAAACGGAGCATTTCTATGCGAAGAACGACCAAGCAAATTTCGAGAAATATCTGAAATGGATTTCCTACAATTGTGATTTCTTGCTGTTCGGTGGCGAGAATACCAAGCAAGATGTAGAGGCTTGGCAACATAAGCGCAGATGGCCGACGCTGCCTGGACGCGCGATCCGCTTTGGTTCTGACATCGTTGAGATGGCCGGTCGAGCTGACGACGAAACCTGTCTTGATCAGCTCGGTGTCACGACACCCTTCATATTGTCAGTCGGCACTGCCGAGCCGCGCAAGAATTATAGCACCCTCTACCGAGCGTACCTTCTGGCGCAAGAGTTGTCTCCGACACCTCTGCCCCAACTTGTAATCTGCGGACAAAACGGGCATCGCGTCGACAATCTGAACGATCAGATGGCGCGTGACCCTCGCGTCATCGGGCGTATACTGCGGCGCGTTCCGAGTGATGAGCAGCTTTCTGCCCTCTACCGCAACTGCCTCTTCACTTTACTACCAAGCTTCTATGAAGGGTGGAGTCTCACGCTTCCGGAGAGCTTTGCCTATGGCAAATTTTGCATATGCGCGGACAATCCTCCATTGCGCGAGACGGGCGGAGATTTCGCCGAGTATGTCGACCCGATTGATGTCATGGCGTGGGCCAAAGCGATCCTCGAGTATGTGGGAAACATTGAGAAACTAAAGCTGCGCGAGAAGCGAATTTCTGCTGATTGGCATATGACGACGTGGGCAGATTCTGCGCAGCTCGTTTATGACCGTTTGCTGGAACTGTCTGAAGAGCGGTTTTCGGGTCAAGCGCCGGGATTGGCTGAGCGGAAACGCCCGACGATTTGGATGGATCTGTCTCTCAGTTACCTTCACTGGAACAGCTCACTAACCGGCGTAACCCGCGTAGAATTGATGTATGCGAAGACACTTCGTGAGATCGCGCCTTCAACGCGATTTTTTGCGTGGGACGACGGCAACTTCTTTGAGATTGAATCATCTTATCTGACTTGGATGGATGACAGCGATGATTTGAGTCAGGCCTACAATGACTTCAATGAATTTTGGAAGCATCATGAAAAACAGGGAATTTCTTTCCGGAATCCCCTTCGAAATGTCGTGGCTCCCCAGACCCACCCTGCCTATCTGTCGTCCTTCCCTCCCGGTTCGATAGCATTTTTTGCGGGCATCGACTTTGGTTTCTACGATGTCGATGGCGAGCCGCAGTTGATGTACACGCACGAAGTTGAACGTCTATTGCCTCCTGAGGGGAAGGTGCTGCTTACTCACTTCATGCACGACTTCACACCGTCGGATTGGCCGCAGATTCACAAGTCAGAAACGGTTGAGGGGTACGAGCCTTTCTGTGACTTCGTCTCTAACCATTTCCACTATCTGACCTATGGCGGCCTCACGGCGCAACGGGATGGAGAAGCGTTGCAGAAGCGCCGTGGATGGAAGGTGCCCATGGGAGATCCCGTTACGCTGGGCTTCGACATCGGGCCCGATTCTCCCGCCGACCCTAAGAAGGATAGTGCTTATCTCGAAGGGTTAGGCATTTCTTCCGACTTTGTCATCGCAGTGGGCACGTTGGAGCCGCGTAAAAATCACGAAACGCTCTATCGCGCTTACTTATTGATGCTCCAGCGTAAACTGCTTGATAAGCCGCTGCAGATGCTTTTTGTTGGGAAGCCGGGTTGGAACAACGAGGACTTCCTCACCACGCTCGCTTCGGATGAGCGGGTCAAGGGTAAGATTATTATGATCAACCCCAGCGATGAAGGGCTCGACATCCTCTATCGCCATTCACTTTTAACTCTTCTGCCTAGTTTTTATGAAGGGTGGAGCCTCCCGCTCCCTGAAAGTTTAGCCTACCATAAATTCTGCTTGGTATCAGATACGCCGCCTCTGCGCGAAAGGGGCGGTGAGTTTGTCGAGTTTATTCACCCGCTCGATGCGGCGCGCTGGGCTGAACGGATCGCCTTCTATGCTAATCGTCCGGAGAGGCTCGTTCCATTGGAAGATCGTATCAAGAAGGACTGGGGTCCTATATCGTGGGAGGAATCGACGGAAATGTTGAAGCTCAAGCTGTATGAAGCTTATGATAACCTGTTTGGAGAAGGCGTCATGTCATCACTTGGAGAGGATTGGGCTTAACAGATGGCACGCATCCTGCTGAGTGGCGCTAACGGATTTCTGGGCAGGCATCTTTTCCAGCATTTACAGAGTTTAGGGCATGAACTGTTCGGGACTACCAATCATCCGGCGTCTGATAATTCAGTCCTGTACTGCGACATTCGTGATCCCCTTTCGGTAGACTCGGTATTCCGTCAGGTTCGTCCTGAAGTTGTAATCCATTGCGCGGCCATTTCGAGTGTTACTTCTTCAGCGGCGCAGGATTATTACAGAGTCAACACGGTCGGTACTGAAAATATGATAAATTCGGCCATGTCGATGCCTTGGCGTGTAAGGTTCATATTTGTGAGTACTGCTGGAGTTTACGGTAATCAGGATACAGATTGCCTTAGCGAGGCTCTTTGTCCAAAGCCTGTCCATCACTACGGAATGAGCAAGTTCTGCGCGGAGCGCCTGCTCATGAATCATAGCGCGACGTTGGATTACACCATCATCCGGCCCTTCAACATTATCGGCGAAGGGCAATTCGGCCAGTTCATCATGCCGAAGCTTGTCGACGCCTTTCATCGAAAGCTCCCCGTGGTGCGCTTGGGCAATATTGAGGTCTTTCGTGATTATATCGACGTTTCCGACGCATGCGAGTTGATCAGCCGCCTCACTTTTAATCCGGCTGCAATTGGCGAAATTAGCAACCTATGCACGGGCCGGCCGGTGTCAATTGAGGAGCTATTGGCTATACTGGCTGAAATCACGGGGCACAAAATCAAGGTTGAAGTCGATCAAGCGTTGGTACGGAAGAACGAGGTTTGGCGACTATTGGGGGATGTCACCAAACTAGAAACCCTTACCGGGGGGCAAATTCACGGGCTGAATCTCGAGCAGTCTTTACGTCGCATGTATACGGCACAGCGAGTTTCTTAGGAGGCAATATGCGTCTTTCCATAATCAGCAATTGCCAAAAAGATAGCTTGGCGACGTGCATCGCTGCACTCAATCACGGTTTCCAAATCGATACGCATATGATCCACGAATTGATGGCGGACACTCAGTTGTTGCGCTCCGTGCTGGAGGATAGCGCGTTCGTCTTCGCTCATTTGCCCCTGCGTTCAGTGGTGCCTGCTGATCTCGCGCACAAAGTTACCTATTTTCCTAACATTGCATTCTCGGCTTATCATCCTGATCTTACCTTCGCCCGAGCCCGCAAGCCGGGCGGTGATGTCGAGACGGTATTTGGGCCGCTGCACGTCTATAATTCCGCGATAGCTGTGTTTGGTTACCGAGAGGGTATCCCTCTCGAGGAGATACTAACCTTCTACAGCCCTAATGCGTATGCGCGTTTAGGTTATTTCGACCAATGGGAAGAATCGCGACGACAATTGCTTATTGAGGGCGAAGCCTGTGGCATGCCGCTAGGCGCATTGATCGAGAAATGGAGCCGAGGCCAAGCGTTCATGTACTCAAGCAACCATCCGACACTTGCTGTCATGGAAGATATTGCGCGAGAGCTGCTGCAACGCATCGGCATGTTTTATTTCCAGGAAAGCAAGCACGAGCTGCTGACAGACCCGCTTAAAGCCCAGCCAATATGGCCAATTTATCCCGAGATCGCCGAGCGACTTGGCCTGCGTGGGAGCACTGCGTTCAAGGTGAATGATCCGCATGGTGCGTTGGAGCTACGAGACTTCGTGCGCTATTCATATGAGAGTTTTGCGAATTATGATCGCAAAACTCTCGAATCTCTCACAGTCGATGTCAGCGATTTTGCCAAAAAGCTTGGCTTGATCGGTGGGAGAGAGGCGAAGGCGATTGTCTCGGGCAATCCATACGCGGGCGCCGACAAAGTGCAGTTCTGGAGAAACTCGGTCGCCAACGTCGCGCCGGAAGAACTGGATCCTGTAGTAGATCCCAAGTTCAACATTACGCCGTATGACAAGGTCGCCACCGCCGGTAGTTGCTTCGCGCAGCATATCGCCAGGACGCTTAAGGCCAGTGGCTTTGATTATTTCGTGCCCGAAGCCGCCCCGCACGACATGGATGAGCAGGAGGCGAAGGCGCGAAATTATGGGGTTTTCAGTGCGCGGTTCGGTAATATTTACACAGTACGCCAGCTTCTCCAGCTCATCGAACGGGTAGAAGGCAAATATAACCCTTCGGAAAGCGCCTGGCCTGGTAGGAACGGAGGCTTAGTCGATCCCTTTCGCCCACAGATTGAGCCCGAAGGCTATGTGGACGAATTGGCGCTGGACTTATCACGCCAAACGCACTTCGATGCAGTACGCCAAATGCTACGGGAAATGAGCGTTTTTGTCTTCACTCTCGGTCTAACAGAGGGGTGGCGTTCCAAGACTGACGGTGCCGTTTTCCCCCTCGCGCCAGGAGTCGCTGGCGGGGCAATGGATGAAGGAAAATATGAGTTTATCAATTTCGATGTGGATTCGGTTCGACAGGACTTGCACGAAGTCATTGCGCATCTGAAGCGCATCAATCCATCTTGTAAGATTATCCTCACCGTCTCGCCGGTGCCGCTGATAGCGACTTTCGAGCATCGCCATGCTTTGGTTTCGACTACTTACAGCAAAGCTGTGTTGCGAGTCGTGGCAGACGAAATGTGGCGACGTTACGACCATGTTGATTATTTTCCGTCTTATGAGATCATCACGGGCGCCTATAACCGGGGAAGTTACTACGCTGATGATTTGCGCGAGGTCCGTGAGGAGGGGGTTGCACACGTCATGCGCATTTTCATGCGCCATTATACCGGTGATGGCGAAACGTCCGCCGCAGAGGTCGTCGAAACTCTGGAAAAGGCTGCCCCCATTTCTCGGAACGCGCTGTTCGATATCGTTTGCGACGAGGAAGCCATCGTGAACTTCTGAGCGCCGAATGGTTTAGCGTGGCACCAGATCGTCGAAGCGAGCATTAGTGGATGAGCGATTGCCGACTCAGCGGCTTGAGGGCTTTTGTTACTCGATAGAATTGGCCGGTAATACCACAGTGATTGTAGAGAACGACAACATCCTCCTCGACGTCAGCCGCCTCGTCTGGCGCGCGTGGGGGGGCAAGCTGCCTACCGGGATTGACCGGACCTGCCTTGCTTATGTCGAGCATTTTGGCTGCCGATCACAGGCTGTGGTCCAGCGGGGCAGTTCGACGCTCGTGCTGCCCGCCGATGATTCAAAGCGCCTGTTCGATCTGTTGCTTTCGCCGGGGCGCGACTTCAAATCGAAGCTCGCGAGGTTGTTAGCGACCGGCTTCTTCTTCCGGCGTCGCGGCGATCTTTCGGGCTATCTCTATCTCAATGTCGGCCATACCGGGCTCGACAAGCCGGGCCATGCCGAGTGGGTCCGGCGAACGGGCGTGCGGCCCTTCTATTTTGTGCATGATCTCATTCCGTTGACTCACCCGGAATATTGCCGCCCCGCCGAGCCGGAGAAGCATTTGCGGCGCATGACGGCGCTGCTTCAGCTAGGCGCGGGCATCATCGCAAACAGCCGGGAGACGCTGAACGAACTGGCCGTGTTTGCCGGGCTGCAGCAGTCGCTGGACATGCCACCGGCCATCGTCGCGCCGCTCGGCGTCCGCAGTGACCCGCACCGGAGCAAGGCCAGCAAGCACATCCAGTTGCCGGGGCGCCCTTATTTCGTGATGCTCGGCACCATCGAGGGTCGCAAGAACCACCTGCTCATGCTCAACATCTGGAGCGAAATGGCGCGGCGCTTGGGCACGGGCTGCCCGCAACTCGTGGTGATTGGCCAGCGCGGCTGGGAGAGCGAACAGGCTGTCGATATGCTCGATCGCAGCGAGGAGATCCGCGGCCATGTCATCGAGTTGTCGCGCTGCGATGACGCGCAGCTCCACGCTTATATGGCCAATGCCCGTGCGCTGCTCTTCCCGTCTTTCGTCGAGGGCTATGGCCTGCCGCTGGTCGAGGCGTTGGCAGCGGGCACGCCGGTCATTGCGAGCAATCTGAGCGTCTTCCGCGAGCTTGCCGGGGAAATACCCGACTATCTCAGTCCAATTGACGGACTGGGCTGGTCACAGATGATCGAGGCTTATGCACTCGAAAACAGCCCAGCGCGTGCGGCGCAGCTGGGCCGGTTGGCCGGTTGGCGCACACCCACATGGCAGGATCATTTCGGGGGGGTCGATCGCTGGCTGGAACAATTCGGCCCCGCAGTGCCAAGTTCCGCAACGCCCGGGTTCGCTGCGCCAGACGGCCCCGCCGTGTCGCTCAGCCCTGCGCTGCAACGAGTGCGGGGCGCCAGTGAGTGACGCGATCGCCGAGGAGCCGCTCCAGCGCTGACTCGACGAGCGTCTGCGTCGCGGACTCGCTGGCAAGACCGCCATAGATGAGGCAGCGGTCATAGAGCACGCGCCGGAAGGCATCGAAAACCGCCGGGTCTGGCGCTTGCGGGCGCATCCAGAAATCGTCCAGTCGGCCCTGATGCGTGATGCCCGGCAGATTGTAGATCGCCTTGCCGAGCGCGATCGTGGGCACATTGGCCGCCAGCGATAGTGTCGCCGACGTGCTGTTGATCGTCACGAGGCCCCTGCAATCGGCTGCCAGTTCCTTGAGATTACCGCCTGCGATATGGACGACGCGATCGCCGATACCGAGCCGTCGCGCCTGCCGGTCCACATGCCGGCGCCAGGGCGTGAGGCTCGCGTCGAGTGGATGTTCCTTGATGAGCAGCATGGCGTCGGCGGGCGCGCGCCTGGCGAAGCTGGCGAGCACATAATGGAGCGCCTCGGTCATGTCCTGAAACGGCGAGTGCTCGCGAATTTGATAGTCGTTGGAAAGCTGCAACGGGAACAGGAAATAGGGCTGCGTGCCAAGCGCCTCGACTATCAGTTCGGCGTGCCGCTCCTCCGCCTTCCCCCTTGCATATTTCTGCACCCAACCCATCGCCTCAACGAGCAGAGATCCTCTCCGGTGCGAGTGATAGAAGGGGAAAAGGGGCCGCAGCAAAGCGACGCGCGAATAATATTTGAATGCATCGCGCGCGCGGCGCGGGAAACTCGCGCTGATTGATGGGCGATTGGGCAAGGGCGGGAGGTTCCGCGCTTCGGCCAGATACCAGTCGGGGTCGCGCGACAGCGAGGAGAAGCCGTTCACGCCGCTGGGCTCGAGCGTCAGCCAGTCGGGGCGGATATAACCTTCCTCGAAGACATGGACGTCGATCTTGCGCAGCTGCGCCATCCGGTGCGCCGCGACATGCAACGGGCGGCAATCGCCGAACAGGACGACATCGGTAATGGCATGATCGACCAGAAACCGGTCGAGGAAGAGCGTCCACTTGCGCCGGCTGCCACGATAATTGATCGCATGACCCGGCCAGTCGGCCTTGTCGCCGCCGTTCAGGTTGATGCGGAAAATGCCGCATTCCAGCGCCGTGAGACGCTCGGCAAGCTGCCAGAAAAAGGGACCCGGTGGCCCCTGCAAGAAGAGGAAGTTTCGGTGAGGTATCGGCTGGAATTTCATCGCATATCCAGAAATCGTTGGCCTGCGCGCTTCACCCACCCGAAGAATTTACGCAGGGGAACCAGTGCACCATTCCTGCGGCGATTGCCAGTGAGCAATCGCAAAATCATCACCTCAGGGGGGCATGGCAAATTGGTCACCGGATCAAGATAACGCGGATATCGTAACAAAGTTGCTGCAACGAGCTGGTCGAGCGTACGCGCCACGCCCCGCCGGGGCGGGCACGGCGCTAGGTCCCGAGTCAGCCCCCATCCGGCAAAGAACGGCGCGCCATGCGTGGTCACCGCTTTGCCGCGCATCAGTGCCTCGAATCCGGCCAATGACGTGATCACATGGACCTCGTCGACCAGATCGATGAGCGCGCCGATCGCGTTTCCGTCATCGATTATGTCGGCATGCTGCAGCGCCGTGCGGGGTGGAATTGCACCGCGACGATGACCGGCTTCGACATCGGGGTGGGGGCGGTAGATGATATGGGCATCCGGATCGAGTGCCCGCACGCGCCTCAATAGCTCCAGATTGGATCGGACTTCTCCGCCACCAAATTGCACCGAGCGATCATCCTCGACCTGCCCGACCACGAGCAAATAGCGCTTGTTCTTGTCATGCCGGACAAGAGCCTCGCCCGATCCGACACCATATTTGCTCACGCCTTCGCGGACGAGCCACTCGCGCAATTCCCGCGCGCGAAGCAGATCGGCAGCGCTGAAATCACCCTCCGCCAGCATGTCTTCGAGCCGATTGGGGCGGGCGGGGTCATAATGCACGCCCAGATCGTCGAGCACGATTGAGAGCGGCGGCACGCAGTCGGCACCGAGGCCCGCCGAACGGATGAAACCGTCCTCGACTTCGAACAGTGGGCGTCCGTTCGCTTCCAGCGCCGCGAGGAACGCGGGCGGCACGCGCGCCTTCCAGACCGCCACGGCCGCATCGGCGGGCAATTGCGTAAGCATGTCCTCGCGCGGCGCGTGGAATGGGACGTCATGGCCACCCCAGAGCAAGGATGCCACGGTGTCCTGCTTCCAGCGCGCGAAGCCGAAGGCTGCGGCAATAGGCCGATTAGCGTCGATCAGCGCGCGCCACCCACCCAATATGTCAATCAATTGCAGCGGGCTTATTGGCTCGCCTGTGAACGGGCTGGCATATGCGATGCCGTCGAGCAGGTCGCGGCCAGCCATCGCTTCCAGCATCGCCTCGGCCTGCGGTGAGCGGGGCGTGAGACCCGATAATGCTGCATAGGGACCGTCGCCGTCGGTCGTGATCGGCCGTCCCCGAACTGCCGCGAGCAGGGCTTCGTGATCGTCCGCCTTCACGCGAATTGGGCCGGATGGCTGATCGGGCGAAAGCCAGAAGCGACCGCCGACCTTATGTTCACGCAGGGCCGCGATCAACGCGCCGGGCGTCACGCCGGAATGGACTTCGCCCGAAGTCGGATCGGCGGGACGCACAACAGGGAAGGGCGTCGCGCCGGGAAAGGGCGGCACCGCAAAAATGCTGTGGGCAACAGGCACTGT
>Ga0247738_10000122_pt1 | contig 35761 bp, 39 predicted proteins | sample UWRJL013104B2_FD_180936 | JGI IMG/M metagenome (GOLD analysis project Ga0247738, IMG submission 180936) | Plant litter microbial communities from Arlington Agricultural Research Station in Wisconsin, United States - UWRJ-L013-104B-2 | ecosystem: Environmental > Terrestrial > Plant litter >...
CGGGTTGGACGAACCTCTGGTGTGTCAGTTGTTCCGCCAGGAGCACCGCTGATTAGCTACGTTCGGGATGGATAACCGCTGAAAGCATCTAAGCGGGAAGCCGGCCTCAAGATGAGATTTCCATACCCTTCGGGGTGAGAGGCTCCCAGCCAGACTACTGGGTTGATAGGCCAGATGTGGAAGTGCAGCAATGCATGCAGCTGACTGGTACTAATAAGCCGATGACTTGATAACACACCGAATTTGTTGGTGCTACGCGTCCACTGAGTGGTTCTCGATGTACGGTCGAGAACCCTAAACACACGTTCACGCGTGTACTTTAGGTTTTTGAAACATCAATAGTGTTTCGGCGGCCATAGCGTGAGGGAAACGCCCGGTCACATTCCGAACCCGGAAGCTAAGCCTCACAGCGCCGATGGTACTGCAGGGGGGACCCTGTGGGAGAGTAGGACACCGCCGAACTTCTTCTAAACAAAATGGCCACCCAACGCAGGGTGGCCATTTTGCGTTGTACAGGAAGTTGAGAGAATCAGATCATGCCCAATGAGGACGAGCGTCGACCACGACGCGAAGACGATTCCGCCCGACGCAACGCTCGTCAGGGCCGTCCTCCGCGCACTGATCGCTCGTCTTCGTCCGGCGGTAGCGGCGCTCCGCGCCGTGACGGCTCAGGCGCTCCGCGCCGTGACGGCTCAGGCGCTCCGCGTCGCGAAGGCTCAGACGCCCCGCGTCGCGATGGCGTCGCACCGCGTCGCGAGGGCGGTTACCAGAGTCGCGATGGGGCACCTCGTCGCGATGGTGGCCCCCAGAAGCGTGAGGGCGGCTATCAGAAGCGTGACGGTGCGCCGCCGCGCCGCGATGGGGCTGCCCCGCGCCGCGAGGGTGGCTATCAGAGCCGTGACGGCGCTCCTCGTCGTGATGGCGGAGGCGCCCCTCGCCGTGACGGCGGTTACGTCAAGCGTGATGGCGCTGCCCCTCGACGTGACGGGGCCGCGCCTCGACGTGATGGCGACCGCCCAGGCGGCGGGTACCAGAAGCGTGAAGGCGGCTATCAGGGCCGTGACAGCTCACCCCGGCGCGACGACCGCAGCTCCGGCGGGCGCGGGTTCCCGCAGCGTGGTGGCAGCGATCGCGAGCGTCCCGACCGCCGGTCCGACGACCGTCCGCGTCATGACGACCCGATCGTGCCTGAGGATGTCACGCCCAACGATCTGCACTCCTCGGCTCGCAACGAGCTGAAGACACTGAGCAAGGAGAACGCCGAGCAGGTCGCCCGGCATCTCGCGATGGCCGCGCGCCTGATCGATGAGGACCCCGCCCTCGCCCACCAGCACGCCCTCTCGGCGTCGCGTCGTGCGGGTCGCATCGCGATCGTGCGTGAGTCGCTCGGCATCACCGCCTATGCGACCGGAGATTTCGCACTCGCGCTGCGCGAGTTGCGCACATATCGCCGTATCTCCGGCAAGGACGACCAGATCGCCCTCATGGTCGACAGCGAGCGCGGTATCGGGCGTCCTGACCGCGCCCTCGAGACCGGCCGGGCAGCGGATCGTTCGAAGCTTCCGACGCCGGTCCGGGTCGCTCTCGCCATCGCCATGTCGGGCGCACGACTCGACCTCGGCGAGACCGAGCTCGCTCTCGGGGAACTGCAGATCCCCGAACTGGACCCTGATCGTGCTTTCGAGTGGAGTCCGGCGTTGTTCGCCGCTCACGCAGCCGTACTGGAAGACCTCGGTCGTGACGACGAAGCCGCCTTCTGGGCTGAGCGGGCCGATGTCGCCGCCGACGCACTCGGGATGGGCGACGACGATGAGGATGAGATCTTCGTCGAAGACGGCCTGATCGAAGGCGAACTGCCCGACGAGCCGACGCGCAAGATCGACGAGCCGACGAAGTCGGTCGAAGAGACGAACACGTCTGTCGAGGCGACGGAAGAGGAGTCCTGAGTGGGGCTTTTCTCCCGGTCGCGCCCGACTCCGCTCGATGGCGTCGACGTCGTTCTCGCTGATCTTGATGGCGTCGTGTACGCCGGCCCAGGTGCCTTGCCGCACGCAGTGCAGAGTCTCAACCTGGTCGCCAGTACCCGACGTGTCGGCTACATCACGAACAATGCGTCCCGCACCGACGCATCGGTCGCGGAGCACCTGACTTCTCTCGGATTGACGGTGCAGGCACGCGAGGTCGTCACCAGCCCACAAGCGGCGATGCGCCTGCTCGCGTCCATGGTCCCCGCCCCCGCCACGCTGCTCATCGTCGGCGGAGAGGGACTCGTCGTCGAGGCCGAGAAGGCCGGTTACACGGTCACCCGCAGCGCCGAGGACGCACCGGATGCCGTCGTGCAGGGCTTTGCTCCCGAGGTCGCGTGGACCGACCTGGCAGAGGCCGCATTCGCGCTGAAGGTACCGGAGGAAGAGGGCGGCATCCCCTGGATCGCCACCAACAGCGACTGGACGATCCCGCGCGAGCGCGGCATCGCTCCCGGCAATGGCACTCTCGTCTCGGCCGTGCACACCGCTGTGGGCCGCCTGGCCACAGTTGCCGGCAAGCCGGAGGTGCCGATCTTCGAAGAGGCGATCGCGCGCTTCGGCGCCACCAAGACGCTGTTCATCGGTGACCGCCTCGACACCGACATCATGGGTGCCGTGCGTGTCGGCATCGACTCCGTACTGGTGCTCACCGGAATCGATCGGCCCAAGCACGTGCTCGCGGCGCCGGAGGGATCCAGGCCCACGTACATCCTCGGCGACCTTCGCGAGCTGCATGAGCCGTATCCGCAGACCGAGCGCAAGGACGGCGTCGTCACCGTGAACGGTGCATCCGTCCGAGTGGTCGGGGGAGATGTCGAGATCCTCGCCGAGGGCTCACGGCAGATCGACCTGGTGCGTGCGGGCGCGAGCGCGATCTGGGAGTCCGGCACGCCCATCTTCGTGCTGCGTGTGCCCGAGAAGCTCTATGAGGACCCGTTCCATCGTCCATGAGTCGCGCATCCGCCGTGCCTCACCTGGCGCGTCGGGACTGCGCCGTAGAGTGGAGGCGTGAGCGATGAGACGACTGCAACGCCGACCGACGGGCTGTGGAGCCGGCTGCGCCTGATCGAAGGGCAGCCGCTGGCCGACCGCGCCGACGCATATTCGACTCTGCACGACGAACTCTTCCGCCGCCTCGAGAGCGGCACCAAGCTCGACGCCCGCGACAAGATGCCGTCGGGAGACCGGTGACGCGCCTCGACGCCGCCCTCGCTGCCCGCGGACTCGCGCGTTCGCGCTCGCACGCAGCCACACTCATCACAGCGGGTGTCGTGAGCGTCGACGGCCGCCAGATCATCAAAGCCTCCACCTCGGTGAGCGATGAGGCCGTGATCACGCTCGCCGAGACCGATCACTACGTGAGTCGCGGTGCGCAGAAACTGGTCGCCGCACTCGATGCGTTCGAGGTCGCCGTCGACGGGCGGCTCGCTCTCGACATGGGCGCCTCCACCGGCGGGTTCACCCAGGTGCTCCGCGAACGCGGGGCGCGCAAGGTTCTCGCGGTGGACGTCGGGCACGATCAACTCGCGGCATCCATCGCAGCAGACCCGGCCGTCGTGAGCGTTGAAGGCTTCAATGTGCGCCATATGACGCGAGACGGTCTCACCGAGGTGACCGGAGAGACGGATGCTCCCGATCTGATCGTCGGCGATCTGTCGTTCATCTCCCTTGAGTTGGTCATGCCTGCAGTCGCTGCTGTCGCGGCATCCGATTCCGACATCGTCCTACTCGTGAAACCGCAGTTCGAGGTCGGACGCACTGCCGTGCGCGGCGGATTGGTGACCGACCCCGCCACTCGAGCGGATGCCGTCGCCCGGGTCGTCTGGAACGGGTGGGATGCCGGATTCGGCATGCTCGGGATCATCGCTTCGCCGATCCTCGGCACCCACGGGAATGCGGAATTCGTCGTTCACATGGCGCCCGGCCGGGGGAGCAATCCGACACAATGGAGAGACCGGATCGACGAACTGGCTGGAGGACGATGAACGAGCGAAACATCCTGGTCGTCGCCCATGCCGGACGTGCCGATACGGTCGCCGCCGCTCGTCGCGTGATCGAGCTGCTTCGCAGCGCGGGTGCACGCCCGGTGCTCGCCCCCGACGACCGCACCGAGCTCTCCGCTGTCGACACCGACTTCGGCGATGTCGTCGCACTGGGCGAAGACGTCGGCGTGGACGATCTGGAACTCGCGATCGTGCTGGGCGGCGACGGCACGATCCTGCGCGCGGCCGAACTCGTCCGTGGCGCCAACAGCGCACCGGTGCTCGGCATCAACATGGGGCATGTCGGATTCCTCGCCGAGATCGAACGCGATGCGATGGACGACGCCGTGCAACGCGTCATCGCGCGCGACTACGCGGTCGAAGAGCGACTGGCGCTCGCGGTGCGGGTCAAAGACGCTGAGGGCAAGGTCGTCTTCGAGACGTGGGCTCTCAACGAGGCGACCGTCGAGAAGGCGAGCCGGGAGCGGATGATCGAGGTCGTCGTCGAGATCGACGGCCGTCCGCTGTCGAGCTACGGCTGCGACGGCATGGTCATCTCGACCCCCACCGGCTCGACCGCATACAACTTCTCCGCTGGAGGACCGGTGATCTGGCCGAGCGTCGAGGCCATCACCGTGATCCCGCTCTCCGCGCACGCCCTGTTCGCCCGGTCTCTCGTCGTCAGCCCCGATGCCTCGGTGGCGATCGAGATGCTCGAGCGCACGGCGGGCACAGGCATCCTCTGGTGCGACGGCAGACGTTCGCACGAGCTTCCGCCCGGGGCACGCGTGGTCGCCCGCCGCTCATCACGCCCGGTGCGCCTCGCCCGGTTGCACCCGACAGCGTTCACCGATCGGCTGGTGCGCAAGTTCCAGCTCCCCGTCGCCGGATGGCGTGGGCAGGACGGGGGAGCGTCGGCGTGATCGAGGAGATGCGCATGCAGGGGCTCGGCGTCATCGCCGATGCCGTCCTGCCGCTCGGGCCAGGATTCACCGCGATCACCGGCGAGACGGGCGCGGGCAAGACCATGGTCGTCACAGGTCTGGGCCTGCTGCTCGGACAGCGCGCAGACTCCGGCGCTGTGCGTGCAGGGTCGCCGCAGGCCTCGGTCGCCGGTGTCTGGGTCGTGCCTGAGCGCGGCGTTGTGGCCGACATCGTCACGGACGCCGGCGGCGATCTCGAGCCGCTCGACGACGGCCACGGCGAACTCTACGTGTCACGTACTCTCACCGCTGAAGGGCGCAGCCGTGCCAGCGTCGGCGGACGGGCGGCGCCGGCTGGAGTGCTCTCCGCCCTCGCCGATGAACTCGTCGTCGTGCACGGGCAGTCCGAGCAGTTGCGTCTTCGCTCGACAGCCGCTCAGCGCGACGCGCTGGATCGATTCGGAGGCGCGCCGATCGCAGACGCCCTCGCGACGTACTCGACCGCGTTCGCACGCTGGCGCGACCTGGATGCCGAGATCAGCGAGATCGCCGAGAACCGTGACCGCCGGGCCGAGGAGGCCCAGCGATTGCGTGAAGCGCTCGCCTTGATCGAGGCGACCGCACCCGAACCGGGTGAGGACGTGGCGCTCGCCGAGCGGTCCGAACGACTCTCGAATGCCGAAGAACTCAGGACCGCGGCCTCCCTCGCGCACAACGCCCTCTCCAGCGAGGAGGGCGACGCCGACGCATCCGCACTCATCGCCGAGGCACGACGGAACCTGGAGCGCGCGACGGATCCGACGCTCACCGAGATCTCCGAGTCGATCGCCGACCTCGGGTATCGCATCGCGGACATTGCTGGTCAGCTCTCCGCATACCTCGCCGACCTCGACGAGACAGGGCCGCACGAGCTCGCCGCCGTCGAGGAGCGACGGGCTGCGCTCACGACGTTGATCCGTGCGCACGGGTCATTGGACGATGCGCTCGAGGTATGGCAGACCGGCTCTGCACGACTCGCCGAGCTCGACGACGACGACGATCGTCTCGAGCGACTGCAGACCGAGAGAGACGCCGCACGGGCAGCGCTCGATGACGCCGCGACGGCGCTCACTTCCGCGCGCACAGAGGCTGCGGGACGCCTCGGCGCCGCCGTGACTGACGAACTGCACGCTCTCGCCATGCCGGACGCACGACTCGAGGTCGCGGTCCGTGAGGGCAGCGAGAGCACGCACGGGCGCGACGACGTCGCCATCCTGCTGGCACCGCACCCCGGCGCAGAACCACGATCTGTCGCGAAGAGCGCGTCCGGCGGAGAGCTCTCGCGAGTGATGCTCGCGATCGAGGTCGTGATCGCGGGCACCGACCCGGTTCCGACTTTCGTCTTCGACGAGGTGGATGCCGGCATCGGCGGTGCTGCGGCGATCGAAGTGGGTCGGCGACTCGCCCGGCTTGCAGAGACATCGCAAGTCATCGCGGTGACGCACCTCGCGCAGGTCGCAGCCTTCGCGTCCAACCATCTTTCCGTCGTGAAAGCCAACGATGGCGCGGTCACCGCGTCCAGCGTGCGGCGTCTGGAGGGGGAGGACCGAGAAGCGGAGATGGCGCGGCTGCTGTCGGGACTGACCGATTCGGATGCCGCGATCACCCACGCCCGAGAACTTCTCAGCCTTGCGGTCTGAGCGAACTGTTAGGATCGAAGCCCGTGATGAACTCTTCTGACGCGGGGCCCAAGAACGACACGACCAAGCACATCTTTGTGACCGGTGGTGTCGTTTCGTCTTTGGGTAAGGGCCTCACGGCCGCCAGCCTGGGAAACCTGCTCACCGCCCGCGGAGTACGCGTCGTGATGCAGAAGCTCGACCCCTACCTGAACGTCGACCCCGGCACCATGAACCCGTTCCAGCACGGTGAGGTGTTCGTCACCGACGACGGTGCGGAGACCGACCTCGACATCGGGCACTACGAGCGTTTCCTCGACATCAACCTGTCGCAGGCGGCCAACGTCACCACCGGCCAGATCTACTCGCAGGTGATCGCGCGTGAGCGCCGCGGCGAGTACCTCGGCGACACCGTGCAGGTCATCCCGCACATCACCGACGAGATCAAGCGCCGCATGCGCCTGCAGGCGGATGAGACTCCGAAGCCGGACGTCATCATCACCGAGGTCGGCGGCACCGTCGGTGACATCGAATCGCAGCCGTTCCTCGAGGCTGCGCGTCAGCTGCGCCATGAGCTCGGACGCGACAGCGTGTTCTTCGTGCATGTCTCGCTCGTGCCGTTCATGGGCGCCTCAGGTGAGCAGAAGACCAAGCCGACGCAGCACTCCGTCGCGGCGCTCCGCCAGGTCGGTATCCAGCCGGACGCATTGGTTCTGCGCAGCGATCGCCCCGTGAGCGAGAGCAACCGCAACAAGATCGCGCTGATGTGCGACGTCGACGTCGAAGGCGTCATCAACACCGTCGACCTGCCCAGCATCTACGACATCCCCTCGACGCTGAACGACCAGGGCCTCGACTCCTACATCGTCCGCCGGCTCGGACTGGATTCCAAGGCAGCGCCAGAGGTCGACTGGACGCGCTGGCAGAAGGTCCTGCAGGCCGTGCACAACCCGAAGCACGAAGTCACGATCGGTCTGGTCGGCAAGTACATCGACCTGCCTGACGCGTACCTCTCGGTCACCGAAGCGCTGCGGGCAGGTGGCTTCGCCCACGAGGCGCACGTCAGCATCCGCTGGATCCCGTCCGACTCGTGCGAGACGCCAGAGGGTGCAGCCAAGGCGCTCTCGGACGTCGACGGCATCTGCGTGCCCGGTGGGTTCGGCATCCGCGGCATCGAAGGCAAGCTCGGCGCGCTGAAGTTCGCGCGCGAACAGGGCATCCCGACGCTCGGTCTGTGCCTCGGTCTGCAGTGCATGGTCATCGAGTACGGCCGCAACGTCGCAGGTATCGTCGGGGCCTCCTCGAGCGAGTTCGACCCCGAGACCTCCGAGCCGGTCATCGCGACGATGGCCGAGCAGGTCGAGATCCTCGACGGCGGTGACCTCGGTGGCACCATGCGCCTCGGCCTCTACGAGGCGGAGCTCGGCGAGGGCACGCTGGCTCGTGAGCTGTACGGCACGGCCCAGGCATCCGAGCGGCACCGTCACCGCTACGAGGTCAACAACGCCTACCGCGGCCGCCTGTCCGATGCCGGTCTCGTGTTCTCGGGCCTCAACCCCGACCTCGACCTCGTCGAGTACGTCGAGCTGCCGCGCGACGTGCACCCGTACTACATCGCAACGCAGGCGCACCCCGAGCTGCGCTCGCGCCCGACCGCACCGCACCCGCTGTTCCGCGGTCTGATCGGCGCAGCGATCGAGCGGCACCGCTCCAGCGAGCTGTTCGACGTCTCGGCCGATGACTGAGCCGCTCCGCTCGCACGCTGAGCCGCTCCGCTCGCTCACTGAGCCCGTCGAAGTGCACGCGCTGCGAGACGAGCCGTTCGAGCCCGAGGTCGTGAGCAGCGACGTCGTCTACAAGGGCTGGGTGTGGGACGTGCGCTCCGACCGCGTCGCCTACGGCGACGGCGAGATCATCCGGGAGTACGTGGATCACACCGGAGCGGTCGCGGTGCTCGCCCTCGATGATGCCGGTCGGGTGCTGCTGATCCAGCAGTACCGGCATCCGATCCGCCATCGTGACTGGGAGCTCCCCGCCGGGCTTCTCGACATCGAGGGGGAGGACCCCCTTGTCGCTGCGCAACGCGAACTGGCGGAGGAGGCCGACCTCGTCGCCGAGGAGTGGCAGTTGCTCGTGTCGACCTGGACGACTCCTGGCGGCAACAACGAGCTGATCCGCATCTACCTCGCCACCGGCATCCAGGCGGCGCCTGCGGCGTATGCCCGCGAAGACGAGGAGGCCGACATCCGGATCGAGTGGGTTCCACTCGCCGACGCCGTCGATGCCGTGCTCGAGGGAAGGTTGCGCAACGGCATCCTCTCGCTCGGCGTGCTCGCAGCCGAGCGGAGATTGCGGGGCTGAACGTGCGGCTGGATCGTGCGATCGATGCCTATCTCAGGTACGTCACGATCGAGCGCGGCCTCTCCGAGCACACCGTCGGGGCGTATCGCCGCGACCTCGACGTGTATCTGGAGTGGCTGACGGAGGCCGGCGTCGATGACACGACCGCGGTGACGGGCGCCATCATCAGCCGGTTCATCTCGGATCGTTCGAGCATCGTGCCGCCGCCTGCGGCGACGAGTCTCGCACGCCTGCAGTCGTCCGTGCGGGGTCTGCACCGCTTCCTCGTGCGCGAGGGGATCGAGTCGGAGGATCCGACCGGCCGGCTGCGACCCCCCAAGATGTCGCAGCGTCTGCCCAAGGCGCTCACGATCGATCAGGTCGAGCGGTTGCTGGCCGCACCATCCGCGGAGGAGCCCATCGGCATCCGCGACCGCGCACTGCTGGAGCTGCTCTACGCGACGGGAGCGCGCGTCTCAGAGGCGGTGGGCCTGGACGTCGACGACCTCGCGCACGGCGACGTGCTGCGTCTGCGCGGCAAAGGATCCAAGGAGCGCATCGTGCCGATCGGTTCCTTCGCTCGGAATGCCGTCGACGCGTACCTCACTCGCGTGAGGCCTGGCCTTGCGGCGAAGGGCAGGGCGTCGGCGCGGCTGTTCCTCGGCGCCCGAGGAGCGCCGTTGTCGCGGCAGAGCGCCTGGCTGGTCATTCGCGCTGCCGCGGGTGCCGCGCACATCACCTCCGAGGTGTCGCCGCATACTCTGCGCCACTCGTTCGCCACCCATCTGCTGCAGGGCGGTGCCGATGTGCGTGTGGTGCAGGAACTGCTCGGGCACGCGTCCGTCGCGACGACGCAGATATACACGCACGTGTCGGTCGACACGCTTCGTGACATCTACGCGACCTCGCATCCGCGAGCGCGGTGACCAGGGCACGATTCCGCAGGATCGCCGAGTCCGCAGCCCGCGTAACGGTGGGGAAATCGCTAGAATCGAGCAAGCACGAGGGAAGCAGGAGAATCGGTGGCTCAGAAAGTGGCGAAGTCCAAGGGTAAGACGTCGAACGTCGGCGACACCCCGATGGGACCCACTGGGCGTCCGTATCACGGCTTCCCGACGCCCGTCCCGCTCGACTCCCACGGCCCTGCACGCATCATCGCGCTGTGCAACCAGAAGGGCGGCGTCGGTAAGACGACCACGTCGATCAACCTCGCCGCGGCCCTCGCCGAGTACGGCCGCAAGGTGCTCGCGGTCGACTTCGACCCGCAGGGCGCGCTCTCCGCCGGTCTCGGCATCCAGACCCACGACGTGCCCACGATCTACGACCTTCTGCTCGACACGAAGCGCGACGCGCATGAGGTGATCGTGCGCAGCGGTGTGGAGGGGCTCGACGTCCTGCCCGCGAACATCGATCTCTCTGCGGCCGAGGTCCATCTGGTCAACGAGGTCGCACGTGAGACGATCCTTGCACGCGTGCTGCGACAGGTCACGGGGGAGTACGACGTCATCCTCATCGACTGCCAGCCTTCGCTCGGCCTGCTCACCGTCAACGCGCTGACCGCGAGCCACGGCGTGCTCATCCCGCTGGAGTGCGAGTTCTTCGCCCTGCGTGGCGTCGCGCTGCTCATCGAGACTATCGAGAAGGTGCGTGACCGCCTCAACCCGGGTATCACCCTCGACGGGCTGCTCGCCACGATGTACGACTCGCGCACCCTGCACTCGCGAGAGGTGCTTGAGCGCGTCGTCGAGACGTTCGGCGACGACGTGCTGGAAACCGTGATCGGTCGCACCGTGAAGTTCCCCGATGCATCGGTGTCAGGGGTGCCCATCACCGAGTTCGCGCCGGAGCATGCCGCCGCACAGGCGTACCTGCGACTGGCGCGGGAGCTGGTCGCCCGTGGCGCCGTCGCGTGACGCGGAGTCCGCTGAGCCCGTAGAAGCGGTCCCTGAGCCTGTCGAAGCGGTCCCTGAGCCTGTCGAAGCGGTCCCTGAGCCTGTCGAAGGGTTCCGCGTCTCCCTGTCGAACTTCGACGGCCCGTTCGACCTGCTGCTGAATCTCATCTCGAAGCATGAGATGGACATCACCGAGGTGTCGCTGAGTGCCGTCACGAATGAGTTCATCGCGTATCTGAAAGAGATCGACGGCGATGATCGCGAACTCGATCAGGCATCAGAGTTCCTCGTCGTCGCGGCGACCCTGCTCGACATGAAGGTCGCAGGGCTCCTGCCCCAGGGCGAGCTGGTCGATGCGGAGGCGGTCGCGCTGCTCGAGGCACGTGACCTTCTGTTCGCCCGGCTGCTGCAGTATCGCGCGTTCAAAGAGGTGTCGGTCTGGTTCGCCCGCTGCCTGCAGCGTGAGGACCGCCGCCACGTTCGCGCCGTGCGTCTTGATGAGAAGCATCGTGCACGGACGCCCGAGCTGGTGTGGACGCTCAGCGCCGACGACTTCGCAGCCATCGCACTGCTCGCATTCGCACCCAAGGAGATCCCCAACGTCGGGCTCGATCACCTGCATGCCCCGCTGGTCAGCATCCGAGAGCAGGCCGCGATCGTGGTGACCCTGCTGCGCAATGCGGAATCGCTGAGCTTCCGCGAACTCGTCGCCGGCACGACAGAGCCTGGCATCGTCGTCGCGCGGTTCATCTCCGTGCTCGAGCTCTACCGCCACGCGGCGCTGTCCTTCGAACAACTGGAACCGCTCGGCGAGCTGACGCTGCGCTGGGCCGCCGACTCCTGGTCGGACGAGACACTTGCGAGCCTGGGGGCCGATTATGACCGATGAGACGCCAGTCGACACGCCCGTCGACACCGTGATCGACGCGCCGTTGACCGAGAAGCTCGAGGCCATCCTCCTGATCATCGACGAGCCACTGGGCCTCGTCGCACTGGCTGCGGCCGTCGGCGCACCGGTGCCCGCAGTCCGGCAGGCGATCGAGACGCTCGTCGCCGACTACGACGGCAACGGGCACGGCCCTCGGCGCGGGTTCGAGCTGCGTGAGGTCGGCGGCGGATGGCGACTGTACGTTCGAGACGATCATGACGCGCTGGTGGCGGAGTTCGTTGGCGGACAGGCACCGGCACGCCTTTCGCAGGCGGCGCTCGAGACCCTCGCGGTGATCGCCTACAAGCAGCCCGTCACCCGAAGCCAGGTGGCATCGATACGCGCGGTCAACGTCGACTCGGTCGTCCGCACGCTGCTCGCCCGCGGGCTCATCACCGAACTGTTCGCCGACTCCGAGACCGGCGCCATCAACTACGGCACCACCGACGCGCTGCTGCAGAACCTGGGCATCAACTCGCTGGACGAACTGCCCCCGATCTCTCCGCTGCTCGATGACGGGGCTGACGGATTCGACGAAGGAACCATCAGATGACTGACAACCCGACCGATTCACCGACCCCACCCGAGGGCGTGCGACTGCAGAAGGTACTCGCTGCGGCCGGTGTCGCGTCCCGCCGCGTGGTCGAGCAGTACATCGTGGAAGGGCGCATCCGCGTCAACGGTGTCGTCGTGGAAGAACTCGGCCGCCGGATCGACCCGGAGACCGACCTGGTCGACGTCGACGGCACTGCGATCCAGCTCGACGTCTCCAAGCGCTACGTCATGCTGAACAAGCCCACCGGCGTCGTCAGCACCATGAAGGACGAGAACGGCCGTCCGGATCTTCGCCGGTTCACGGAGGACTGGGAAGAGAGGCTGTACAACGTCGGCCGTCTGGATGCCGAGACCAGCGGTCTGCTGATCCTCACCAACGACGGCGCACTCGCGCACGTGCTCGCGCATCCGTCGTTCGGCGTCACGAAGGTGTACATCGCCAAGGTCGAAGGCGTCGTCACCGCGCAGACGATCGCGAAGCTGACGAAGGGGTTCGACCTCGAGGACGGCTTCATCAAGGCCGACAAGGCTCGTCTGCTCGACGTCTCGAAGGTCGGATCGGAATCGAGCCTGGTCGAGCTCACGCTGCACTCCGGACGCAACCGGATCGTGCGCCGGATGATGGCCGCGGTCGGACACCCGGTGACCGAACTCGTCCGCCGCCAGTTCGGCCCACTCCACCTGGGAACGCTCCCGGCGGGGAAGACACGAGAACTGAGTAAAATCGAACGTGGTGCGCTGTTGACTCTCGCGCGCCATGATTCCCCTGCGGACGCCACGCCGGGAGACGTCCAGGAGACCGAGTGAGCGATACGGCCAGATCCAACGGCAGCGGCATCGCGCCGCGGCTCTCGGGGACGGTCCGCATCGTCGGCGCCGGTCTGCTCGGCGCGAGCATCGGGCTCGCCCTCCGTGCCAAGGGCGTCGATGTCGTACTGTCCGACACCTCGCCGGCTCAGCTGCGCCTGGCCGTCGACTACGGTGCTGGCCGCGTTCCGCGAGACGACGACGCTCCGGCGCTCATCGTCGTCTCCGTGCCACCGGATGTCACCGCCGACGTCATCGAAGCAGAGCTGGATCGTTTTCCGGATGCCGTCGTCACCGACGTCGCGAGCGTCAAACTCGAGCCGTTCCGAGCTCTGAAGGAACGCGGCGTCGACATCACTCGCTACATCGGTTCTCATCCGCTCGCCGGACGAGAGCGCGGGGGAGCGATCTCCGCACGCGCCGATCTGTTCATCGGGCGGCCATGGGTCGTCTGCCGTGATGAGGAGACGCGAGCTGCTGACCTCGCCCTTGTGGAGTCGCTGGCCCTCGACGTCGGCGCGATGCCGCTCGAGATGACGCCAGAGGAGCACGACAGCTCGGTGGCTCTCACCTCGCACGTGCCGCAGGTCGTCGCGAGCCTGCTCGCCGGACGATTCGCGACCGCAGACGAGGGTGCTCTCCGCCTCGCGGGACAGGGAGTACGCGACACGACGCGCATCGCGGCATCCGCCCCAGAACTGTGGGTGCAGATCCTCGGTGCCAACGCGCAGCCGGTCGTTGAGATCCTCGACGCACTCGCTGATGATCTGCGCCAGGTGTCGGATGCGCTTCGCGCGCCGGCCGAGCCTGGAGCCAGGCGCGCGGTCGCCGAAGCGATCCGCCAGGGCAATGACGGCGTGGAGCGGTTGCCCGGCAAGCACGGGCAGAACCGCAGGTTCGAGCAGCTCGTCGTCATGGTCGACGACACCGCCGGGCAGCTCGGCCGGCTGTTCGGCGAACTCGGTGAGCTCGGAGTGAACGTGGAAGACCTGCGCCTGGAGCATTCGCCGGGCGCGCAGTTCGGCCTCGCCGAGATCAGTGTGGCCCCTGCCGCGCTGCGCGGCGCGATCGACGGACTGCAGGAGCGCGGATGGCGGATTGCAGGAGCGACCAATGAGTGATTTCATCGCGATCGACGGCCCTGCGGGCTCTGGCAAGTCCAGTGTCTCGAAGGCTGTGGCGCGCTCGCGCGGCTACGGGTACCTCGACACCGGCGCTGCCTACCGCGCCCTCGCCTGGCACGTGCTCGACCGCGGCGCAGAGACAGACGACGCCGAAGCGGTGCTCGCCGCGGCATCCGATTTCGATCTTCGTCTCGGTCTCGACCCCGACGACCGCACCGTCGCGGTCGGAGACACCGACATCACTGCGGCGATACGGGAACCGCGGGTATCCGCCGCCGTGAGCGGAGTCGCCCGCGTGCCCGCAGTGCGTGCACAGGTGAACATCTTCTTCCGGTCACTGGTGGCGGAGGCCTCTTACCCGGCCGTCGTCGTGGAAGGGCGCGACATCACCACGGTGGTCGCCCCCGATGCACCGGTACGCATCCTTCTCACCGCCGCCCCTGAGGTGCGGGCGGCCAGACGCGCTGGTGAACTCGCCGGAGAGAACGCCGCTGTCGTTGCCGAAGCGCTGCACAAGCGCGACGCCTCGGACAGCGCTGTCGTCGACTTCCTCAACGCCGCTGAAGGCGTGGAGGTCGTCGATTCGACGCACCTCGATTTCCCCCAGACCATCGACGCCGTACTCTCGGTGATCGAACGAAAGCAAGGAGCGGAACATGGCCGCTGAAGAAGAATACGAGGGCGGTCCCGACCGCCTCGCCGAGAAGATGGACGAGCTCGACGAGCAACTTGCCGAACAGCGCGCTGAGGCTCTGCGCGCCGGTCTCGCCGACTACGACCTTGATGAGGATGATGCCGCGCTCCTCGCCGGCATCACGCAGGGCGAGGGCGGGATCGAATTCCTGCCGGCGCTTCCCGTCGTCGCGATCGTCGGACGCCCGAACGTGGGCAAGTCCGCACTGGTGAACCGCATCCTCGGTCGACGCGAAGCCGTCGTGGAGGACACCCCAGGTGTCACCCGCGACCGAGTGACGTACAAGGCCGAGTGGAACGACCGACGCTTCTCGCTGGTCGACACCGGCGGTTGGGAGCCCGATGCCAAGGGCATCGACCGTTCCGTCGCAGCGCAGGCCGAGGTCGCGATCGACCTTTCCGACCTCGTGCTGTTCGTCGTCGACGCGATGGTGGGGGCCACCTCCACCGACGAGCACGTCGTGAAGCTGCTGCGCAAGAGTGGCAAGACGGTGTTCCTCGTCGCCAACAAGATCGATGACGCGCGTCAGGAGCCCGAGGTCGCTGCCCTCTGGAGCCTCGGCCTCGGCGAGCCGTACCCGACGTCCGCTGTGCACGGGCGAGGCGTCGCAGACCTGCTGGATGCCGTGCTCGAGAAGCTGCCGTCCATCTCGTCTGTGGCGAAGTACGAGATCGGCGGTCCTCGCCGGGTCGCGATCCTCGGTCGCCCCAATGTCGGCAAGTCGTCGTTGCTGAACAAGGCAGCGGGCGAAGAGCGCGTCGTCGTGAACGAGCTGGCCGGAACCACCCGTGACCCGGTCGATACGGTCGTCGAACTCGGCGGCAAGCTGTGGCGCCTGGTCGACACCGCCGGCATCCGTCGCCGTGTGCACCTGTCGCAGGGTGCGGACTTCTACGCCTCGCTGCGTACTTCCGCTGCGCTGGAGCGCGCAGAGGTCGCTGTGGTCGTGCTCGACGTCTCGGAGACGATCAGCGAGCAGGATGTGCGCATCATCGATCTCGTGCTGGAGTCGGGGCGCGCGCTGGTGCTGGCGTTCAACAAGTGGGATCGCCTCACCGACACCGACCTGGAGAACCAGGATCGCCGCCGCTACCTCGAGCGAGAGATCGAGCAGGATCTCGCTCACGTCGCATGGGCTCCGCGGGTGAACATCTCGGCGAAGACCGGTCGCCACTTCGACAAGCTGGTGCCCGCTCTGGAGACGGCGCTGGAGAACTGGGATCGCCGCATCCCGACGGGCAAGTTCAACGCCTTCATCTCCGAGCTCGTCGCCGAGCACCCGCACCCGCTGCGTGGCGGCAAGCAGCCGCGCATCCTCTTCGGCACGCAGGCGTCGACACGTCCGCCGACGTTCGTGCTGTTCACGACGGGTTTCCTGGACCCCGGCTACCGCCGCTTCATCCAGCGCCGCCTGCGCGAGTTGTACGAATTCGACGGCACTCCGATCGTGATCAACATGCGCGTGCGGGAGAAGCGCCAGCGCTAGTCGCGAAGCGGGGGTGGACAGAAGGGTAACCAATCGGTTACCTTTCAGTCGTGGACGTATTCGGAGCGATCGCAGATCCGGTCAGGCGCGACCTGCTCCGGCGACTCTCGGGCGGTCCGGCGCGCGTCGTCGACCTCGCGGCGGATCATGCCGTATCCCGTCCGGCCATCAGCAAGCATCTGCGCATCCTTGTCGAGGCAGGGCTGGTGCACGCCGAGGCCAGCGGGCGCGAACGGCATTACGCGATCGATGTCGAGCCGTTGGCGGTCGTCAACGAACTGCTGCGCGCGTTGACCGTCGAGCGAGCCCCGATAACGGCTCATCATCTCGACGCTCTCGACACCGAGGTGCATCGAGCCGCAAGAGATCGCCGACGCGGTGCGTCCACATCGAACAGCGCCCGCTCGGAGGAGGACATCGCATGACCCTGACAGGAAGATTCGACAGTGCTCGGCACACGCTGGTGCTGACGCGGCACTTCACGACGTCGATCGACGACGTGTGGGAGAGCATCGCGGATTCCGATCGCCTGAGCCGATGGTTCGGGACGTGGAGCGGAGATCCATCCACCGGAACGGTCTCGGTGACGATGAACGCCGAGGCTGAGCCGATGCCGGCAGTGCCCTACGAGATCCGCAGGTGCGAGCCTCCGAGGGCGCTCTCTGTGCGCGTCACCGATGAGTACGGCACCTGGACGCTGAGCGCGGAACTCACTGCGGCTGACGGGACGACCACTCTGGTCCTCACGCAGGAAGACGTCGACTCCGCGACGCTCGAGCAGACCGGTCCCGGCTGGGAATGGTACCTCGACAGGCTCGTCGCCGCTGTTCACGATGACCGGATGCCGACGTTGGACGACTTCGACTCGAGCTACATGCCGATGAGCGAGGAGTACGCAGCACTCGCCAGGTGATGCCGGTTGCTCTCGACGCGCACTGGTGGTGCAATGGATGTGGATGCCGTAATCAGACGGCGTCCGTACACGTGCCCACAAGGCCCGCCGAAAGAGGATGCGATGACGCACACCCTGCCCCTGCCCGATTTCACCCACGAACGCGTGGAGGTGATCACCGGCCGACGCAGTGGCCTCTTCATCGCGGTGGCGCTGCACTCGTCCGTGCTCGGCTCAGCGCTCGGCGGCGCACGACTGTGGACGTATCCGCATTGGAGTGATGCCCTCGGAGACGCGCTGCGGCTGTCTGCCGCGATGACGTTGAAGAACGCGACCGCCGGGCTCGACGCCGGCGGTGGCAAGGCCGTCATCGGTCTGGAGGCGGGGACGGTGCTCGACGCCGAGCGTCGTCGTGCCGCTTTCCTCGATCTCGGCGATGCCGTCGAGTCGTTCGACGGACTGTATCGCACGGCGGAGGACGTCGGTTCGACGATGGACGACATGGCCGTCGTCGGCGAACAGACGACGCACGTCGTCGGTCTTCCGGATTCGTCCGGCGGGTCGGGAGAGCCGGCCGGACCCACGAGCCTCGGTGTCTACGAATCGCTGCGTGCCGTGCTGGAGCGTACGACGGGCTCGTCGGACGTCGCGGGCCGGCGGATCACGATCTCCGGACTCGGCCAGGTCGGCGGGCGTCTCGCCGTGCGGCTCTCCACCGAGGGCGCTGTGCTGACGGTCACCGATGTCAACCCGGAACGCCGTCACCTCGCCAGAGAACTCGGCGCAGTCTGGGCGGAGCCGGGAACGGAGCACCTCGTCGCCTCGGACGTCTTCGTGCCGGCCGGCATCGGGGGACTGCTCACGGACGAGGTCATCGACACTCTTGACACCGCGGCCGTTTGCGGCCCGGCCAACAACCCGCTCGCATCGCACAGCGGCGCCGACCGGCTGGCCGCACGCGGCATCCTTTACGCGCCGGACTTCGTCGTGAACGCCGGGGGCGTCATCTACCTCGATCACGAGGCGAAGAAGCTCGGCTCCCGCGCCGAGATCATGGAGCGCGTGTCGCAGATCGGCGAAACAGTGCGAAGGATCCTCGCCGACTCCGAAGAACGCGGGATCACGCCACTGGCCGCGGCGGAAGAACTCGCGGCAGCACGTCTGCGGGCGGGAGCGGAGACTCCGGTACTGCGTTGAGGAACCATCGCAAGGGTGTCACAGGCCTGTGGCACCCTTGCGAGGGAACTCAGGAGGTCACATGTCCCACGCGGCGGACGAAGTGCACGCATTCGAAGCCCACGCGACCGATGCAGACCTCGACGATCTGCGCGCGCGATTGGCGGCGGCGCGTCTGCCGGAGGCCGAAACCGTCTTTCGCCCAGCGCCGCACCCTCGCCGGTGGGACCAGGGCGTTCCACTTGCCGATCTCATCGAGCTCGTGGAGTACTGGCGCGACGGATACGACTGGCGCTCGTTCGAAGCGCGCCTCGACCGGATCGGTCAGTTCCGATCGACGATCGACGATCTCGGCATACATTTCCTGCACCGCAGATCCACGCGTGCAGATGCCACGCCGCTGATCATGACGCACGGCTGGCCGGGCAGCATCGCCGAGTTCGTCGACGTGATCGACGAACTGGCAGATCCGAAGGATGCGGCCGAGCCGGCGTTTCACGTCGTTGCGCCGTCGCTCCCGGGTTTCGGCTACAGCGACAAGCCGGCTGAGACCGGGTGGGGAGTGGAGAAGACCGCCGCCGCATGGGTGGAGTTGATGGGACGGCTGGGGTACAGCAGATTCGTCGCCCACGGTGGAGACTGGGGAGGCAACGTCACCACGGTGCTCGGCGGGAAGTTCCCGGAGCGCGTCGTCGGCATCCACACGACTTTCGCGCTGGCGCCGCCAGGGATGACGACGGACTCCCTCACGGCGATGGAACGCGAATGGGTCGAGCAGACGCGCGACTTCTGGCAGCACCACCGGGCGTATGCGAAGCAGCAGGCGACGAGGCCGCAGACCATCGGCTACTCGCTCGTCGACTCACCGGTGGGGCTTCTCGCCTGGCTCCTCGACAAGTTCGCCGAGTGGTCAGACACCGAAGACAGCCCCTTCGAGACGATCTCCAGAGACCGGATCCTCGACGACGTCACGCTCTACTGGCTGACACGCACCGGTGCATCAGCAGCGCGCATCTACTACGAGAGCCCGCACTCCTTGGACCCCGACCTGCGGGTCGACGTCCCGTCAGCCATCACCATGTATCCCGGCGACATCGAATCCCGCACTCCTCGAGCCTGGGCGCAGGAGCGGTATCGACAGATCGTCCGATGGACCCTTCCCGAATCCGGGGGACACTTCCCGTCTTTGGAGGTACCCGAGTACTTCGTCGAAGATCTGCGGGCAGGTCTCGGCGCCGTCCTGGCCGCGAGTCGGCCAGCCGGAGCCGAGCCGGACGCAGATCAGACGCCGTAGACCTCGCGCACGTGCTCGCGCAGTTGGTGACTGCAGTCGGTGACCGCCTCTTCCCACGTGATGTTCGCGCCGTCCTTGGCATTGTCGGAGACAGCTTTCCAGATGCGAATCGGGACGCAGAACTGTGCGGCCACCCAGGCGTACGCGTATGACTCCATATCGACCAGGCGGCCACCGAGCGACAGGATGATCTCGACCGCCTCGGCATCGTCGATGAAGCTGTCGCCGGTGGCGATGGAGACGTCGCCGACGCCAAGGTCTATGCGCTGGGGCATCGACACGTGCTCGCCGCGCACGCCGTCCTCGTTGATGACGTCGTGCTGGAACGCCCAATGAATCTCATGGACACCGGATCCGACCGTCTCATCGAGTGCGCCGGCGGTACCTACGACGAGGATCTCGTCATAGGCGCCGGCGTCGAGGGCTCGTGTCAGGCCGTAGGTGGCTTTGAGTTTTCCCGGCCCTGTCACGAGACGGTCGAAGCCGTCCAGAGGCTCGGAGAAGGCGACGAGTTCGGATTCGAGGGCGGCGACGAGAAGCTTCACCGCTTCATTCTCCCAGACACGGGTTACCTCTCGCGTCGGCCGGCGGCGCGCAACGGCGGATGCTGTGAAAGGCTGAAGGGGTGACGATCGTTCCTCCTGCACCCGGTGAGCCCCGGCGCCCTGATGGGCCGCGCGACCCCGGCGACGCCTGGGTCGTCGCCGACACGGGGGAGAAGTACTGGGGCCGTTTCGGTGCCGCGGGTCTTCTCGCCGTCGATGCGGAGCGGGGGATACTGCTTCAGCATCGGGTGAGCTGGAGCCATTTCGGGGGCACATGGGGGCTCCCTGGCGGCGCACTGCACGAGGGCGAGTCCGCGATCGACGGCGCACTGCGGGAGGCCACGGAAGAGGCGGGAATTCCGTCGGGCGCCGTGAAGGTACGTTTCACGAGTGTGCTCGACCTGAAGATCTGGTCGTACACCACTGTCGTCGCGGACGTCGTGGAACAGTTCACGCCCGTGATCAGCGACCCCGAGAGTGTGGCTCTCGAGTGGGTGCCGCTGGATGAGGTCACCGACCGTCCGCTGCATCCGGGGTTCGCCGCATCGTGGCCGGGCCTGCGCGCCGAACTCGGCTGAGCGTCCTCGGCTGAGCGTCAGTAGTCGTCGCGCCCGCGCAGTTTGTCGATGTCGCGGCGCTCGCGCTTCGTGGGGCGTCCTGCGCCGCGATCTCGCATGCCCATGATCGCCTGCGGCTCGCGCGCAGGAGTGCGATCGTCATACGCGAGGGCGGCGACCGGCGCGCCGACGCGTTTCACGAGCGTCTTCCGCACGACGAGGATGCGATCGAAGCCACTGATGCGCACGCGCAGTTCGTCACCGGGCTTCACTGTCTGGGCGGCCTTCGCCTTCTCGCCGTTCACCCGCACATGCCCGGCGCGGCATGCGGTCGTGGCAGCGGAGCGGGTCTTGTAGACGCGGATCGCCCACAGCCAGCTGTCGACCCGAACGGGCTTGTCCTGCGCGGGAGAGTTCGTCATGCGCTCCTCCTTGCTCGCAGGCTCGTGAGTGCGCCAGCGACGATGAGCCCCTGGCCGAGCGTATAGGTGAGCATCACGAGGGGACTCGTCCACTGCGGCATGGCGTCGGGTGTGAAGAGGCGGAAGGCCAGGACGGTGTCGCTGATCAGGAAGAAGACGCCGCCCCACACGACCAGCGGATGACAGCGCGTGGAGAACGCCGCGGTGCCACCGAGCACCAGGCCGTAGGCTGCGACGGCGAAGAACAAGGCGCCGGTGTGCGGGCCGAGCACTACCAGCATCAGGATCCACCACACGGCGTAGACGAGAGCCCACCACGGCATCCGGCGTACCCCGAGCACTCGTGCGAAGAGCACGATGTAGGCGATGTGCGCGAGTCCGAAGAACAGCAGCATCAGCGGGAGTTCTGGTCCGTCCGGGAAGAATGCGCCGGCACCGTCGCCGAGCCAAGACATAGCGATGGCGGCGAGCAGCAGCACGATCGCGCTTGCGGGGCGCAGGCGCGCTGACAACATCACCGGAACCGCGAGGAGGGGCATCAGCCATAGTTTGGTGGGGGAGGCGATGTCGCTCTGCAGCGCGAGGGCGACGACATGCACGATCGAGATCACGACGTATGGAGCGAATGCCCACGCGAGGAGGGTTCGATCGGCGGTGCTGCGTTGCATCCCTCCATCGTAGGTTCGCCGGAACCCGACGCCGTGCCAGTGGTCAGGCCGCGAGCGTCAAGCTCACCAGCGGGCGACCTGGCTTGGCGCTGGCGACTTCGGCGAAGCCGGCGTTGAGGAACGTCGAAAGAGCACCGTGGAACAGATCGTTGACGCGGGGATCGGTGACGGAGGTGTCGATCGGGTACCCCTCGACGACTCGGGCTCCGGATGCTCTGGCGAATTCGATGCCGGCTTCGAGGAGCGCGGCGTTCAATCCCTGACCGCGGTGTTCCTTGCGTACGACGAAGCAGGTCACGGCCCAGACGGTGTCGTCATCGAGCGGTTCGCGTGTGGTGGTGATGATGTTCCTCGTCCGCGCGAGGCGGTGCTGGGCCGGGCGAGGCCCGATGCGCATCCAGCCAGCGGCTTCGCCGTCGATGTACGCGACGAGTCCCGGTGGTCGCTCGGACGCGACCTCGCGCTGGAACATCGCTGTGCGCTCGTCGAGGTCGGTCTCGTCCCACTCCTTGTTCGTGAGCACTGGCCACACGCACTGGCAGCTGCGGCCATCGCCGCCACCGCTGAGAGCGTGTTGGATGTCGTCCCAGACGTCGGGGCTCGCGAGCGTCGTCGTGATCTTTGACATGTCGGGCAGGCTACGCCGTGTCACAGACACGGGCAAGAGTGGCGGTTCGCGATGGCGCCCGGGTGCGGCTAAGATAGTGGAGTTGCCTGCGCGAGAGCGCAAGACAACGGGCTGTGGCGCAGCTTGGTAGCGCACTTGACTGGGGGTCAAGGGGTCGCAGGTTCAAATCCTGTCAGCCCGACCAAAGCAAAAGGGTCGATCCGAATGGATCGGCCCTTTATCTTTGCTGCGGAAAGTGGACGCCCTTCGCGGCAGCGGCGCGTACCGCTTCCAGTACTCGCTGATCCTCGTTGTGGCGGGGGCGTCCGACGTGCGGGTGGGCTGAGTCACTCGGGACGGGTCAACGGCTGAGGCACTCGGCGAGATACGGGGCCGTACGGCTCGCGGGGTCTTTCGCCACGGCATCCGGTGTTCCCGTCGAGACGATGCGCCCGCCGGCATCTCCACCCGACGGGCCTAGGTCGACGACCCAGTCCGCGGCGGCGACGACATCCATCTCGTGCTCGACCACCACGACCGTGTCTCCGGAGTCGACCAGCGCGTGCAGCTGCGCGAGCAGTCGCCGCACATCGGCGGGATGCAGGCCCGTCGTCGGCTCGTCGAGCAGGTAGAGGGTGTGGCCTCGGCGCACACGCTGCAGCTCGGTCGCCAGCTTGATGCGTTGCGCCTCGCCGCCCGACAGCTCGGTCGCGGGCTGACCGAGTCGCAGATAGCCGAGCCCGACGTCGAGGAGGGCCTGCAGGCTGCGCGCAGCCGGAAGCACCTGCGCGAGGAAGTCCGATGCCTGCTCGACCGTCAGCGCGAGCACATCGGCGATCGTCTTGCCGTCGTAGGTGACCTCGAGAGTGTCGGCGTTGTACCGGGCGCCGTGACAGGTCGGGCAGCGTCCATAGCTGCCGGGCAGGAAGAGGAGCTCCACCGACACGAACCCCTCGCCGAGGCAGGTCTCGCAGCGTCCACCGGCGACGTTGAACGAGAAGCGTCCGGCGGTATACCCGCGCTCCCGAGCGAGGTCGGTCTTCGCGAAGGTCGTCCGGACCGCGTCAAACAGGCCTGTGTAAGTCGCCAGGTTCGACCGAGGGGTGCGTCCGATCGGCTTCTGATCCACGCGCACGAGCCGGTCGATGTGCTCGAGCCCCGTGGCACGGCGCACCGTCAGCGTGTCGGCGTGCGCATCCGGGACCGTCGCTTCGGTGAGACCCGCGTCATCGCCTGCGGGGTCGGTGGTCGTGGCGTCGTCGTCCGGATCATCGATGCCGTCGTCGCGGCCCGAGCGCAGATGCTCGCGCACGACATCACGCAGCACGCGGCTCACGAGCGTCGACTTGCCCGACCCTGAGACACCGGTGACCGCGACGAAGGTGCCGAGCGGAATGGCCGCATCGACGTCGGCGAGATTGTGCAGCGTGATGCCCTCGACGGTGAGCCAGTTCGCGGGCTCGCGCACGTCGCGGCGGTCTGCCGCCGTGGTGCCCTGATCGGGGAAGAGGAACGGCCGGGTGACGGATGCCTCGACCGCGGCGAGTCCGTCGACCGCTCCGCTGTAAAGCACGTCACCACCGCCCTCGCCCGCTCCGGGGCCGACGTCGACGATCCAGTCGGCGTGGCGGACGACATTCATGTTGTGCTCGACCACGAAAACCGAGTTGCCCGAGCGCTTGAGCTGTTCCAAGACGTCGAGCAACGGCTCCGCATCGGCGGGGTGCAGGCCGGCCGACGGCTCGTCGAGCACGTAGATGACACCGAAGAGCCCTGACCGCAGCTGGGTGGCGAGCCGCAGCCGCTGCATCTCGCCGGGGGAGAGCGTGGTCGTCACCCGGCCGAGTCCGAGGTACCCGAGGCCGAGGTCGGTGAGCACGGTGATGCGCGCCAGGAGATCGGTGGTGAGAGCGACGGCGACATCAGTGCGCTCGCCGGAGAGCGTGGTCGGCAGCGCGTGCGCAGCGTCCGTGAGCTGCGTGGTCGGGCGCAACACCTCGGCGAGTTCGGTCATCGGGAGGGCGTTGAGCTCGGCGATCGTGCGCCCGGCGAACGTGACGGCCAGTGCCTCGCGGCGAAGACCTGTGCCGTGGCAGAGCGGGCACGGGCCCGACCGTACGAACTGCAGCACCTTCGTGCGCATCATCTGGCTCTTCGAGTCGGCCAGCGTGTGGAAGACGTACTTCTTCGCACTCCAGAACATGCCGTTGTAGGGCTTCGCCACGCGGTCGCGCTGCGGGGTGATCTGCACGACCGGCTGCTCGTCGGTGAAGAGAATCCAGTCGCGGTCGGCCTGATCGAGGTCGTGCCACGGGCGCTCGACGTCGTACCCGAGCGCGATGGTGATGTCTCGCAGGTTCTTCGCCTGCCACGCACCCGGCCAGGCGGCGATGGCGCCATCGCGGATGCTCAGCGAGGGATCGGGTACCAGCGAGTTCTCGCTGACGGTGTGCGAGACGCCGATGCCATGGCACTCGGGGCAGGCGCCGGCTGCGGTGTTCGGCGAGAACGCGTCGGAGTCGAGGCGCGTCGTGAACCCTTCGGGGAAGGTGCCAGCGCGGGAGAACAGCATCCGAAGCGAGTTCGACAGCGTGGTGACGGTACCGACGCTCGATCGCGAGCTGGGGGCGCCGCGGCGCTGCTGCAGTGCGACGGCCGGGGGCAGGCCCGAGATCGACTCGACGTGCGGATCATGACCCTGCTGGATGAGGCGCCGTGCATACGGGGCGACGGACTCCAGGTAGCGGCGCTGGGCCTCGGTGAAGATGGTGCCGAATGCCAGGGAGGACTTGCCCGATCCGGAGACGCCGGTGAACGCGACGATCCTGTCGCGCGGCACATCGACGTCGACGTTCCTGAGGTTGTTCTCGTTGGCGCCGCGAACGCGGACGAACGCATCGGTCGGGTCGCTTGGGGTCTCGGGCATCGGTCGAGTGTATCCGTGGGGCCCTGGGGGCGAGGTGAGGGGGCGGTGCATGCGTCAGGTGTCAGCCGGATGCAGGAGGATTCGCCCCTGGCCTCAGAGAGCGATGTGACGACCGGCAGCGCCGAGCATCCGGTCGATGGCGACGAAGAGGACGCCGACGGCGACGAGCGCGGCAGACAGGGCGACGATCCACAGGGCGACGCCGCCCAGACCCAGCTTCTCGATGTTCATGAACGGATATGGATAGGTCTGTCCGGGCGTGAACTCTCCGCCCAGCACACCGTAGATGAAGCCGAACACCAGGTAGGCGTAGGGGATCAGTGTCCAGCGCAGAGGATCGATCCAGCGGAACGTGCCCTTCGGGACGAAGAGCAGCCAGTCGCCGATCACCAGGCACGGCGTGATGATGTGGATGAGATTGTCGGTGAAGGAGAAGATGTGGGCGTCGCCCTGCTGGAACCGAGTCGGCACCAGCACGATCAGATAGATGAGCATGGTCACGGTGATCGCCATCATCACCGCCCCGCTTCCTCTCGCGCTCGGAGTCGAGGTACCGGAGGTGCCCCGTCGACGCAGATCCCGCGCGGTGCGGATGATCAGCAGCAGCATCCACCCGAGGCAGAGGAGGTTGCTGATCATCGTGTAGAACAGCAGGGTCGACCAGTCCGGGGCCCCGGACAACACCCCGGAGTTGCGGACGACCCCCGCCAGGATGAGCGCGAACGCGATGATCCGGTAGACCAGCGCCAGGGGTCGAGCGTTCACTGCCGCGTGCGCGAGCAGGGGCTGACGCCGGTGCCCGACCGCGGGGTCAGCGGGAGTCGCGAGGGAAGACGTGGGGCCGTACGGCATTGGGCGAGCGTACAAGCGGGCCCGACGACAGTCGCGGGGCTTGACTACGGGAACACCCGTCGCAGGAGTGCCACGTCGTCTTCGCTCAGTGCCTGGGTGATGGCGACCGCCGCAGAGGGCTCGATGTCGGGCGCCAGACGCTTCCACACCAGCCTCGCGGCGCCCAGGTCTCCTTCGATCATCGCGTTCGAGTACTCGTCCACCGCGTTGACATAGCCGACCGTGACGAAGTCGACGCAAAAAGCGCTCGGATCGAGATGATGCTGTTCGCCAGCGCCTACATCTGGGACGGCTTGGTTGAAGATCCCACCCTGCCCACATCGCGATAGTGATATTCGGTGGGGGTGGGCACCTGATCGACCTCAGGCGTCCGCGGGTCCGCGGTGAGTCTGGTGTGACGGCATCCGTCAAGGCCCTCACTCGAGGTGTTGACGTGCGCGTACGGTCGTCGGATTCGACGAAGGAGACATCATGAATGATCCGAAGGATCCGCAGAGGCACACTGACGACACTGCCGCCCAGGCCGGGTCGGAATCACCCGAAGAGGGCGCCGAAGCCGAAGAGGCCGCGGAGGATGCCATCGTCGACGGCGACCACCTCGACGCCTGAGGCGTCGCCCGAGGTGATTGCCTGAAGTCAGCGCCGCGTTCCATCTGCAGGAGAAGTTGGCAGTTGCAGGAGGATTCGGCGTAGGGCGCTCCGCGCGTCGTGGAGTCAGTTCCTCTTCCTTTCTTGGTCAGGCCGCTGTTGCGATATGTGTCGGTGTGGCTGTAGCGAGGCGATCTAGGGCCTCGGCTGGTGTGGCGTAGCCGAGAGTCTGGCGGCGCCGCCGTGTGTTGAAATGGGTGATGTAGTCCGCGATCTCTCGGGTCGCGTGGCGCGGGGTGCGAATCGCCCGAACATTTAGAGGCTCGAAACCACGCGGAAGTCGCGAGGTTTCGAGCCTCTGTCGTATCTCTTGCAGTGATGTGGGTGTGCACTTGCTGTGCGGTCGCGCGCGGAGAAGAGCGCTGACGCGCTTGGTCGACGGCGACGGTCTTCGACCTGTACCTGCACGGCTCGCGCTACGCGGTGTCCGGTCGCGGTGAATCCTCTTTCGAGGACTACGCCCCGGATACCGGCGAATGACAGCTCTACTCTGAAGCAGCTGTCATCGCTCGCGCGTGTGCTGCGATGCCAGCCTGTCCATGAGGCGCGTCCACGCCGCCGGCACATCGTATGCGAGCTCGGCGACCACGTCGGTCTTCTCGGGGTCGGCGTCGCAGTGGGCCGCTCCCCACTGCGCCACGGTGGCGATGACCGGGACGAGTTCGATACCCTTCTTCGTCAACGTGTACCGGGCCTTCTGCCGGTGTGTGGGATCGTCCTCGCGAGTGAGGATTCCCGTCGACGTGAGACGTTCGAGGCGATCGGCCAGGATGCTGCTGGTGATGCGCTCTTCGGAGCTGCGGAGCAGTTCGCGGAAGTGTCTGCGGTCGGCGAAGATGATGTCGCGCAGAACCAGTAGGCTCCAGCGGTCACCGAGGATCTCCACAGTGAGGTTGATCGGACAGCGGGAACGGTCGGTCGCCGACATTATTCACCGCTGCCCTTCCCCATAGCGGACGACTTCACGGATGATGAGGTCGACGACCTCCTCGGGCCGGGACAACATGGGCCAGTGTCCGCTCGCGAGGTGCTCGATCCGCCAACCGCTCGACGCAGCATCGGTCGCGCGGTCGACGGTCGAGATGTCATCAGGCGAGAGCGTCACATAGGTCGTCGGCTGGCCTGAAATATCGGCGTCGAGCCGCGCAGGATCGGTGACCGTATGACCCGGATGCGGCGTGAATCGCCCGGCGAGGAGGTTCCGGTGCTCGTGTGCGAGATCACTTTCATGCTCGAGCATGTGACGCTCTGGAGCGAGCCACAGGTTTCCCGCTTCGACGATGTCCTGGCGCTCTCGGTCGCGGGCCGACGCAGACTCGCCCCAGTCGTCGAGCAGCGAGCGTCCATCCGAAGGTACGAACCCGCCGAAGTGGATGAGTCCGACCACCTGCTGACCCACGCGGTCCGCAGCCTGCGCGATGACCATCGACGAATAGGAATGACCCACGAGCACGACGGGACCTGGGCGACGAGCGACGAGCGCGGTGACCTGTTCGACGTGGTCTTCGAGTCGGACTGCGGCGATGGCGGTCTTGGGCTGGTCGGCTTCGAGGCCACGGAGGGTCACAGCATCCGCCCGGAATCCCTGGCGCCGCAGCTCGTTCGCCGTCGGTTCCCACGCCCAAGCTCCGCTCCAAGCGCCTGGCACCAAGATCACCTCGGGCTGACTTCTCATAGGATCGACCCCTCTCCAACTGATTGCGTTTCACGATCGGTTTCAGGATAGAAAATCTGCTCGTGAAACGCAAGCAGATGATGGATATTGTCTTGAGGTGATCTTGCGCCTACGCACCAGATCGCGGGCGACGCCTGCGCGACGCAGGGCATTATCAGAAGTCAGAAGGGTCCGAACCACGCGAGCACGAGCAGCGCGATGCCCAGGCCGAGGTCGAGCACGAAGCATGCCTCGGCGAGCGAACGCGGGACGATTTTGTTCCGGATGATGTAGACGACGTCCCACGCGGCGTGTCCGACCGCGGCGAGGGCTGCGAGGAAGAGCGCGGCGATCGGGGTCACCATCATGGCGGTGAGGGCGATGGCGCTGAACCCCAGGAAGGCCAGGGTCTGGGCAAGGAGCTCGCGACGGTCGATGGCGGCGCCTCGGAGAAAGCCGAACACGGCGAATCCCACGCCCATGACCAGCAGTGTCGCGGTCGGGTCGAGGCCGGTGATGCGAGCGAGGACGACGGCGACGCCGGCGGCCCCGACCATGATCCAACCGCTGCGCCGGGAGCCGATCGCGCTGACTGCGAGATAGCACATCGAGGCGATGATGATGATCATCGCGGTCACATGAGCGTCCGCTCCGTTCGTGAGGTTGAAGAGGAGAGCGAGCAAGCCGAGACCGGATGGCCAGCGTCTGAGCAGATGGTGCCAGATGCTTCGCTTCTGGCCGGGTGCGTCGGGGCGGTTATCGTGGCGGTGGGTGTATGTGTTCATACTCGAAAGTCTCGGCCGGGCCCCCGCCCGGCGGACCCGTGAATTGACCACGAACAGCCCGTGCGGGCTGGTCCGGCCGGACGCTGTCAGACCCACCCGTTCTCGCGGGCGATTCGGTACGCGCTGGAGCGACTGTCTGTTCCGAGCTTGCGGATGATGATCGCGAGATAGTTGCGCACCGTTCCCGGCGAGAGGAAGAGCTCATGGGCGACATCACGGACGGGGCGGTCGTGCTGCGCGGTCGCCAGCACGTCGGTCTCGCGATCGGTTAGCGGAGACTGCGCGACCATCAGAGCGTCTGCGGCCAGGACAGGATCGACGTAGCGCTGCCCATCCTGAACGCGCCGGACGACATCGGCCAGAGCCGTGCCCGGTGCACCCTTGGCGAGGAAGCCGCGCGCACCGGAGGCGAGGGCCATTCGCAGCACCCGCGGGTGCCCGTAACCGGTGAGGATCACGCCGGCGCACCGCGGAAGCACTCGCTGCAGTTCCCCGATCACTCCGAGCCCGTCCAGCTTCGGCATCTGCAAGTCGACGACCGCCACATCCGGGCGGCATAGCAGTGCCTGTTCTATCGCCTGCCTGCCGTCACGAGCGGTGGCGACGACTTCGATGTCCGGCTCCCGATCCAGGAGCCCCGCCAGGGCTTCCCGGATCAGCTCGTCGTCGTCGGCGAGAAGGACCCGAATCGCAGCGATCATCGCGATCCGCCCTGATCGAGCGGGCACGTCACCCGCAACTCGAAGCTGTGGTCGATGCTCCGGTCAATCGTCAGCCGCGCTTCGACGGCCGCGCAGCGGTCCGAGAGAGCAGGCAGGCCGGCGCCTCCGGATGTCTCGTTCCGCCGCCTCTCTCGCACGCCGTCGTTCACGACGATCAACTCGATCACCGGCCCGGCCGCAGAGGCCGTGATCGATACCACTCGAGCATCGCTGTGCCGGAGCGCATTCGTCACCGCTTCTCGGACGGCGGAGGCGAGCAGGTGCGACTGCGCCTGAGAGAGTCGTGCGCAAGCGCCGGGGTCGACATCGATCTGCGCTTCGACGCCTGCTGAGTGGAGCACGAGCTCTGCCGCACGGAGCTGGGTCGCGAGGTCGGTGACCGTTGCACCGTGAACGGCCCGTCGGGCGTCAAGGAGAGTCTCAGTCGCGAGCCGACGGATCCCATCGCACTCGGTCACCGCGCCGAGCGGATCGCGGGTGGCGAGATCCGCGGCCAGTTCAGCCTTAAGCGCGATGATGCCGAGGCGGTGCCCCAGGAGATCGTGAAGTTCGCGACTGGCCCGTAGACGCTCTTCGGCGACAGCGAGCCCGGTCTGAGCTTCTTCTCCGGCCTGGACCGCCCGTAGCAGCCGCAGCAGCCACACGAGGGCTTGGCACATCGCCCACACGACGATCGCACACCCGAGAAGCGTGAGGATGCTGGTGGGGATCTCATCGTCGAACACGGCGCCGGCGGTCGCCGCAGCCGCTCCCAGGACGATCGCCGATGTGAGCCCTTGCTGCCAGCTCACCAGCGCGCACGCGGCGATCGCAAAGCCCGCCAGCCACGCCCACGGGTGCTCGTCGGGCTCGGACCACACGTGGAGCGGCGCCCAGAGCACCGAAACCACGGCCAGGAGCAATGCCGCCCGCCACCATGCCGCACCACGATCCCGCCTCGAATGCACCGCAGTCCACAGCACCAGCATCAGAGCACCGCCGCACAGCGCGAGCCCCGCGTAGAGCCCCGTCTCGAGCAACGCGGTCGGAGGTGCCGTCAGCGATATCGGGATGATCAGCGCCCAGGCGAAACACGCCATCAACACGCCCAGTACGACGAATCGCGCCGGATCGAGAGGAGCCTCCGGGCGTGTTCGAGCATCACCGCCCATCGAGATCGTTGCTCCCCTCCCGCAGAGTACTCATGTCACGCCGGTGGGCCGGTATCGCAGAGCGACCGCCCCCGACCGGAGCTCCTGCCGACCCACGAGCTCGAGCTGAATGCTCTCGCGCAGCCCTGCGAGGAGCGTTGGTCCGTGTCCTGCCAGGACGGGGTGCGTGAGGAACGCATACTCGTCGATCAATCCCAGATTCGCCAACGCCAGAGGCAGCGTCACGCCGCCCACCCATAGACCGCCCGCGCCAGGCTCGAGTTTGAGGCGCTGGACCGCTTCCCCGAGGTCTCCGCGCAGCAGTTCTGCGTTCCAGTCGGCACCGCTCAGCGTGCTCGAGACCACGTACTTCTTCGCTCGGTCGATGGTTTCGGCGAAGGGGATCTGCCACTCGCCCATCCAGTCGGGCCACGTGCCCGAGTCGGGCTTCCGCCACGCCGACTCCATCATCTCGTAGGTCGTCCGGCCGAAGAGCAGGGCGTCGGCTCGTCCCAACTCCGTGGTCCAGTAGTGCATCGAGTCCTCATCTGGCGAGAGCCCCGCCTCGTGATGGCAGCAGCCGTCGAGCGTGACGTTGATCGAATATCGCAGCGGGCGCATCTCATCGCCCCCCGGCGAAGCGGTCATCCTGCTTTGCGGGGGCGAACGCGGGCTGGAGGACGGCATCGATGAAGCGCGGCGCATCCACCGGTTCGAGTCGCCCTGCGGTGATCTCTTCGGCAGCAGCGTTCATCACCACGTGAGCCGTGGCCAGCAACCAGCTCACCGGGAGGTCGCCGCGGAACGCTCCTTCTCGCTGCCCCCGCTCGAGCAGCCCACGCATGCGCTCTTCGGCCTTCTCATGCAGCTCGCGGATCCGGGCTGCGGAAAGCACCTGCTGCGCTGCGGCGAGCAGCGCACGCGCCTGATCGACCAGTCGCCAACTCGACTCGACGAGGCGACCGAGCGCCTCTGCCGGGTCGCCCTCGAGCGACACTGCGGAGAGGACCAGGTCGCCGCGTTCCAGGCTTTCGATCACGGCCGCCTCGACGAGTTCAGCCCGGGTCTTGAAATGCCCGTAGAGCGTCATCCGGCCCACGCCGGCCTCGGCGGCGATATCCGCGACTGAGGCGTCGGGATTCCGGCGCAGCGCGACCGGCGTCGCGGCCAGGATCGCGAGCCGATTGCGCTGCGCATCGGCACGTCGGTTGCGCCCTCGGTTTTCCGTGGTCGCCCCGGCGTCGGATCGGTGGGAAGTGCTCACGTGCGCCAAACTCCTATGTCGTACAGCAAGATACGAGTTACTATAACCCCGGTTACTCGTACATGGGTGATCAATATAGGGGTGAACGGGTCGAGAGGGTCGCCATGTGGCGTGATAGCTCCATGTCAGGTGCCATGAAGGATGAAGCTTTGTCATGGCTGTTGAGCAGCGAAGATCCTTCAGTGCAATGGCGGGTGCGCACTGCCGTCCTGGGGGAGCGGCAGGATTCGCCCGCCATGCGTGCACTTCAGGAGAGGATTCGCCGGTCGGCGCGTGTGCGCGCCATCCTGGGCGCTGCCCAAGGGCAGCGCCCATACGCGATGTGGCGCGGTCCGCACTGGGCACTGTTGTCATTGGCGATGCTGGGATACCCGCGGGGCGACGCTCAGCTGTTCCCCTTGCGGAACGCGGTGCTCGATTGGTGGCTGGCTCCGCGTTTCCAGACAGATCGGGATGTCGCGCGGGCGACGAAAGCAGAGGCGCGGGAGGCGGTGCTGCGTGTCGACGGACGCTCACGTCGATGCGGATCGCAGCACGGGGGTGCTCTGCTGGCGATCATGCGACTGGGCATCGACGACGGTCGAGCGGCGACTCTCGCTCAACGCCTGCGCGACTGGCAGTGGCCCGACGGCGGATGGAACTGCGATATCCGACCCGCTACCGCCATGTCGTCCGTGAACGAGACGCTGCTGCCGATGCGAGGACTACAGGCGTTCGCGGATACCGCCGGCGACACTGCTGCAGCGGGCGCGGCCATCGCCGCAGCGGAGGTGTTCTTGACCCGTCGTGTGGCGTGGCGCCGCACATCGGGTCAGCCGATCGCGCGCGACGTGATGAAGCTGCACTATCCCGTGTATTGGCACTACGACATCCTCGCGGGCCTGGTCGGGCTGGCGGAGGTGGGCCTTGCACGAGACCAGCGTTGCAGTGACGCGCTGGACCACCTGCTGTCGCTCCGTCGCCCAGACGGCGGATGGGGAGTCGACGCAAGCCACTGGCGAGTCGCCGAGCGAGGCCGCGACATCGAGTCCGTATCGTGGGGGCCGGTGTCGCGACGAGCATCAAACGAATGGGTGACCTGCGAGGTACTCTCCGTGCTCAAGGCCGCAGACAGAATCTGAGGTCGACACTCGGCTCGCATGTCACTGACGCCTTGTCTTCTGGATCGACTCAGCGACCAGTCCACTGAGCGCACCGAATGCGGCTGATCTCCCTACCTTGATGGCGCCGGCGACGAGATTCAAGCCGATGCCATGGTCGGGCCAGTCGCCGAGGACGATCGTGGCGAGTGCGAGGAGAGGCAAAGGTAACCCCGGGAGAGAGTGAGTGTGAGTACGGGCGCGGTACGTTGCCGGAGCCGGCTCCCAGCACCCAGATGGCGAACGTCGCGAAGAAGGCGATCATCGCGGCAGCGATTCCGCCGTCGATCGATTCGAGGCCGACGAGTCGCAGAAGCGGCCAAAGGAGTCCAAGGACTCCGAATCCCGTCACGGCGGCCCTGCTCAGTCGGGGATCAGGACCGGCCGGTATCCCCGGCGGCTGAGAAGGCGTTCGCGGCTCGCTCATGTGAGAAAACTCGGAAGTGCACCTAGACGACTCGGTCGTCATCTACCCGATGCTCGGGTACGGACCGGCCGGCGGACAGGGTCAGCCGAGCAAGGTCACGCCGAAACCCGAGACAACGGTTCGCAGCTCGGCGAGAAAGCGCCGCGCCTGCTCGGTGAGGGGGATCGCGGAGTGGCCGATCCACCCGATCTCGATGCGCTCGTCGACCTCGAGCGGAATGGCGACGATCTCCGGGTCGAGGTCGTCGCTGATGATGCCTGTCGAGATGGTGTACCCGTCGAGCCCGATCATGAGGTTGAAGATGGTCGCGCGGTCCGAAACCCGGATCTCCTGCGGACTCGAGAGCGTGGAGAGGATCTCCTCGGCGAAGTAGAAGGAGTTGTTCGCGCCCTGGTCGAACGTGAGCCGCGGCACGTCGGCGAGGTCGGCGAGGGTGACGCGACCACGAGAGGCGAGCGGGTTCTTGCGGGAGATGAAGATGTGCGGCTCGGCGACGAAGAGCGGATGGAAAGCGAGCCCGGAATCCCGGAGAAGCTTGTTGATGACGTTCCGATTGAAGTCGTTTCGGTAGAGGATCCCCAGTTCGCTGCGGAGCGTGCGGACGTCTTCGATGATGTCCCACGTGCGCGTCTCCCGCAGCGAGAACTCATACTCGGCCGCTGAGGTCCCCTTGACCATTCGCACCAGCGCATCGACAGCGAACGAGTAATGCTGCGTCGACACCCCGAGCAGGCGCCGTGAGGGTGGGCGCCCGAGATAGCGCTGCTCGAGGAGTGCCACCTGCTCGACGACCTGCCTGGCGTACCCCAGGAACTCCGCACCGTCGGTGGTGAGCGTCACACCCCGGGCGGAGCGGACGAGCAGGGCGCGCCCCACTCTGCCCTCCAGATCCTTCATCGCCGCGGACATGGTGGGCTGGGCGACGTAGAGCAGATCGGCGGCGGCGCTGATCGAGCCCTCTGCGGCGACCTCGATGTAGTAGGTGAGTTGCTGCAGAGTGATGCCGCTCGAGCGCTTAGCCATAGCTGCAGACTATGTCACGGCATAGTCGCAGCGCATTTCTCGATGGGGGTGCTCAGCCGCCACCATGGAGGGACCCCACCTTCACGAGGCCGAGCCCGGCCGATCAGCTCACCGATTGGCACCTCATGGCGCACGAATTCACGTTCCGAATCACGAAGACCCGCTTCGATGAGGACTATTCCCCGTCGGACGACTCCCGGATCACCACGAACTTCGCCAACTTGGCGCGGGGTGAGCATCGTCAGCAGAACCTCCGCAACGCCTTGACGATGATCGACCGTCGGTTCAACGATCTGGCGCACTGGGACAACCCGACGAGGGATCGGTACACCCTCGAGCTCGAGATCGTGTCCGTCGCGGTGCAGTTCGCCGCAGAGGGCGAGGATCAGGAGTTCCCGCTGCTCGAGGTCCTGGACATCCGGATCCTCGACCGTCTCACCGGCAAGCGCAGCCAGGGGATCGTGGGGAACAACTTCTCGTCCTACGTCCGCGACTTCGACTTCAGCGTGCGGCTGCCGGCGGCGAGCGAAGCCGCAGGCGGGCTCGCCGTTCCCGCCGACTTCGGTGATCTGCACGGCAAACTCTTCCAGCACTTCCTCGACTCCGAGGCCTAT
>Ga0247738_10000123_pt1 | contig 35554 bp, 23 predicted proteins | sample UWRJL013104B2_FD_180936 | JGI IMG/M metagenome (GOLD analysis project Ga0247738, IMG submission 180936) | Plant litter microbial communities from Arlington Agricultural Research Station in Wisconsin, United States - UWRJ-L013-104B-2 | ecosystem: Environmental > Terrestrial > Plant litter >...
CCGTGGCAGCGACTGACGCTTTATCCTGCAGGCTGGTACGCCCGGAACATTCCCGTCTCGGCCACGCTGACCTTACCAGCCGGATTGCGCTCTTTTACGGCGCTCAACGTCGAGAGTACTGACGGCCCGACCATCCGCTTTGAAAAGACGAGCCTGGAAGCGCTGCTCGATTCGCCAGTGCTGTCTGGCCGCTACACGGCGCAAATCCCGCTCAATGCACACAGCCCCGGAGCGGTATCGCTCGACCTCGTCGCGTTGCGACCGGGCGACCTGGTGGTGCCGCGTGCGCGGATAGCCGAGCTGAAGAAATTGATTTCCCAGATAAGGGCGGTGTTCGGCTCCACGCCCTTTGAACGATATGACATACTGGCGCGCTTGAGTGACGATGGCTCTTCAGGGGGGACAGAGCATCGTACATCAAGCGAGAATGGTTTGGGGTCTTCGCTGTTCCAGGACTGGTCAGGCCAGATCCTCAACAGGGACCTTATTGCGCATGAAATCGTCCACGCCTGGAACGGTTTCCATCGCGCGCCCGCCGATCTCTGGGCGCCGACGCCCAACGTTCCGGTCTCTGGTAGTTTGCTCTGGGTTTATGAGGGGCAAACCGAGTTTTGGGGACGCATCCTCGCGACGCGAGCCGGCCAATTCACACCTGCCGAGTTACGAGATCGCCTGGCTGTCGAAGCAGCCGAGATCGCGGCACGTCCCGGCCGCGCATGGCGTCCGCTGTCCGACGACGTAAACTATCCGTCGTTCATGCTGCGCCAGCCCGTCCCCTGGCGCGACTGGCAACGGCGCCGAGACTATTATTCGGAAGGCGTCATGCTGTGGCTCGCAGTCGATGCGGAATTGCGTGAGCGAAGCGGAGGGCGAAAAACCATCGACGATTTTGCACATCGCTTCTTCGCCGGCGCAACGCCTGAATCGCCAACGATGACCTACACCTTCGACGATATACCCCAAACGTTGAACGAGATTGCGCCTGCCGATTGGACGCAGTTTCTGCGAGGCTGGATCAACGGTCATGACGAGCTGGAGACGACGAGCGGACTGACGCGGCACGGCTGGCGGCTTGTTTTCACTGACACGCCTACAGCCGCCTTCCGCGCCGGCGAAGACGAGGCAGGCGTCATCGACCTGACGTACTCGATCGGCCTGTCCGCGCGCGCAGATGGCATTGCAAGAGCGATAGCTTGGGGTGGACCTTCCTTTCACGCAGGCTTGGCGCCCGGCACACGGATCGTCGCGATCAATGCGAAGCCATTTGGGCGCGACGTCCTGCTGGCCGCCGTGCGCGCTTCAGTGGACCGTCTGCTCGTCCTGACGATAGAGCAGGATGGCCGCCAATCCGACGTTTCGATCGATTATGCTGGGCCGTTGCGTTATCCACGACTTGAACGGATTGCCGGTCGTCCCGACACCCTCGCCGCCTTGCTCGATCCTCGTTGAGGAGTGGCAGGTCAGCGCCTTTGATAGTGGCGGAAAAGAAGAAGAGGCGCCCTCCTTCCATTGAATTACCCAGCGCAGCGGTGCCTGCGAAGCCAAAGTCCGGTTGAAGCTCGCGGCGCATTGCTCGGACAGGGCTATACGGCAATCGTGATGGACGAAAGTGGGCTGGAGACCCAGCGTAAAGACGCTGAATGAAAGCGGCCGGCGGGTCGGAGAGACCGGCCTTCGTTTTCATTTCTCCGTTTCAGCTTCTTCCGCGCTCTCACTCTCGTCCGGTTCCTCTTCGATGGACCAGGAGCCGGGCATTTCGAGATAGGCTTCCAGCTCACGCCAGTGCCGGTCCCAGCCCGGTCCGCGCCGTTCAAGCGGCACCTCCAGCTCGACCATCTTGCGCGCGCGCGTCACCGGGTTTTCGCAAGGACCTTGCAGGCCTTCGAGAATGGAGCGCAAATCCTTATCGCTCGTTTGGTCCATCGTTCGATCCTGATGTCGGCGGCCATTCGCTGAGATGCTGCGATCACGCAGTGCATGGCGCGCGCTCTACCAGGATGGCTGCGAGGTCAAGCCATCCCGCCCGAAATTGCGGCGGATTTTCGGGAAATGCGGTGACGAGCGCAATGATGGTTGGAGCATTGCCCGTCCTCCCGACGACTTGCCGCTTCCGTCTCGGCACCGCCACATCGCCATTGCGCCAAAGCAAAAAGGGGCCGGCATTGCCGACCCCTTCCGCATCTTCAGATGTTCGTCCCAGCTAAAGATCAGAACTTGAGATTGACCGAGACGGTATAGCGCCGCCCGAGCAGGTCGTAGGAAGCCACCGCGTCATAGGGATATGGCGGCGCGGTATCGAACAGATTGGTGACGCTGAACCGGAAGGTCGCCTTTTCCGTGACGCGCTGCGACAGGCCGAGATTGAACAGCCACTGGCTGTCGAGCTCGAGAATGTCGCGGCTGTCGGCGTTGAAGAGCATGTCGTACTTCGCCTTGCCGGTATAATTGCCCTGCAGGCTCAGCGCAAAGCCACCTTCGCTTGCATAGGAAATGTTGACCTGGCCGCTATATTTCGGCGTGCCGATTTCGCCCGCCTGCGGATCCACCGTCACGCCATTGTTCGAAGAGCGCAGCGTATCGAGATAGAAGAAAGATCCGCTGAAGTTCAGTCGCCCACCAATGCCGAGGCCCCCGAGCGGAACGAGATAGTCGACCTGCGCGGTCAGCCCCTCGAACTCGATGAAATCGCCATTGACGAAGCCGGTGCGAATGCCCGGATTGGCAGGATCGCTGGCGATCTGGCCGTTGACGACGGGATCACTGCTGCGGACGCGGGTGAACTGCGAGCAGAAGGAATTGCCCGCATCCGGGTTGCTGGCGTCGAAGGAAGGGTTGTCGTAGCAGCCTTCCGCGATGTTGGCAGCGGTCAGCGATGCAATGTTGCCCTTCACCTTGATCCGGTTCCAGTCCACCGCCGCCTGAAAACGCGGGATGAAGCGGGGCCGCAGCACAACGCCGAACGTATAGCTGTCGGCCACTTCGTTCTGCAGGCTCGGATTGCCGCCGGTCCGTCCCGGCACCGCCGATGTGCGTGCCAGCGAGCTGAACGTCTTGGGATCGACGCCATAGCTGGAATAGAAGACGGCGCAGTTGCGCTGGCGGACGCTGGGGTTCGAGCCGCCGCCGATATTCGCGATATCGCACGGATCTGGGAAGAACGAACCGGAATTGGTCTGCGGCGTGAACAGTTCCACGATCGAGGGTGCGCGCAGCGAGCGTGTGAAATTGCCGCGGAACTCGATATCGCGGATCGGGCGGTACCGGCCGCCCGCAGTATAGGTCCAGAAGCCGCCATTGACCGAATTTTTGACATAGCGACCACGCCCTTCGAGCGTCAGGCTCTCGATGAGCGGCACGCTGTTCTCGCGCGAGACAAGCGGCAGAAGCAGTTCGCCGAACACTTCGTTGGTGTGGAAGGAGCCCTGGTTGCCCGCGATCGCGGCGCCGCGTCCCCGGCCAGCCACCTGGAACGGATCGGGCGTGAACTGCCCAAATTCGCGGCGATGCTCGAAGCCGACGTTGAACCCGACAGGCCCGGCCCAGAGCGTCATCAGCTCCGATGAGCCGAGATTGACGTTATACACTTGCTGCTCGATCACCGAGCGGGCGGTCGACTTGTAGTTCACATAATCGATCGCGCCTTGGGTGAGTCGGCCGGGGCCGAAGGGATCGAGCGCGACGCAGGCGGCGTCGGCCTTGGGCGTGATCCCGCCGGGCGCCGCGTTGAGGAGCGGGGTCGGATTGCAGTTATTGATCGCGTTCACGAACTTCTGCTGGTCGAGCAGGATCTGGTGGAAGAAGCCCTCGGTGCGGCCATAATTGACCGAGGCCTCATAAGTGAACTTCTTGCCGAATATGCCGAAGTCACCGGTCAGGCCGAACACGCCGCGATACACGTCGGTCTCGGACGATGCCGCGCCGTTGGTGATGTCGACGAAATCGCGTGACAGATAGAAGTTGTTGATGCCGTAGCCCGCCAGAGCGCTCCTAGCCTGCGCGTTGATGCGCGGATCGCTGATGTTGAAGAGCAGCGCGCTGTTCACGCCGCCCGGGAACAAGGGGGAGTTATAAACCGGCTGGTCGATCACCTCGCGGCCGATGCCGTGATAATAGGTACCCTCGAAGAACGCCTTGATGTTGGGTGTGATCTCGTAATCGGCGTTCAGGTTCGCGGTATAGCGCTCCAGATCGTTGGTGAGAGGGCGGGTATCTGCCAGATTGAAGCCGTCGCCGCCGCTGCCATAAGTGTTGCCGAACGGCATGCCCGGATTGAACGGCACGATATTGCCGTTGCCGTCGAACTGGATGCGATTGAAGCCGCCCGGGCCGAAGCCGGCGGTGCTGCCGTCCGTGGGATTATAGGTCTGGAAGTTGGCGGGCGCCGTGCCGACCCCCGGGACATAAGGCAGGACCAGACCCCAGGTGGATTCGGTGTAGATCCGCGTGTTGCCGATCAGCACGGTATTGGGGATGCCGTCCGTCGAATTGCCATTATACGGCACCGACGTGTTGATGCGTCCGTCGGTGGCGGGCGTGCGGCCCGGGATGCGGGTCTGCGCTGTGCCTGCGGTGGGATTGGTCTGGAAGGTCAGGCCTTGCGAAGCGCGGGCGCGGTCGACGGCACGCAGGCCATCGCTGCGGTCCCAGGAGCCGCCGATCAGGATGTGGCCGCGCCCTTCCGGACCGAACTTGAAGCCGGCAATGCCCGAAAAGTTGGCGCGAAAATTGTCGCCGCGATCGCTGATTCCGCTCAGCGCGGAAATCTCCATGCCCTCATATTTCGTCTTCAGGATCACGTTGACGGTACCGGCGATCGCGTCCGAGCCATAGATCGGCGCGCCGCCAATCGCGACATTCTCGATGCGCTCGATCATCAGCGGATTGATGACGTTGAGATCAACCTGAAGGCCGGCGGGATTGCCGAGCACAGTCGGCGCGTTGGTGGAGACGAAGCGGCGGCCATTGACCAGCGTCAGTGTCCGCGCGGTGCCCAGGCCGAATTTGTTCACGAAGTTCTGGCTGACGCCGTAGCTGCTCTGGCCGCCTTCCGCGCTCTGGGGGACGCCCATGCCGGGCATCTCGTTCAGCGCGTCGGCCACGTTGGTGATGCCGCGAACACCCAGATACTCGCTCGACAGAATGGTGATGGGCTCGAGCGAATCATAATCTGCACGGCGGATGCGCGAACCAGTCACGACGATCTCTCCGGCTGCTGCACTCTCCTCGGAGGCGCTGCTGAAGATCGATTCGCCGGCGGCTTCAGGCGCTGGCGAGGTCTGCGCATGGCCGACCGATGAAAGAGAGGTGAGCGCCAGAGTGAGGACGCTTGCAGACAGGAAACGCGCTTTCATGAGAATACCCCCTTTGGTTCTTTTGCCCCTCCTCCCGCTCTCGTCCCGCTTCGCTTCGTCCCGGCGGTTTTATTTGTATAGACAATTCGTAACGCGACTTACACCGCGTTGCAACATACAATTGCTAAGCGTGATCAGTTATTTCCGTCAGCGCGCCTATCCGGGCCAAAGCGCCTGCCGCGCGTCCCTTTTCGGCCATTATATTACACAGCATTTGCAAACATTCCGCGTCGCAGAATTTTTTGTATAGACATTTGTGCCGTTGCATATGATGCTGGAACATCACGGAGCTAAGGGCTCCGGCCGCTAGAGGGGGCGCGAAATGAAGCCAAGCTGGAGCAAGTCGTCAATCCGCGTCCGCCGCGGTGTGGCCATCATTTTGCTGGCGTCGAGCGCGCTTGTTGCTCCGTCAGTCGCCGCGCAGGATGCGCCTGCCAGCCGCGCCGCCGCACCCTCCCCTGCCGTGCTTTCGGGCTTCCCGATGAACGACGAAGTACGCACCGGCGTGCGCGCTATTCGCGGCGTCGCAATATCGCCGGACGGCAAGTCCGTGGTCGCTGCTATTACCGATGTAACGGCCGATGGCGGCCTGCCCCATCTCTGGCTGCTCGCGCCCGGCGCCAAACCGCGCCAGCTCACTTATTCCCGCGCAAGCGAGCGCGGTGGCGAAACAGCCGCGCAATTCTCGCCCGACGGCCAATGGATCTTATTCATCGCCACGCGCGACAGCACGCGGTCGATCTTCCGCCTGCCGTTGAGCGGCGGCGAGCCCGAGCGGTTGCAGCTCGGCAAAGACGCATCTGGCACCGTGACCGGCAACTGGGGCGGCACGCGCAAGGGCGAAGCGCTTTCGCCGGGCGGCTATGCCTTCTCGCCCGATGGCAAATATCTCTCCGTCTGGGCCGACGATCCGGAGCCGGCAGCCGTCAAGGCCCGCAAGGAGCGCAAGGACGACGCCTATAATCACGAAGAGCCCGAATCGCGCACGGCCCTTTATCTCGCCGATCCACAGACCGGTGCAGCACGCGCCGTGAAGCTGGACGGCAAGTTCAGCGACGCCAGCTGGTCCTATGACAGCGCCGACCTGATCGTCTCCACCGATCCGCACTCGGATCTGGTCGGGCCCGACGCCACCTTCTGGAAGCTCGACCCTGCGACCCTTGCTGCGACGAAGATCCCTCTGCCGAAAACAGCTGCGGACGTGGCCTATCTCCCGGGCCGGACGAAGCTCGTTTATACCGATCAGTGCGTCGACGATACGCCGCCGCGCTGCAACGACCTGTTCGTCAAGGATCTCGCAAGCGGCGAAGCGCGCAACCTGACGCGCGGCTTCGATGGTGGCATTCCGGGCAATTATACGATCCTGTCCAATGGCGACCTCGCCATGGCGATCCAGACGCATATGCGCACCCGCCTTGCGACCTTCTCGACGCGCGACGGATCGGTGAAATGGCACGACATGGGCCTGCCGGTGGCGGGCGCGCCCGTGACCAATGCCAAGCAGAATGGCTGGGCCTTTACCGGCACCGGGCCGCTCGATCCGACAACGATATTCATCACGCCCAAATGGGGCGCCAAGCCGATCGCGCTCGAAGCGCCCGCGCTGGTCCCCGCAAACTGGGCCAAGGTGCCATCGAAGCTGGTCACATGGCAGAATGAAGGCCTGACCTTTGAAGGCATGTTGTACATGCCGACCAATATCCCGGCGGGCACGAAGGTGCCGCTCGTGATGAGCATTCATGGTGGCCCGGCCGGGCGCTTCCAGGACGATTATTCGGCCGCGATCCAGATGCTGGTGGCTGAAGGCTGGGCCGTCATGCAGCCGAACATTCGCGGCTCAACCGGCTATGGCGCCAAATTCCTCGGCGCGAACAAGAATGATCTGGGCGGCGCCGATTATCGCGATGTGATGACGGGCGTCGACATGCTCATTAAGGACTATCCGATCGACGCAACGAAGATGGCGCTGATCGGCTATAGCTATGGCGGCGAGATGGCCGGCTTCGTCGTCGGCAAGACAGACCGCTTCAAGGCAATCGTCTCAGGCGCTCCGGTGATCAACCAGTTCAGCGAATATGGCACGGAGCGGGACACCTTTTACGATCGCTGGTACTACGGGAAGCCGTGGGACAATTTCGCCGACGCATGGCGCCAGAGCCCGATCTCCACGGCCATGCACGCCAAGACCCCGTTCCTGCTGTTGCAGGGCGCCGAGGACGTGACCGATCCGCTTGGCCAGTCGCTCGAAATGTGGCGAGCGCTGAAGCAATATGACGCGCCGGTCGCCCTCGTCGTCTATCCGCGCGAAGGCCATGGCGAAACCGGCGGCAGCTTCCGCTCGTTGGTCGGCCAGGAGCCCTGGCACGGCATCGACCTGCGCCGCCGCATGTTCGGCTTCCTGCGCGCGGCCTTTGCGGGGGAGGCCGATCCCCTCGCCATTGCACGGAAAGATATCCCGACCCCCTGAAGGGGCCTTTCGCGGTCGCCTCGCGAGTCCCCTCCCGTTCGCGGGAGGGGTTTTGCTTTGGCGTCCGGCATGCGCATCAGGCGGCGGCGAAAACATCCTCGGTGCGCGTCGCCGAGACGAAGCGTGCGGTCAGATCGAAATTGTCGCCGTGGAAGATCATGCGGACATAGGTGATCGATTCCTTGTCGCGCCAAGTCCACCGTTCCAGCGCCAGGCAGGGCTTGTCGGCAGGGACGTTGAGCAGCTCTGCTTCCCCGGCAGCGGCAACAGCGGTGATGCGATGCTCAGCCTCTGTCCACGGCACATGCGCAAGCAGCCAGGTGCCCGGCGGCGTGACGGAAAAATCCGCGTCGCGCGCTGTCGGCACGGCCAGCAGATTGATGAACCGTTCCTCGACCGCATAGGGTTTGCCATCCGCGAGATGGACGCAGCGCAGCGACAGGAGCTTGCCATGGGGCGGAATGCGCATCACGGCGCCGCCCTCGGTATCCGCGCCCAATATGTTGCGGCCCATCAAATCGAGCGAATAGATATGCCCGCGCCGCTCGATCTCCTCGCGTATGTCGGGGATTTGCAGGGCCGCCATGTGAATGCGCGGGCGCGTGACGAATGAACCGCGACGGCGCTGGCGCGAAATCAGCCCAATGGCCGCGAGCGCCGACAGCGCCTTGTTGACGGTCATTCGCGAGCATTTGTAACGTTCCATCAGCTCATGCTCGAATGGAATGCGATCCCCGGGGCGTAGCACACCCGACATGATCTGCGTTTCAATCCCCGTCCTGATTTTCTGATATAGGGGCCGATTATCGACCTCCTGGCGCTTGGGCCTGATCATCGGTTGAAGACCCGCCACATTCGCCTGCTCGAAATCATCACGGCTTAGTCTCCCCAACTGCAAGTCTTGAAAAGCAGCGACCGAGCAAGGTCAAGCGCATATTCCGCGGTCGGCCAGCGCAGCAAGCGCAGCCCTGTAGCGCGGCACGATCACATCGCGTGCGACATGGCGCCCGCCCGAAACCCATTGGCGTCCGCCGCGCCACACGCCGTCGATCATAGCCTGTCCGGTCGCGAAGATGAAGGCGTCGAGCAATGCGTCGCCCTTTCGCCCGGCGAGCGTGGGATGGGCCATGTCCAGCGTCATGAAATCCGCCCGCGCGCCTTGCGTGAGGCCGAAGCCGGGCATGGCCAGCGCATGCGCGCCGCCCCGCCCTGCCGCATCGAACAAAGTGCGGCCGGTCGAAGGCGTGTCCCCGCGCGTCAGGAGATTGCGACTGCGCATGGCGAGGCGCTGCGAATATTCGAGGCTGCGCAATTCCTGCGCGAGATCGATCAGCACGTTGGAATCGGACCCCACGCCAAAACTGCCCCCCGCCTTCAGAAAATCCACTGCCGGGAAAATGCCATCGCCGAGATTTGCTTCAGTGATGGGACATAGGCCCGCCACCGCGCCAGTCCGCACAATACCGGCCAGTTCCGCCGCATCGACATGCGTGGCATGAACAAGGCACCAGCGCGCATCGACAGGCGCATGATCGAGCAGCCACGCGACCGGCCGCTGGCCGCTATGCGCGAGGCAATCCTCCACTTCGCCGGTCTGTTCCGCAATGTGGATATGGACCGGAGCATCCCCGGCAATCTCCACGGCTGCGCCAAGGGCCTCCGCCGTCACGGCCCGCAGGCTGTGCGGCGCGACGCCGACCACTGCGTCCGGCAGAGCGACCAGCGCCCGCCGCGAAGCATCGACGAGGCGGGCATAGCCATCGATATCGTTCACGAAGCGGCGCTGCATGGCGCTGGGCAGTTTGCCGCCAAAGCCCGATGTCATGTATAAGACGGGGAGCAGCGTGAGGCCGATTCCGGTCTGCGCCGCCGCCGCCGCCAGCCGTGTGCCCATCTCGGCCGGATCGGCAAAGGGCGCGCCGTCGCGGTCATGATGGACATAATGGAACTCGCCGACCTGGACGAAACCGGTCTCGACCATCTCCAGATAGGCAAGCGCCGCAATGGCCTCCAGCTCGTCGGGGCCGACATGATTGGCGAATCGATACATGATGTCGCGCCACGTCCAGAAGCTGTCATTCGCCGGGCCGCGCTGCTCGGCCATGCCCGCCATGCCGCGCTGGAAGGCATGGCTGTGCAGATTGCCGATGCCGGGCAGCGCAACGCCGTGGCGCTCCTCGCCGGGCATGGGCAGCGTATCGATCATGATCTCGGCAATGGCGCCATCCCGCATGGTCAGGCGCACGCCGTCCGCCCAGCCAGTGGCGAGCAAGGCCGCCTCGAACCACAATGTTTTCACGTCCGTCACGTCGTTCTCCTGCCCGAAGGCATAGTCTATTTCGAGAAATGTATAGACATTTTATTCGGGCATCCTAGAGGTTCGTCATATGAGTTTTGCAGCGGTTAAAGTGCACGTCGAGCGGACATGGAGCAACGCCAGGCTCGTGACGCTTGCCGCCGACACCGGCCTCGGCATTGTCGAGGACGGCGTGGTGGCATCGCGCGAGGGGCGCATCGTCTACGCGGGGCCACGGGCTGACGCCCCGGCGTTCGAATCCGGCGACGCAATCGACTGCGCGGGCCGCTGGATCACGCCCGGCTTTATCGATTGCCACACCCATCTCGTCTTCGCCGGAAACCGCGCACGCGAGTTCGAATTGCGGCTGGCCGGTGCGAGCTATGAAGAGATTGCGCGTGCGGGCGGGGGCATCGTCTCCACCATGGCCGCGACGCGCGCCGCCAGCACCGAGGAGCTGATCGCGCAGGCCCTGCCCCGCCTCGACGCGATGCTCGCCGATGGCGTCACAACGGTCGAGATCAAGTCGGGCTATGGCCTCGCCCAGGCGGACGAGATCAAGATGCTCACTGCCGCGCGCGCGCTGGCCAAGCATCGCCCGATTAATGTCGTCACGACCTTCCTTGGCGCCCATGCTGTCCCCAGCGAATTTCAGGGTCGCGCCGACGCCTATATCGACGAAGTTTGCGAGCGGATGATCCCCGCCGTGGCAGCCGCTGGCCTCGCAGACGCGGTCGACGCCTTTTGCGAGGGCATCGGCTTCAGCCCCGCGCAGGTGCGCCGCGTGTTCGAAACCGCGCGTGCACATGGCCTCCGCGTCAAGCTTCACGCCGACCAGCTTTCCAATCTTCACGGCGCTGCGCTTGCCGCCGAGTTCGGCGCGCTCTCCGCCGACCATCTGGAGTTTGTCGACACCGCCGGTCTCGTCGCAATGGCAAATGCTGGCACGGTCGCCGTGCTGCTCCCGGGCGCTTATTATTTCACGCGCGAGGAGCGCCGCCCGCCGATCGAGGCCTTGCGCGCGCATGGCGTGCCCATCGCGCTCGCGACCGACTGCAATCCCGGCACCTCGCCGCTCACCTCGCCACTGCTCGCGATGAACATGGCCGCGACATTGTTTCGCCTCACGGTCGAGGAATGCCTTGCCGGCTTCACACGCGAAGCCGCCCGCGCGCTCGGGCTGCTCGGTGACCGTGGCACACTCGAAGCAGGCAAACGCTGCGATCTTGCAATCTGGAACATCGGGGAGCCGGCAGAATTGGTTTATCATCTGGGCTTGAATCGTCTTCATGCGCGCGTCTGGAGCGGCGAGGCATGACCGTGATGCTGACGCCCGGCGGCGTAGCCCTGGCAGGCTGGCGCAGCATCTATGGCGGCGCCGATGCGCAGTTGGACCCGGCATGCCGACCCGCCGTTCAGCGCGCCGCAGACATCGTGACCGCGATCGCGGCGCGCGACACGGCAGTCTATGGCATCAATACCGGCTTCGGCCTGCTGGCGAGCATCCGCATCGGCGCGGACGATCTGGGCACGCTCCAGCGCAATCTGGTGATCTCGCATGCGGCGGGCGTGGGCGATCCAATGCCGCGCCCCGTGCTGCGGCTGATGATGGCCCTCAAGCTCGCGAGCCTTGGCCGCGGCGCATCGGGCGTCCGCCTCGAAACGCTCGACTTGTTGGAGGCGATGCTGCGCTGTGGCCTGCTGCCGGTCGTGCCCGCGCAGGGCTCGGTCGGCGCATCCGGCGACCTCGCGCCGCTCGCGCATCTCACGGCGGCCATGATCGGCGTCGGCGAGATTGACGATGGCGCCGGTGCGCGACCCGCGGCGCAGGTGCTGAGCGAAGCTGGGCTCGCGCCGCTGGTGCTGGGCCCGAAGGAAGGGCTGGCGCTGCTCAACGGCACGCAATTCTCGACAGCCAATGCGCTTGCCGGACTGTTCGAAGCCGAGGAGATGATGGTCGCCTCACTCATCGCGGGCGCCCTCTCCACGGAAGCAGCCAAGGGGTCGGACACACCCTTCGATGCGCGCATCCAGACGCTGCGTGGTCATCGCGGGCAGATCGAAGTCGCGGCGATGCTCCGCGCCATGATGGACGCCTCGCCGTTGCGCGCTTCGCATCGCGAGGACGACAAGCGTGTGCAGGATCCTTATTGCCTGCGCTGCCAGCCACAGGTGATGGGCGCCGTGCTCGACCTGCTGCGTCAGGCCTCGCAGACGCTGGCGATCGAAGCGAACAGCGTGTCGGACAATCCGCTCGTGGTGGGCGAAGACGAAGTGCTCTCCGGCGGCAATTTCCATGCCGAGCCGGTGGCGTTCGCCGCAGACATGATCGCGATGGCCCTGTGCGAAATCGGCTCGCTCTCCGAGCGGCGGATCGCAATGCTCGTCGATCCTGCGCTCTCCGGACTTCCCGCTTTCCTCACGCCGCGCCCCGGTCTCAACTCCGGCTTCATGATCCCGCAGGTGACGGCGGCGGCATTGGTCTCCGAGAACAAGCAGCGCGCCTATCCCGCCAGCGTCGATTCAATCCCCACCTCCGCCAATCAGGAGGATCATGTCTCAATGGCCGCCCATGGCGCGCGACGTCTGGCGCCCATGGCGGAGAATGTCGCCAATATCGTCGCGATCGAGCTGCTGGCGGCGGCGCAGGGCTATGATTTCCACGCGCCGACCGTGGGCAACGCAGCGGTACAGGCCGTGCGCAACGAGGTCCGCGCCGCTGTGCCTGCGCTGGAGGACGATCGCTATTTCCATCCCGACCTGATGGCGGCGGCGAACATCGTGCGCTCGCACCGCCTGCGCGAGATCGTGGCCGCGCTGGGCATTCCGGTTCCGATGGTGTGCCATGACTGACCCCGACTGGCTAGTCGTCCGGCGGGGCAGTGCGCCGCTGGTGCTCGGCATGCCGCATACAGGCACCTGCATTCCCGATGCGTTGCGGTCGCGCTTCACGTCGATGTGGCTCGCGCGCAAGGATGCCGACTGGTGGATCGACCGGCTTTATGCTTTTGCCGAGACGCTGGACGCGACAATCGTGCGCACGACGCTGTCGCGCAGCGTGATCGACGTGAACCGCGATCCCGGCGGCGCCTCGCTCTATCCGGGGCAGGCGACAACGGAACTCTGCCCGACGACCAGCTTCGATGGCGAGCCGCTCTATCGGCCCGGTCAGGAACCGGACGAGGCCGAGATTGCCGAGCGCCGCGCGCACTGGTTCGATCCCTATCATGCCGCGCTCACTGCCGAGCTGGAGCGGCTGCGCGACCTGAACGGCCAAGTCGTTCTGTACGATTGCCATTCGATCCGCAGCCATGTCCCCCGCCTGTTCGATGGCGAGCTGCCTCAGTTCAACATCGGCACCAATAACGGCGTCACCTGCGCGCCCGCGCTGGAGCAGGCCGTCGAGCGCGCCTGCGCCGCTTCGGGCCAGTCGCTCGTGCTGAACGGCCGCTTTCGCGGCGGCTATACGACCCGGCACCACGGACGCCCCGATGAGGGCATCCACGCCGTGCAGATGGAACTCGCCTGCCGCGGCTACATGGTCGAGCCGCCGGAGCCCGATGCAGGCAATTGGCCACCCCCGTTCGATCCCGTCCGCGCAGCCCCTCTCGCCAAGCATCTCAACCGCATACTCACCGCCTGCCTCGGCTGGGCCCAAGACCAAAAGAAGGAACGCATGACCACTCGTCTCGACAACAGCCGTATCATTCGGGCTCCGCGCGGTACGGAGCTCAATGCGAAGAGCTGGCTGACCGAAGCACCTCTGCGGATGCTGATGAACAATCTCGATCCCGAAGTCGCCGAGAAGCCTGAGGAACTGACGGTCTATGGCGGCATCGGCCGCGCCGCGCGCAACTGGGAAGCCTATGATGCCATTGTCGACAGCCTGAAGCGGCTCGACGACGACCAGACCCTGCTCGTCCAGTCGGGCAAGCCAGTGGGCATTTTCCGCACTCATCCCGATGCGCCACGCGTGCTGATCGCCAATTCCAACCTCGTGCCACACTGGGCGAACTGGGAACATTTCAACGAGCTCGATCGCAAGGGCCTGATGATGTACGGCCAGATGACGGCCGGCAGCTGGATCTATATCGGCACGCAAGGCATCGTTCAGGGCACTTACGAGACTTTCGCCGAGATGGGCCGCCAGCATTTTGGCGGCGACCTCAAGGGCCGCTGGATCCTGACCGCGGGCCTCGGCGGCATGGGCGGCGCACAGCCGCTCGCGGCCACCATGGCGGGCGCGTCGTGCATTGCCGTCGAATGCCAGCCCTCGCGGATCGAGATGCGCCTCAAGACGCGCTATCTTGATCGCCGGGCGGACAGCATCGAGGAAGCACTGGCCATCGTCGAGGAGGCCCATGCCGAAGGTCGCGCGGTCTCGGTCGGCCTGCTTGGCAATGCTGCTGACATCTATCCCGAGATGGTCCGGCGCGGCATCCGCCCCGATGCCGTTACCGACCAGACGTCCGCCCATGATCCGCGCAATGGCTATCTCCCGCTCGGCTGGTCGCTTGATCAGTGGGAAAAGATGCGCGACGCCGAGCCGCAGGTGGTCGACAAGGCTGCCCGCGCCTCAATGGCCGTCCATGTGCAGGCAATGCTCGACTTCCAGAAAATGGGCATTCCGGTGGTCGATTATGGCAATAATATCCGCCAGATGGCCTTTGAAGAGGGCGTCAAGGACGCCTTCGCGTTCCCCGGCTTCGTCCCTGCCTATATCCGCCCGCTCTTCTGTCGCGGCGTCGGTCCGTTCCGTTGGGTGGCGCTCTCGGGCGATCCCGAGGACATCTACAAGACCGATGCCAAGGTGAAGGAGCTGCTGCCCGACGACGCACATCTCCACAACTGGCTCGACATGGCGCGCGAGCGCATCCAGTTCCAGGGACTGCCGGCGCGCATCTGCTGGGTCGGCCTCAGCGAGCGCGACAAGCTCGGTCTGGCATTCAACGAGATGGTGGCGAGCGGCGAGCTGAAGGCACCCATCGTGATCGGGCGCGATCATCTCGACAGCGGCTCGGTCGCCTCGCCCAACCGCGAGACCGAGAGCATGATGGACGGCTCCGACGCCGTGTCGGACTGGCCATTGCTCAACGCCCTGCTCAACACAGCGAGCGGCGCGACCTGGGTCTCGCTGCATCATGGCGGCGGCGTGGGCATGGGCTTCTCGCAGCATTCCGGCATGGTCATCGTGGCCGATGGCACGCCAGAGGCGGCCCGCAGGCTCGGCCGCGTGCTCTGGAACGATCCGGCAACCGGCGTGATGCGCCACGCGGATGCAGGCTATGAGATCGCGCGCGACTGCGCCCGCGAAAAGGGCCTCGACCTTCCCGGCATCCTCAGCTGATCCGGCTATTCCCCGCCGCCGAACGCGTCACCACATCGTGGCGCAATGGCGGCGGGACCACCACGGAGATCGCCGCCTTTCCGGATGGCGCCGACATGGCCGAATTCGGCTGGCGCGCAAGCATCGCCCAGATCGCGCGCGACGGGCCGTTCTCGGCCTTTGCTGGCGTGGACCGCACCCTGATCCTGTTGAACGGCGGACCGGTATCGCTGGCCGGGCCGGATTGGCGCACGCGGCTCGCGCAGGGCGCGGCCCCGCTGCAATTTGCCGGCGACGATCAGGTTCACGCATCGCCGGAAGCCCCGGCGACCGTGCTCAATATCATGACGAGACGGCGTGACTGGCGACATCGCCTTGGTGGTGGCGCTGGCGAGACCCTGCTGGTGGCGCGGGAAGCCGTGAGCGTTGCAGGGATCGCGCTGGCCCCGCTCGATGCGCTCTGGCTTCCGGCCGGTACAGCCGACCAGATGCAGATCCACCCCCAGATCATCCGCATATCGTTCGAACCCGCTCCCTAGCGGAACGCCCGGCAATCTGAATCGAAATGGCGGCCCTGACTTTCGTCGAGGCCGCCATTTCATATGCGTCAATCATCCCTGACCGGACGGACTGGCAGGAGAGGCGCCGGAGCGCCCCTCCCTTCAGCTCAGTTCTTGTACATCAGGTTGAAGAGCAGCTTGTACGACGCGTGCGACTGGCCGCGCCATGTCGGCTCGAAGCCGTAGAGGTAGATTTTGCCCTTGCCGACATGCACTTCCAGTGCTGCGGCCTGACCCTGGATCTTCTCCGGGTGGAGCAGCACGCCGCTGCGCAGCGGATTGCCGGTCGGCGCATAGGACGCGATGACCTTGCCCTTGAAGCCTTCCTTCGTCGCGAATGCCGGGCCACGCTCGAACATCACGATATGCTTGGCGGGCATGCCTGCCGTCGCTGCCGTGGCAGGATCAAGCTCCAGCTCGAGCAGCGCGCCCGAACAGAAGAACTCGTCGCTCGACACATTTTTGAGGATGTTCGTGACCGGGAGGTCGAACAGGTCGATCACGGCGTCGGAAGCATTGTTCATCGCGATCAGCGTGCCGCCATTTTCGACGAACTTCTTCAGCGCCGCGCCGCCGTCCTCGCCAATGCCACCGGCATATTCGGCCGGCACGTCCTTGACGTTGAGGCCGTTGATGAGGGAAGCAATCGGTCCCCGGCGCGGTGCCGGTGCGCCCGCGACCGGCGCCGTGGTGCCCGCCGCGACCTGGCGGCTGCCGTTGATGTCCGGCAGGATGATCGTGTCATATTTGCCGGCAAGGCCTGCCTTCACGTCGGCATCGCGCACGCTCTTCGTGCCGAAGCCATATTGCTCGAAGACCCAGCGCGTCCAGCCTTCTTCCATGTTCGAGCCCCAGGGACGATAGAGCCCCACGCGCCCCTTGCCGACCGGATCGCCCGCCGGTGCCTTGGCGACCGCATTGGCCTCGACGCCGTAAGTTACGGACAGCTTCTGGATGGCCGGACGGCTGATGCCCGAGAGAACGATCGACTGATCATCCTTGGCGAACCACGCCTTGCCGCCAGCAGCAAGCGTCGCGTTGAGCACCTTGTAGCTGTCATTGACCTTGCGGCTGAGCACATAGCTGTTGCCGGTGCCGGTGACGCCGCCAATGCTCTGGGCCTTGGCGATCTTGGTCAGCTTGTCGGCAAGGCCCGGCTCGATCGGCGTGGTGACCGCATTGACCGTCACGCCCATCTGCATTGGCAGCGTCCAGCCAGTCACGTCATAGGGAAGGTCGACCGGCTTGCCGCTGCCGTCGAGGATCGCATCGGGATATTTCTGCGCTTCGAACAGCTCCTTGGCGAGCCCGGCAAAGGGCTGCGCCATCAGCACCACAAACGAACCGGCCGGATAGCTGGCACCGCCGATGGTGGTGGCATCCTTGAGCTGATGCACGTCGAGGCCATGGCTGATCATCAGCTGCGCGAGCGACGCGGCCTCCGGCATGTCCGTCTGACCGGAGGGGATCACATAAGCGAACGGGCCCTTTGTGGAGTAGAGTTTCACCGCATCGCGACCAGCCTGATAGCGGTTATAGAGCAGTGTATCGCGATATTTCTGCGCCGTTTCCAGCACGGACATCGAGGCGGTCATCATATAATCGACCGTATCCTTGAGGTGCCAGTCGCCGCCCTCCCAAGGATGCGGATACCAGATCTGGGCCTTCAGATCTTTCATGTTCCTGGGGAAGTCTTCGAGCGGATAGTTTTTCGGCGTCGCGCTCGAATGTGCCGTCTCGGTGAAGAATGAGATCGTGTTGCGGAAGACGTGGGTATAATCGAGGAAGCCGGGATACCAGTTGTCGAACCGCGCCATGGCGATTGCGCCCGGCTTCTGCTCCTTCTCGAAGCGCGTCATCATGTTGGTGCCAATCGCGTTGGTCCAGATGCGCATATAAGGGCTGATGTTCGACGAAACCGGGTCCGCGAAGGGCGGCATCCAGATGCGCGCCGGGAACGGCGCAACCTGATGGTGCGAATACCAGATGACCGGCGAGATTTCCTGCTCGATGGCTGTGATCGCGCGGGTCTCGATCATGTTCAGCATATAGCCGTCACGGTTATTATCGTGGCCGACAAAGTCCTGATAAAGCCAGGGCATGCTGCTCGTCTCGTACGGCGTGCCGAGATATTTGCGATACCAGTCGACGATCATCGTCTGGCCATCAGGGTTGAGCGTGGGCCAGAGCACGAGGATGACGTCTTCGAGGATCTTGTCGATCTCGGCATCATCCTTGGCGGAGAGCAGCTTGTAGGCCAGCGCCATTGGCAGCTGATGGTCGGCCACTTCCGATGAGTGCATGCCGCCGTCGATATGGACGATGATCTTGCTGTCGGCGGCGAGCTTCTTGGCCTGCGCGTCGGTCAGGCCGCGCGGATCGCCCAGGCGGCGCGAGACTTCCTTGTAATGATCATATTTGGCGAGGTTAGCGGGCGAGGAAATGACGGCATATTCGAAAGTCCGGCCCTGCGTCGTCTTGCCGGCCGTGAACATCTTCATGCGGTCGCTCGCGGCGGCGAGCTTGTGAAAATAGGCGATCTCTTCATCATAGGTCGCCAGATAATAGTCTTCGCCCACGTCGTGCCCGAGCACTGACTTTGGCGTAGGCACATGAGAATGGACGTCCTGCGCCTGCGCCGCGACTGCGGTCATCATGGCAAGTGCGGCGATTCCGGACTTCAACAAGCTTCGCATTATTATCTCCCCGTGCGACCACCTCCGCCCGGCTGAAGCGCACGCGCGCTGGCCAGCGGATAGCAATATTGATGCAAATCCCCGGACGATGGCGAACCATCGGATCGGCGATCTTTTTCGCAACTGCAACATGCTAGCGCGTGGTTTTGTATATACAAGACTAAAAAGTCTAACGAAGGCCAATCGCTTGAGCCGCAGATTTCAAGTCGAGGATGCGAAGGGGGCACGTAGGGCATTGCCGCTACAGCAGTGCCGATGACCTAGCCGGATCAGTGGGAACGCGGGGCCTTAGCGCAGGCAAAGAATGCGGGCGTATCATGCGCGCGGCGCCCCAGGCTATCGGACCGCGTGCGATTTGAGCGGTTGAGCGATGATCCCCGAGCTAACGAGTCGTGAAGGGCGTCGACATCGCCTGCCAACGCCCTTCGCAATCGCAACACATCTAAAAAACGCCCCGCGTCGACTCTCAGACGGCGTCGGCGCGATGCGGCAGCTTCCAGCCTGGCCGGACGAAATGGCAGGTATATCCGTTCGGAATACGCTCCAGATAATCCTGATGCTCCGGCTCGGCCTCCCAGAAATCCCCCGCGGCCGTCACTTCGGTCACGACCTTGCCGGGCCAGAGGCCGGAGGCATCCACATCCGCGATCGTATCCAGCGCGACAGCCTTCTGCTCCTCGCTGGTGTAGAAAATCGCCGAACGATAGCTGGCGCCAAGATCATTGCCCTGACGGTCCTTCGTGCTCGGATCGTGGATCTGGAAGAAGAATTCCAGCAATGCCCGGAAGCTGGTCACGGCAGGATCGAAGATGATCTCGATCGCCTCGGCATGATTGCCATGGTTGCGATAGGTCGCGTTGGGCACTTCACCGCCCGAATAGCCGACGCGCGTGGAAATCACGCCGGGCTGGCGGCGCACCAGATCCTGCACGCCCCAGAAACAGCCGCCGGCGAGAATGGCTCGTTCCGTGCTCATGCGACATCCTCCACCTGATCGAGATACGCGCCGTACCCCTGTGCTTCCATGTCGTCGCGATGGACGAAGCGGAGCGACGCCGAGTTGATGCAATAGCGCAGGCCGCCGCGATCTCGCGGGCCATCCTCGAAGACATGGCCGAGATGACTGTCACCATTGGCCGAGCGCACTTCTACGCGGACCATGCCATGCGTTATATCCCGCAACTCGCTCACATTGGCCGGCTCGATGGGCTTGGTGAAGCTGGGCCAGCCGCAGCCGGACTCATATTTGTCAGCCGAGGCGAACAAAGGCTCGCCAGAAACGACATCCACATAGATGCCCGGCTCCTTGTTGCTCAGATATTTTCCGGTGCCCGGTCGTTCGGTGCCGCTCTGCTGCGTCACGCGATATTCCTCTGGCGACAGGGCGGCGATGGCTTCGGCCGTCTTGCGATACTGGGTCATGGCTACCTCCATTTTACCGGGGATATATGGTGCTGCGGCGCCGAGACTTCCACCTTCAGCAAAGCCCGGCCGCTCAGACCTTCAAAAACCCGATCATTCAGCCGCCTGCGCCGTGTCCGATGCAGTGCGACCCTGTTCTTCGAGATAGCGGTGAATGGCCTGCACTACGACGGACCCTTCGCCGACGCCGGACGCCACGCGCTTGACCGAGCCACTGCGCACATCCCCAACGGCAAACAAGCCGGGCCGCGTCGTCTCATAAGGCGAGAGCGGCGAGCCCGTGACAACGAAGCCGTTTTTGTCCAGCTCAAGGCAATGGTTCAGCCAGTCCGTATTCGGCACCGCGCCGATCATCACGAACAGCGCGCCGACCTCCTGCCGGACTTCCTTGTCCAGACTGGTATCGAACCACGTCACCGCTTCAAGATGCGCATCCCCCTCAAGCCCCGTCACGGCACAATAAGGGTGCAGCGTGATGCGGTCCGACGCCTCGATGCGTTCGATGAGATAGTTGGACATGGTTGCAGCGAGGCCGCCACTGCGCACGAGCATGTGAACATGCGACACCGTGCGCGAGAGGAACATCACCGCCTGCCCTGCGGAATTGCCGCCGCCGACAACGACCACCGGCCGATCTGCGCAGAGCCCGGCTTCCATTGCCGTCGCGGCATAATGAATGCCCGCACCTTCAAACCGGTCATAATCGGGCAGGTCGAGCTTGCGATAGCGCGCGCCGCTGGCGATCACGACACTGCGCCCCTTCACCTTGGCGCCGCCCTCCAGCGTCAGGCTATAGCTGTCCCCGCCGCCGCAATCGATTTCCGTCACGTCGCGTGACACGGCCAGCCGCGCGCCGAATTTCTGCGCCTGCATCAGCGCACGCCCGGCCAGCGCCTGGCCCGAAATGCCCGTGGGAAAGCCCAGATAATTCTCGATCTTGGAGCTGGTCCCGGCCTGCCCGCCCGGCGCCGTCCCTTCGATGATCAGCGTCGAAAGGCCCTCGGACGCGCCATAGACCGCGGCGGCAAGTCCAGCCGGACCCGCGCCGACCACGACGAGATCGTGAAGATGATCCGGGTCGATATCGAGCGACAGGCCAAGGCAGTCCGCCAGCGCATGATTGCTCGGATTTCGCAGCACATGCCCATCGCACAACACGACCGGGAGATCGGCCTTTGCAATGCCGAAATGGTCGAGGAAACCGAGGCCGTCTGCATCCTCCTCGGTGTCGATGACGCGATGGGGATAGGTGTTGCGCGTCAGGAAGCTATTGAGCCGAACCACGTCAGCACTGTGCGCCGGGCCAAGCAATGTGGCCCCGCCGGTCTGATGCTGGACGAGGCCGACCCGCCGCAGGATGAACGCCCGCATGATGACTTCGCCAATATCCGGCTCGGCCGCGATCATCCGCGCAAAGGCAGCGCGCCCGATGCGCGATACGCGCGTCTCACCGACCGTGCGGCCGCTCACCAGTATCTTGCGGTCGTTGAAAAGATCGATCTCGCCCGTGAACTGTCCGGCGCGGTGCGAATGGACCAGCTCGCTCCGGCCACAATCGTCAAAGGTCATGATGTCGATCTTGCCATCGAGTATCACGAAGAAATCGACGGTCCGCTCCCCGCGCTGAAACACATAGGTTCCATCGGCCAGCACTTCCTCCTCGCCGAATGCAGTCATCCGCTCGATCATGTCCGGCGGCAGCACCGGAAAGGTCTGCGCAGTGCGCTCATAGGGATCGGATGGATCGGCGGGCTGGACTGGCTCTGACATGCGCATAACGTAGCGTGAAGTGCGGTTGCAATCACCTGCTCTTTGCGCAACCATCCCATCATGACCGGATGCAGCCATCTCGACCAGTTTGCGGACGTTCGCCCGGGCAGCGACGGCTGCGAGGAATGTCTCAAGACGGGCGACTGGTGGGTCCACCTGCGCATCTGCCGGGTCTGCGGCCATGTCGGCTGCTGCGACGATTCGCCCAACAAACATGCGACCGCCCATTTTCACGAGACCGCCCATCCGGTCATGGAAAGCTATGACCCGCCCGAGCCATGGGGCTGGTGCTATGTGGACGAAGTGATGATCGACCTGGGCGACAGCGTCACCACGCACCCGCCCGGCTGGCGCTATTAGGCGCCCAATCAGGGCGCCGAGCGCGGCGTCTCCGCCATGGCCAGCACGACGAGGAAATTCTCGCCCGCGTCGCTCCACTGCGCAAAGGGCGACCACCCGCCCGCCTGAAGCATCAGACGCGCCTGATCGGGCGAATATTTGTGACTGTTTTCGGTGTGGATCGTCTCGCCGCGCCGCATGCGAAATGGCTGGCCGGATACAAGGAACGTCATGTCCGTGCGCGCTTCCAGATGCATTTCGATCCGGCTCCAGTCCGCGTTCCACCGCGCGACATGGCGGAACTGGTCGACCGGAATGTCACCGTCCAGCTCGCGATTGATTCGGGTCAGCAGATTGAGGTTGAACCGGGCTGTTACGCCACGCGCATCGTCATAAGCCGCGACCAGCCGCGCAATGTCCTTCACCCGATCGAACCCGATCAGCAGATGGGCGTGATCCCCCAGCGTGCCCCGCATCGCCCTGAGCAGATCCACCGCCGTGCCCGGCACCATGTTGCCAATGGTCGATCCGGGAAAGAAGCCCAGCTTGCGTGAGTCCCGCAAGGATGCGGGCAGGCTGACCGGCTTCATGAAATTGGCTTCGATGGACACGATGGGCAGGTCCGGAAACTTCGCGGCGAGCGCCTTGCTGGATTCGCGCATGAACTCGCCGGAAATGTCGATCGGCACGTAGGCTGCGGCATTGATCTCGCGCAGCAGCAACGGCGTCTTGGCGGCGCTGCCCGCACCGAATTCCACCACCGTCTGGCCGTGGCCGACGAGCCGCGCGATCTCGCGGCCATGCGTGGCCAGCAGCGCCGTCTCCGTGCGTGTCGGATCATATTCCGGCAGCGTGGTGATCTCTTCGAATAATTCCGAACCGGCATGATCGTAGAACCAGCGCGCCGGCACTGCCTTTTGGGGCTCGGAGAGGCCGGTCAGAACATCGGCCAGGAAGGACTTGTCGAAGCCCCGATCGTCCGCATCTACGATCTTTAGGTCGGCAGCAACGGCCATGTCAGAGATCCTTCGCGAGGCGCAGGCCAGTAAACTGCCAGCGCTGATGGGGATGGAAGAAATTGCGATAGGAGGCGCGTGCATGGCCGCGCGGCGTCGCGCAACTCCCGCCCCGGAGCACGAACTGCCCGCTCATGAACTTGCCATTATATTCGCCGACCGCACCGGGCGCGGTGCGAAAGCCGGGATAGGGGCGGTAAGCGGAACCAGTCCATTCCCAGACATTGCCGAACATCCCACGCAGGCCCGGCGCCGGTTCGGGGGACTGCGGCGCGACAGGCCCCGCGCCGTCGAGCTGGACGCCACTGGCCGGATCAAGATCGCGCGCCATGGCCTCCCATTCCTGCTCGGTCGGCAAACGCGCGCCTGCCCAGCTGGCATAGGCGTCCGCTTCATAGAAGCTGATATGCGTGACCGGCGCGCAAGGATCGACGGGCGCCCAGCCCGCCAGCGTGAACGCCTGCCACTCATCACGGCGATCCCAGTAGAGCGGCGCGTGGATGCTCTCGCGGTTCACCCAGTCCCAGCCATCCGACAGCCACAGCGATGCGTTCGCATAGCCGCCATCCTCGATGAAGCGCAGCCATTCGCCGTTCGTCACTGGTCGGTCGGCCAGCGCATAGGGCGCGAGGAAATGCGGATGAACCGGCCCCTCATTGTCGAACGAGAAGCCGTCCCCGGACGCGCCGATCTCGACAAGTCCAACCGGCCCCGCATGCCAGCGCAACGGCGTCACGTCGCTGCGACGCACCGCCGCCGCCTGCCAGACCGCCGGGCCCAGCGGATTGCAGGAGAAGAGGTGCTTAAGGTCCGTCAGCAACAGCTCCTGATGCTGCTGCTCATGATTGAGCCCCAGTTCGATCAGATCGCCGCATGTGTCGGCCAGCATCGGCATTGCCGCCAGCATCGCCTCGTCCACATGGGCGCGATAGTCGCGAACTTCGCTCAGTGACGGACGGGTGAGCAAACCGCGCTGCGGCCGTGCATGACGCGCGCCTTCGGCCTCATAATAGCTGTTGAACAGGAACGGCCAGCGCTCGTCGAACAGGCGATAGCCCGGCAGATGATCGCGCAGCACGAATGTCTCGAAAAACCATGTGATATGCGCCAGATGCCATTTCGCGGGGGACGCATCGGGCATGGACTGCGCGGTCGCGTCGGCATCGGAGAGCGGCGCAACAAGACCAAGGCTGAGCGCACGGACCTGCCGATAGCGCTCTGCCAGACTCAGCATGGCGCCTGCCGCGTGCGGCGTCCTGGCGAGGGTCGATGCGCTCATGCCCCTTGTCTCCTTCCCTTCGCGCGGTGAAACGGGGCCCCCCCCCGCATCATTACGCGCGAAACCGCATTTGGTTACTCGTTCGCCTTCGCTCTTTCATCACGGAGCCAGAGCGCGGCGTCATGCGGCGTGCGCTTGTCCTTGTCGCGATCGACCATCCAGTTGGCGGCGCGCATCCGGTCGATCGGGATCGTGCCCACCATTGGTTGCAACGCGGCGACGAGCCGGGGATCGGCAGCCGCCTTGCCGCTCATCAGCAGCACGGCATCATAACGCGGCAAGGCGCCAAGCGGATCGCCCAGCGTGACCAGATCCATGGCAGCAATGCGCCCGTCCGACGAAAAGGCGGAAATCACGTCCGCCGAGCCATCGGCCAGCGCGCGATACATGAAGCTGGGGCTGAACGTACGCTTCTGCGCAAAGGCAAGACGATAGCGGCTCTCTACAGCGCGCCATTCCGGCCGGTTCAGGAACTCGATGTCGGTGGCGAGGCGCAGATGCGATCCCGCACGCGCAAGGTCCGTCAGTGTCGCGATGCCCAGCGCCTGCGCCTGCGCGCGCTTCATCGCAAAGGCATAGGCATTTTCAAAGCCGAGCGGCCCCACGAGACGCACCTGATCGCGCTGCGCCAGTTCGCGCGTGAGGGCGGGCAGCATGATGTCGGAGGGCGGCGTATCGGTCCTGCCCAGCACATTGGCCCAGAGCGTACCGGAATAATCGACATAGACGTCGATATCGCCCGCCGCGAGCGCCCGATAGGCAATGGCCGAGCCAAGATCGTCGCGCCGCTCCGTGCGATAACCGGCCTCGCGCAGTCGCAACTCGATGAGTTGCGCGAGCGTATATTGCTCGGAGAAATTCTTCGCGCCGATGACGATCAGGCGGCCCGATTGCGCACCGCCCGTGCCATCGGGCAGAGGCGCGACGCTTCCGGCAATCAGTGCGCACAGCATCGCGAGACCAGCACCAAGCCGCCAGCGCGACCGCACCGACAGACCGGATTCGACAAGCGCCAGCATGGCATCGACGAGAATTGCGAGCGCCACGGCGGCGAGGCAGCCGGTCAGCACGCGGTGCCAGTCCTCGGTCTGCAGGCCCGAGAAGATGAGATCGCCCAGGCTCGGCTGGCCGATGGTGGTGGCCAGAGTCGCCGTGCCGATGGTCCAGACGGCGGCGGTGCGGATGCCCGCGAGAATGACGGGCGCGCCCAAGGGCAGTTCGACGAGCTTCAATTTCTGCCAGCCCGACATGCCAAGGCCATCGGCCGCCTCCGCGACGGCAGGGTCGATGCCGCGGATCGCCGCCACGCCGTTGCGAACAATCGGCAGCAGCGCATAGACGCTGAGCGCCATCAAAGCGGGCAGGAAACCAAGCGCGGGAATGGGCAGGCCGGTGGCGCGGGCGAGCAACAGCAGCAGCGGATAGAAAAGCGCCAGCATCGCCACGCCGGGCACGGTCTGGAATATGCTCACGAGCGCGAGCAGCGGCGCGCCTGCCCGCCGATGGTGCGCCGCCCAGATCGCAACGGGAAGGCCAACCAGAACCGCAATCAGCACGGCGCACAGGCTCAGGAAGACATGCGCCTGCGCCAGCCGCGCCAGCTCGATCCAGGTGACGCCGCTGCCCACGATCAGCCGCCCTTTGCCAGCGCTTCGAGGCGCGATGCGGAGAGCCGCGCGGCATCGATCATGGCCGTGATGCGCGGGTCGCCGCGATAGCGGATCAGCTCATGCGGCGTCTGGTCGGCAAGAACGCGGCCCTCCCCCAGCACGATCACGCGATCGGCAAGGAGCAGCGCCTCGGCCATGTCATGCGTCACCAGCAGGCTGGTAAGCCCCATCCGCTCGTGCAGCGCGCGATAGGCCCCGCCAAGCTCGCTGCGCGTGACCGGATCGAGCGCGCCGAAGGGCTCGTCCATCAGCATGATCGACGGACTGGCGGCCAGCGCGCGCGCGAAGCCGACGCGCTGCGCCTGCCCACCGGAAAGCTGCGCGGGAAAGCGGTCGATCAGATCCGGTGGCAGGGCGACCAAAGCGAGCAACTCGGCAATGCGCTCGGCGCGCTGCGCCGTCGGCATCGCCATCAGACGCGGCACCAGCCACACATTCTGGCCGACGGTCATGTGCGGAAACAGCCCTATGCCTTGAAATACGTAACCGATGCGATGGCGCAAAGCCGTCACCGGCTGTTCCTTGATCTCCACGCCATCGACGCTGATAGTGCCCGCATCAATCTCGACCAGCCGGTTGATCGCCTTGAGCAAGGTCGTCTTGCCCGCGCCCGACTGGCCGACCAGCGCCACGAACGAGCCGCGCGCGATGCTGAGCGACACGTCGTCCAGCACGCGCCGCCCGCCATGGCTCTTGGAAACCCCGCTGAGGCTGATCATCTCCACATCGCAGACCGTAGCGGAACATCGCCCCGCCCGCCACAGAGGCGCGCAGACGTCAGCCTCCCGTCAATTTCTCTCGAAACCGCGCCAGCCGCTCGATCGCTTCGTCCAGCACATCGTCCGCCTTGGTGAAACAGAAGCGGACATAGCCCGTCTCAGGCGCCTGCGCGTAGAGCGCGGAAATGGGGATCGACGCGACGCCCGCCTCCGCGATCAGTCGTTCGCTGAACTCGATGTCCGTGAGCGCGATGCCCGATGTCGCAAGATCGACATGGATGAACCAGGTCGCCGGTCCCGCGAGCACTGCATAGCCCGCCCGCGAAAGCCCCTGCGCCAGTCGCGCGCGGCCAGCGGCATGAGCGTCACGATGCGTCTCGTGCCAAGTAGCGGGAAGCGCCAGCCCCTCCGCCACAGCCCATTGCAGCGCAGGCGGCGTCGTGAAGGTCAGGAACTGATGCGCGCGGGCAATGACCGCAGCGAGTGGCGGCGCGGCGCAGGCCCACCCGACTTTCCAGCCGGTCAGCGAAAAGATCTTGCCCGCCGATCCGATCTTCACGCTGCGCTCGCGCAGGGCCGGGATCGCCAGCGGAGAGACATGCGGCGTGCCATCAAAGACCATGGCCTCCCAGACTTCATCGCAGACCAGGATCAGGTCATGCTTCACGCAGAGCCGCGCGAGCAGCGCCCATTCCGATGCCGGAATCATCGAGCCGGTGGGGTTATGCGGCGTATTCAGCAGGACGACCCGCGTCCGCGCCGTGATCGCCGCTGCGATGGCGCCAAGCGGCAGGCGCCAGTCCGGCGGCACAAGGCTGACGAAGCGCGGCACGGCGCCGAAGCGCTCGATGAGCGGCACATAGGCATCGTAAAGCGGCTGGACGACGATCACTTCATCGCCCGGCTCAAGCAGCGCCATCAAGGTCGCGGCAATGGCCTCCGTCGCGCCGGAGGTGATGACAATCTCCTCGTCGGCGAAGGTGAGGCCTTGATTGGCAGCATAATAGTCCGCCACGGCGCCGCGCAGTTCCGGCAGGCCGCGCATGGGCGGATATTGGCTGGAGCGCTCCAGCATCGCGCGGGACGCAGCCTCCAGCAATTCAGGCGGACCCTTGCTGTCAGGGAAACCCTGGCCGAGATTGATCGTGCCGGGCGCGCGGGCGCGCGCTGACATTGCTTCGAAGATGGTCGTGCCCAGCGCCGCAATCGTCTTGTTCATATGGTCATAGTCCCTGCGCGCGCCGTTGCCGGACAGGACATGAAAAATGGCCGGTCGCTTTGCAAGAGCCAGCCAGCGGAGAGGATGGTGCCCGGACCCCGAAAGCGCGGGCGGATCGCGTCAGTCAGACGCGCGGCTGGTTGCGATTGTCCCGCAGGACGGCCGCGACTTCCTCGCTGCTTAGCCGTAACAACGTCACGCTCTGCGGCGTCACGCAGGCACTGACCACAGCCTTGCGCCAGCGCGTCAGGCGCGAGCGCCATGCGGCAACGGGAATCGGGCTGGGGCGCAGTTCGCTCATGCCCGCTCATTCGCCCACCTGCCCCAGCGGGACAATCGAGTTTTACTTTGCGGCTATGAATATTCGATATGCGCGGCACCCCGGAACAGGCTGCGTCTTATTCTTCGCCGATTAGGTCCAGATATGCGACCACGTCATTATCGGTCGCGATGAACAGCCCGGCCTGCATCGCCTCGTCCTGCTGCGCAGCGAGCGCCAGCGCTTCGGCGAGCGTGCCATAGAGCAACGTCATCGCCCCGCCGCCCTCGACCTCGTCATCGAGATGATAGAGGCGCACTGTCACGCCATCGGCCGTCGAGCGCATGGTCTTTGCTCCAGAACGTCACCCCAACCAAAAGCCGGGGTGACGCCATAAAAATTAGCTCGCGATGCCGCCCGCTGCCAGAACCGCCAGCGTCACCAGCTCCGAAGCTGTCGTGGACATGGTTGCGATCTGGATGGGGTGGGACATGCCGATCAGCATCGGGCCGATCACGCTGTCGCCGCCCAGTTCGCGAAGCAGCTTGGCCGAGAGATTGGCCGATTGCAGCCCCGGCATGACCAACACATTGGCGGGACCGGACAAGCGGCAGAACGGATAATTCTTCATCACCGCCGGATTGAGCGCGACATCGGGTGCCATCTCGCCTTCATATTCGAAGTCCACGCCCTTTTCGTCGAGGATCTGGACAGCCTCGCGAATGCCTTCGAGCCAATTGCCCGAGGGATTGCCGAAGGTGGAATAAGAGAGGAACGCGACGCGCGGCTCATGACCCATGCGGCGGGCCACTGCTGCGGTGTCGATGGCGATGGCGGCAAGTTCGTGCGCATTGGGGCGCTCGTTGACTGTCGTATCTGCCATGAACACAGTGTGGCTCTGGCCCACCAGCACGTGAATGCCGAAAGGCGTGCGGCCTTCCGCCGGATCGATCACACGGCGCAGTTCGCGCATCGATTGCGCATAGGTGCGCGTGACGCCGGTGATCATCGCATCGCCCTCGCCCAGCTTGAGCAGCAGCGCGCCGAAGATGTTGCGATCGCGATTGACCATGCGCTCGCATTCGCGGCGCAGATAGCCACGGCGCTGGAGACGCTCGTAGAGCAGGTCGACCATGGCCGGCACGAGCGGCGAATTGACGCTGTTATGCACTTCGAAGCTCTCGGGATTCTTGACGCCAAGATCGCGCAGCCGCTCATAGACATCCTGCCGGCCGACCAGCACCGGAATGCCATAGCCGCCGTCGCGGAACTGGATCGCCGCGCGCAGCACGACTTCCTCCTCGCCCTCCGCGAAGACGACGCGCTTGGGCGCGGCCTTTGCGCCTTCATAGGCGAGCGAGAGCACCGACGTCGTCGGATTGAGGCGGCTGCGCAGGCTGTGACGATAGGCGTCCATGTCGAGGATCGCCTTCTGCGCGACGCCCGAGTCCATCGCGGCCTGCGCCACGGCGGCGGGCACGACTTCCATCAGGCGCGGATCGAACGGCGCGGGAATGATATAATCTTCGCCGAAGCTCTGCGACTTGCCATAAGCGCGCGCCACTTCCTCGGGCACCTGCTCGCGGGCCAGCGCCGCAATGGCCTGCGCGGCGGCAATCTTCATCGCCTCGTTGATCGCCGTCGCCCGCACGTCGAGCGCACCGCGGAAGATGAACGGAAAGCCGAGCACATTATTGACCTGGTTCGGATAATCCGAGCGGCCCGTCGCCACGATGGCATCCGGGCGGACGGCCTTAGCGATGGGCGGCAGGATCTCGGGATCGGGATTGGCCATCGCAAAGATGATCGGGCGCGGCGCCATTTTCTCGACCATTTCTGGCTGGAGTGCGTCCTTGGCGGAAAGCCCCAGGAAAATATCGGCGCCGATCAGCGCTTCATGAAGCGTCCGCCGGTCGGTCTTCGCGGCATGGGCGGACTTCCACTGGTCCATCTGGTCCGTGCGGCCCTGATAGATGACGCCGGACCGGTCGCACATGATGACATTGTCATGCGGCACACCCAGCGCCTTGATCAGCTCGGTGCAGGCAATCGCCGCCGCGCCCGCGCCGTTGACGACGATCTTGACGTCCTTGATCTCGCGTCCGGTCAGGTGGCAGGCGTTGATGAGGCCAGCCGCGCAGATGATGGCCGTACCATGCTGATCGTCATGCATGACCGGGATCTTCATGCGCTCGCGCAGGGCCTGCTCGATGATGAAGCATTCCGGCGCCTTGATGTCCTCAAGGTTGATGCCGCCGAAGCTCGGCTCCATCAGCGCGACGGCGTTGATAAAGGCCTCGGGATCTTCCGTATCCAGCTCGATGTCGATGGCATCGACATCGGCAAAGCGCTTGAACAACACTGCCTTGCCTTCCATCACCGGCTTGGAGGCCAGCGCGCCGAGATTGCCCATGCCCAGAATGGCCGTGCCGTTGGAGATGACGGCGACGAGATTGCCCTTGGCGGTATAATCATAGGCCGCAGCAGGATTTTCCGAAATCACGCGCACCGGCACGGCAACGCCCGGCGAATAAGCCAGCGCCAGATCGCGCTGCGTCGCCATCGGCTTTGAGGGCACGATCTCGATTTTGCCCGGCCGTCCGGCCGAGTGGAAAAGCAGCGCCTCGCGCTCGGAGAATTCTACGTTCGCCTTGTCGGACATGGTCCATAACCTTTTGTGAATTTCGATCAGCCCTAGCGGGAACGAGGGGCCTTTCACAAGGGGTGGGGCACGCTCAAATCTTATTCCGTTCGTTTCCAGCGCATATTGAAACCCAGCCGCCTTCCCCCGCCTGCGCCGCCCTGCTAACGAATCGCGGTGAACAGCAAACCCCTTTCCGGCGCCCCGAGCGCAAGCGCGGGCCACAGCGCGTCGACCCCCATGATGGCGCAGTATCTGACGCTCAAGGCCCAGACCGACGGCGACCTGCTCTTCTATCGGATGGGCGACTTTTTCGAGCTGTTCTTCGACGACGCAAAGACGGCTGCGGCCGTGCTCGACATCGCGCTGACCTCGCGCGGCGAGCATCAGGGCGCGCCCATCCCGATGTGCGGCGTGCCTGTGCACAGTGCGGACGCTTATCTCGCGCGGCTCATCAAGGCCGGACTGCGCGTCGCCATTGCCGAGCAGACGGAGACGCCTGAGCAGGCGCGGGCCCGCGGCGGCTCCAAGGCGCTGGTCGCCCGCGCCATCGTGCGCTTCGTGACGGCGGGCACGCTGACCGAAGACGCCCTGCTGGACAGCCGGCGCGCCAATATCCTGGCGGCCGTGGGCGAAGCGGGCGGTGCGTTGGCGGTGGCGGCAGCGGACATCTCGACCGGGCGGCTGGAAGTCGTCGCGCTGGACGGGAGCGGCATCGAGGCGGAGCTTGCGCGGATCGGCGCAAGCGAAGTCATCGCGCGGCCGGGCCTTGCCGAGCGCATCCCCACTGCCCTGCCCTTCGAGAGCCGCGGCTTCGACAGCACGCGCGCCGAGGCCGACATTGCCAAGCTGTTCGGCGTGGCGACCCTCGACAGCTTCGGCGCCTTCTCGCGGCCCGAGCTTTCGGCGCTGGGTGGCCTCATCGCCTATCTCGATCATGTCGGACAGGGTCGCATGCCCTTCCTCGCTGCGCCGGTACGCGCAGGATCGAGCGATCATCTCGCTATTGATCCCGCGACGCGCGAGAGCCTGGAAATCACGCAGACGATGAGCGGGCAGCGCGCGGGGAGCCTCCTCGCGACCATCGACCGCACCGTGACGGGCGCAGGCGCGCGGATGCTGGCGGCGGATCTCTCCGCGCCGCTCATGGACCGGGGACGGATCGAGGACCGGCTGGCGCTGGTGGCCTGGCTGCATGATGATGGCCCGCTGCGCGAAGATGTCCGCGCCAGGCTGCGCGCCCTGCCGGAAATCGGACGGGCGCTGGGCCGCATTGCCATCGGCCGAGGCTCTCCGCGCGATCTGGGGCAGTTGCGCGATGGACTCGATGCCGGACGGACATTGCGCGAGCGGCTGGCGCGGCGCGACGATCTGCCTTCGCTACTCAGCGAATTGCTGCCCGCGCTCGACGGTCATGGGGAGATGGTCGACCGGCTGATGACGGCGCTTGTGCCTGCTCCGCCCACGGAGACGGCGAGCGGCGGCTATATTGCGGACGGCTATGATGCCGCGCTCGACGAGCTGCGCCGCATGGCGGGCGACGGGCGCAGGGCCATTGCTGCGCTCGAAGCCAAATATCGCGAGCAGACCGGCATCGCCGCGCTCAAGATCCGCCATAATGGCGTGCTCGGCTATCATGTCGAAGTGCCCGCCCGTCATGGCGATGCGCTGATGGCGCAGGACAGTGGCTTCACGCACCGGCAGACGATGGCCGGGGCCGTGCGCTTCAATTCGGTCGATCTGCACGAGCAGGCCAGCCGCGTGGCGCAAGCCGGGGGCCATGCGTTGACGGCCGAGGCCGCGCATTTCGAGGATCTGGTCGCGATGGTGCTCGCCCGGCGCGAACCGATTGCGCGGGCGGCCGATGCACTGGCGCGGATCGACGTAACGGCGGCGCTGGCCGAGCGCGCGGCAGAAGGTGGCTGGTCACGCCCGCAGTTCGAGAACCATCCCTGCCTCGACATCAAGGGTGGGCGCCACCCGGTGGTGGAAGCCGCGCTCACCAGGAGCGGCGAGCAGTTCGTCGCCAATGACTGCTCGCTCGCGCCCGAAGACCGGCTCTGGCTGGTCACGGGGCCGAATATGGGCGGCAAATCCACCTTCCTGCGGCAGAATGCGCTGATCGTCATTCTCGCGCAGGCCGGCAGCTTCGTGCCTGCGCAGTCCGCCACATTGGGGCTGGTCGACAGGCTGTTCAGCCGCGTCGGCGCATCGGACAATCTCGCGCGGGGTCGCTCCACCTTCATGGTGGAGATGATCGAGACGGCGGCGATCCTCGCGCAGGCGACCGAACGCAGCTTCGTCATTCTCGATGAAGTCGGGCGCGGCACATCGACTTATGACGGACTGGCGCTGGCCTGGGCGGTGGTCGAGGCCGTTCATGACGTCAATCAGTGCCGCTGCCTGTTCGCGACCCACTATCATGAACTGACGCGACTGGCAGAACGGCTCGATGCGCTGTCACTCCATCATGTCCGCGCGCGCGAATGGCAGGGCGATCTGGTGCTGCTCCATGAACTCGCCAAGGGCCCGGCCGACCGCAGCTATGGCCTTGCCGTTGCGCGCCTCGCCGGGTTGCCGCCGCCGGTCATCGCGCGGGCCAAGGCCGTGCTCGGCAAGCTGGAGGCCGGGAAGGCACAGACCGGAGGCATTGCAGCGGGGCTGGACGACCTGCCGCTCTTCGCCGCCACCATCGCCGCCGAGCCAGAGCCGACCCGCGATCCATTGCGCGAACGGCTCGACAGCATCGACGCCGATACGCTGACGCCGCGCGAGGCGCTCGATCTCGTCTATGAACTCAAGCATATGAAGGCGGGTAAATGACATCATCCCCGCCTATATCCTGCACATGACCGGTATTTTCGATTCCCTGCCCCAGCGGCGCGCCATTATCGACAGGCGCAAACTGGCCGATGCCCTCGAGGAGACGCTCGCGCCGATGCGCGACGCGCCCGCAAAGCGCGCGGCAATCGTCGATGCGCTCAAAGAAGCGATGGCCGCGGGCCGCGAAGAGGTGAACCGCCGCCTGATGCGCACACCGACGCGCGGGCGCGAAGCCGTGACGGCTCAGGCCTTTCTCGTCGATCAACTGATCCGCGTGCTCTATGATTCGGTCGTCACGCATATCCACCCGGTCAACAATCCCACCGCCTCCGAGCGGCTGTGTGTCGTGGCGGTCGGCGGCTATGGGCGCGGCGAGATGGCGCCCTATAGCGACGTCGATCTGGGCTTCGTCACGCCCTACAAGCCGACTGCGTGGACCGAGCAGGTCATCGAGAGCATGCTCTATGTGCTCTGGGACCTGGGCCTCAAGATCGGCCATTCGAGCCGCTCGATTGACGATACCGTGCGCATGGCCAAGAGCGATCTCACGATCCGCACGGCCCTGCTCGAAGCGCGCTTCATCTGGGGCGACCGCGAGACGTTCGAGGAGGCGCGCAAGCGCTTCATGGATCAGGTGGTGCGCGAAACCGGGCGGGCCTTCGTGACCGAGAAGCTGGCCGAGCGCGACGCGCGGCACAAGCTGATGGGCGACAGCCGCTATGTCGTCGAACCCAATGTGAAAGAGGGCAAGGGCGGCCTGCGCGACCTCCACACATTGTTCTGGATCGGCAAATATCTCAACCGCGTGCAGTCGGTTGCCGAGCTGGTCGATGTCGGCCTGCTCAGCCGCGCAGAGCTCAGCCAGTTTCAGCGCGCCGAGAATTTCCTCTGGGCCGTGCGCTGCCACATGCACGATGTTTCGCGCCGCGCCGAGGACCGGCTGACCTTCGACCTGCAGATCGAAGTTGCCAAGCGCATGGGCTTTACCGAGCGGCGCGGGCGATCCCCGGTCGAGCGTTTCATGCGCTTCTACTTCCTCACCGCAAAGACGGTGGGCGACCTGACGGGCGTGTTCCTCGCGCATCTCGATGACCTGATGGCGAAGCGCGGGCGCCGCTATGTGCCCAGCTTCTTCACCAAGCCGCGCAAGCTGGATGGCTTCGTGCTGGATCGTGGGCGCATCGCCATTCCCGAGGATGATTTCCTGCGCGCCGATCCGGTGCGAATGATCGAGATTTTCGCGCTCGCCGACAAGAACGATCTGGAAATCCACCCCAATGCGATGCGCGCGCTCAATCGCGACGCGGGCCTCATCAACCAGCGGGTGCGCAATGACCCGCGCGCCAACGCCCTGTTCATGGATGTGCTCACCTCGCCGCGCGATCCGCAGACCGTGCTGCGCTGGATGAACGAAACCGGCGTGTTCGGCCGCTTCATTCCCGATTTCGGCCGCGTCGTCGCGCAAATGCAGTTCGACATGTACCACCATTATACGGTGGACGAGCACACCATCCGGGCCATCGGGTTGCTCGCCAAGATCGAGAAAGGCGAGTTCCGCGAGGATCATCCGCGCGGATCGGAGATGATCCACAAGATCCTCTCGCGCCGGGTGCTCTACGTCTCGGTGCTGCTCCACGATATTGCCAAGGGGCGCGGCGGCGATCACTCGGTGCTGGGCGCCGAGGTGGCGATGAAGCTCTG